>Ga0105241_10002211_pt1 | contig 14642 bp, 12 predicted proteins | sample KBSC64metaG_FD_80422 | JGI IMG/M metagenome (GOLD analysis project Ga0105241, IMG submission 80422) | Corn rhizosphere microbial communities from Kellogg Biological Station, Michigan, USA - KBS C6-4 metaG | ecosystem: Host-associated > Plants > Roots > Rhizosphere > Soil | place: Michigan, USA... | reverse complement strand
GGGCGTACTGGTTCCGGATGGGCCACATGAGGCGCATGCATTACATGGTTTGGGGTTTCACGGTCGCCCTGATGCTGACCATTGCGATGATGCGCGCTCCGCTTTATGGCAAGGTGGTTCCGGTTCAGTGGCTCGTAGTGCTGGCTCCGCTCGCGGTCGTACTGAAGTTGCTGCTGGGAAGTCTGCTGCTGTGGGTTGCGTGGGAGGGGATGCGGAAGGATCACGCCGGAGCCTGGCTGGCGCTGCCGGCACTGGCCTTGGTTGCCGTATCGCTCTACCAGCAGGAATTGCTGATTCTGCACTTGCAGTTGATGTTTTTCCCGTTCGGCATGGCAGTCAACATCAGTCAGATTGCGGTCGTCGTATCGCTCATCATCATCACCGTGCTGCTGATGCGGAGGTTCCTGGACTCTCTGAAGTTGCGTCAGCAATGGGAAGCGGAGATCGACCAGGCGAGACAGGTCCAGCAACTTCTCATTCCCGAAGCGATACCGACAGTGCCGGGATACGTGCTTGAGACTGAGTACCGGCCCGCACAGGAGGTTGGCGGCGATTTCTTTCAGATCCTGCCCGACGGGAAGGGCGGTGTGCTGATTCTGCTGGGGGATGTGACTGGAAAAGGATTGCAAGCCGGAATGCAGGTGGCGCTGATCGTGGGCGTGATCCGGACACTGGTCGAATCGAGCTATGAACCGCACGTGGTTCTCGAGGGGTTGAATCGCAGGCTTTGCGGCCGCGGGCAGTCGTATGCAACCTGCGTCGCGATGCACATCGACGCGGACGGGAAGGCAACGATTGCGAATGCAGGGCACATTGTTCCTTACCTGAATGGCAAGGAGCTCACGATGACGGGGAACCTTCCCCTGGGCCTGAATCCTTCTGTGACGTTCGACCAGGTCACAATGCATCTGAAGCACAAGGATCGGCTCCTTGTGATCACGGATGGAGTAATTGAAGCCAAGAATGCCAAAAACGAATTGTTCGGTTTCAATCGCGCCCGTTCGATCAGCCACTTGCCGGCGGCGTTCATCGTGAAGGCAGCGGAGATCTTCGGGCAGGAAGACGACATTACAGTTGTCTCGATTGCGCGGATGTCACAGGAGAAAGAGGCCGATATTCCGAACGAAGCCGCGTCTTCGTTCAAGTCGGAAGTCGCATAAGGTCTGCTGGGATCTTGCCCTAGGAATCCGGCTCCGTCTTTTCCTCTGAAAATTCCCATTGCGAAAATCTGTGATTCGCCGTAGTTTGGCTCAAAGTCCCAAATGAAAAAGAGGGAGTACAGCTATGCATTTGCTCGCAATGATGCTGCAGGAGAATCAGCCGAACCCGGAGATGATTCAGAAGTTTTTGATGTTATTCATCCCGATGATGCTGATTGGGTACCTCATCGCGGTGCTCCTGTTCGCGATCCCCAGCTGGTTCATCCTGAAGAAGGCAGGTTTTTCCCCGTGGCTGGCGCTTCTGTGCATCGTTCCAACACTCGGGACGGTTGTGCTGCTGTTCATCCTTGCGTTTGCGGATTGGAAGGTCGTACCCTCTTCACAGGCTGTTGGATTTCCTCCGCCGTACCCGCCTCCGCCGCCACCGTATCCTCCGCAGGCGTGAGACTGCTCACGAAAACGAAGAGGGAGCGAATGCTAGCATCGTGATTGGAAGATATTTACGCGATGTCTGATTCGACTCCCTCAAAAACTGGCGCTTTACGGGTCCGTTTTGCGCCTTCGCCGACTGGATTCCTGCATGTAGGCAGCGCGCGCACATTCATTTTCAACTGGCTTTTTGCGCGGCACAACCACGGCACAATGGTGCTCCGGCTCGATGACACAGACGTCGAGCGCAATACCGAGGCGAGCGTTCAGTCCATTTTTGAAGGACTGCGCTGGCTGGGCTTGAACTGGGACGAAGAGTACAAGCAATCGGAACGCCTCGCTCTGCATCAGCAGGCGGCGCAGACCATCTTTGAGAAGGGCCTCGCTTATCGCGATTTCACGCCAGCTCACGCCGGGGATGACACGCAGTCCTCGCAGCACGGAGCGTGGCTCTTCAATCCTGGAATGCGGGAGCTGTCACGGGAAGAATCCGATCGCCGCGCGGCTGCGGGTGAGCCGTTTGCGCTGCGGTACCGGGTGCCCCGCGGGCGGGATAGGGTTCTTCAGTTTGCTGACAGCGTTTATGGAACTCAGACCAAGGCAGCGGATGAAGTAGAAGATTTCGCGCTGCTGCGGTCGGATGGGATGCCGACCTATCATCTGGCCTCGTGCGTGGATGATGCAGATCTGCGAATCAGCCATATCATTCGCGGGCAGGACCACCTGACGAACACGTTCAAGCACCTTCTCATTTTTGAGGGGCTGGGGGCTGACCCTCCGCAGTTTGCGCATCTGCCTCTGCTGGTTGCTCCGGATGGCACCAAGCTTTCGAAGCGCAAACATGGGCCCGTGGTTAGCGTGACGACCTACCGGGACGCGGGGTTCTTGCCGCAGGCGTTTGTGAACTTCCTTTGCCTGCTGGGGTGGTCGCCAAAGAACGATCGCGAATTTCTGACGATTGAAGAGCTGACCGAATTGTTTTCACTGGAAGGTGTGAATCGCGCGAACGCGGTGGTGAACTTCAAGGAAGAAGACCCGTTCGACCCAAAGGCGGTATGGCTGAATGCGGAGCACATTCGGGCATTGGCGGTGGAACAGTTGAGTGCGTTGCTGCTGCCCTTCTTCGAGCGGGCAGGTTTCAAAGCATCACCCGAGAAGGTCGCTGCGGTGACGCCCTTGATTCGGGAGCGGATTAAATTATTGAGCGAAGCGACGGGAGCGGCGGACTTCTTCTTTGTGGATGAGCTTGCGCCATACGATGCGGCTGAGCTGATTCCACAGAAAGGCGATGCGGCGCTTGCGCGGCGGGTGCTCAAGAAGGCGGAGGAGGTCTTGCAGGACGTTGAGTTCACGCACGACCCGCTGGATGCGGCTCTACGCGGGGCTGCAGCGGAGCTGGGTGTGAAGGCAGGACCGATGTTTCAGCCCATCCGAGTGGCTGTATGCGGACGCAAGAATGCTCCGCCGCTGTTTGAGACGATGGTGGTGCTGGGACGCGATGTGTGCCTGAAGCGGATTGGACAAGCTGCGGAGAAGCTGGAGCAGCTTGGCTAACCGGGAAGAAGTCTAGGGAAAAGATGCGATGGGGACGATGAGCAACGAGAACGTAGGAAGCCCTGAGGTTCGACCCTCTAATTTTCTAAGCGAGAAGATTGCTGAAGATGTGCGTACGAAGAAGTATGGCGATGCGGTGATTCAGACGCGGTTTCCTCCGGAGCCGAACGGGTATCTGCATATCGGTCATGCGAAGGCGATTTGCCTGGACTTCGGGCTAGCGGACGAGGTCGGTGGCAAGACGAATTTGCGCTTTGACGATACGAATCCGGAGAAGGAGGAGCAGGAGTACGTCGATTCAATCCAGAAGGACATTCGCTGGCTTGGCTTTGACTGGGAGCGCCTCTGCTTCGCGTCCGACTACTTCGGGCAGCTCTACGATTGGGCCATCAAGCTGATCAAGGATGGCAAGGCTTACGTCGATGACCTTACCGCCGATGAGATTCGGCAATATCGCGGAACGTTGACGGAGCCCGGCAAGGACAGTCCTTATCGGAATCGTTCCGTTGAAGAGAATCTGGATTTATTTGTGCGGATGAAGAAAGGCGAGTTCCCGGATGGCAGCCGCGTGTTGAGGGCGAAGATCGATATGTCGTCGCCGAATCTGAACATGCGCGATCCGGTGATGTATCGCATCCTGCACGCGACACATCATCGTACGGGCAATGAGTGGTGCATCTACCCGATGTATGACTACGCGCATGGGCAGTCGGATTCGATTGAGAACGTGACGCACTCCATGTGCAGCCTGGAGTTTGCGGATCATCAGCCGCTCTATAAGTGGTTCATTGAGAATCTCGGGATCTTTCCGTCGCAGCAGATTGAGTTCGACCGGCTCAGCATCACCTACACCCTGCTGAGCAAGCGCAAGCTGCTGCAATTGGTTCAGGAGAAGCGGGTGAACGGGTGGGATGACCCGCGGATGCCTACGCTCTCCGGACTACGTCGGCGGGGGTTTACACCTGAGGCGATTCGGAATTTTGTAGCCGCGGCCGGAGTGTCGCGGACGAACGGCATCACGGGCATTGAAATGCTCGAGCACTTTCAGCGGGAAGACCTGAACAAGCATGCGCAGCGCGGCATGGCGGTCCTGCGGCCCTTGAAGGTCGTGATCGACAACTACCCGGAGGGTGACGGCGAGTTCGTCGAAGTTGCGAATAATCCCGAAGACGCGTCGGCGGGAATGCGCCAGGTGCCGTTTTCGCGCGAAATCTATATCGAGCAGGATGATTTTCGCGAGGTGCCGCCACCGAAGTACTACCGGCTCTCACCAGGCAAGGAAGTTCGGCTGCGCAATGCGTACTTCATTACCGCGCATAGCGTGGTGAAGGACGCAGCGGGCAATGTTGTCGAAGTGCACTGCACGTATGATCCGGCAAGCCGGGGCGGCAATTCACCGGATGGTCGCAAGGTGAAGTCAACGATCCATTGGGTATCGACGAAGCATGCAGTTTCGGCTGAGGTGCGGCTTTACGAGAAGCTTTTCACCAAGCCGGATCCGAACGACTACCCGGAAGGTGGAAGCTTCCTCGACAATCTCAACCCGGAGTCGCTGGAAGTGATTTCGGATGCGAAGCTGGAGCCTTCGCTGGCCAAAGCGAAACTGGGAGAGCATTTCCAGTTTGAGCGGGTGGGATATTTCTGCCTGGATGCGGATTCGACAGATGGAAAGCTGGTCTTCAACAGGACGCTGTCATTGAAGGACTCGTGGGCGAAGATCGAGAAGAAGACCGGTTCCTAGCTTCCGGTTCCATGCGGTCATGCTCCGATTCCAATCAGCAGCGTGACCATGGATGCGCTTAGCGCTGCTACGCGCCAGCGGTGAAGCATATCCCACCTGGCGTGTTGCTGCTTGAGCCGGTCTGAGTAGGCTTTTGAGGTCATGCCGGCGAGGCGCTTGTTGATCGGCACCAAGACAAGCAGGGTGAATATGATCACAATTGCCCAGAGAGCTGATGCCGTCGTGAGCAGTGCTGTTCCCGAGCCATGACGATGGACGACGGCTTCGCCAATAAGCAGTAAGAAGTTGAGCACATACCAGAAGGGCATCACAAAGCCGAGCTTTCGGGCGAAGAGTGATGTCGCGTGGGCTTCTGCTGCGGGATCGAGTTGGCTGAGGATCGGGTTGATGAAGGCGGATACGGCGAATTCTGTACCGATCATGAGGCCGATGGAAACGATGCTCAGGATGTTGAGGATCATTGTTTACTTCACTCCTGAACCTTCGACGCGTTTCCGGCTTATACTGACTCACAGAGATGTACTGACAAAGTTGTCAGTGATGGAGTGTATAACTGCATGCCGGTATCGAAGAAGGAAGCATCAGCCTGCCCAATCGATGCGATGCTTTCGGTTGTCGATGGACGCTGGAAAGGGACCATTCTCTGGCGCCTCTCCGATGGGCCGATGCGGACGAGCGAACTGCGACGCAGCATTCCTGAAATCACAGAACGAATGCTGATCCGGCACCTGCACGAACTGATCCAAGATGGGATCATCACCCGCGTGCAGGAGAAGAGCATGCCTCCATGTGTACGCTATTCCATCTCCGATTATGGGTGGACGCTCGTTCCTGTGCTGGAGATCATCTGTCACTGGGGACGACGGCATCTGCAGCGGAAGCAGAGAACGTTGAGCCGATAGCAGGAAGCCAGCCGCCCGCAGCCTGTGGCTCAAACTACTTGCCGATCACATCGATCGGAACGGTGATGGTCTTTGGAGGTAGGCACTGGGTTTGATCGCAGGCCTGGTAGCGCAGCTTCGCTTCAACAAGATGATTGCCGGCGGTGCTGACGAGTTTAGCCTGGATGGCGAAGTCGCCTGTGTAGACGGAGAGCTTCTGGTCAGGATCGGCGGGCAGAGTGAAGTCAGTGCCGGTGGGATATGTGGCGTTGGCGAGCTTGACGTCGGAGCTTTCGGGCAACGAGAAAACGGTGGGAATCAGGTACTCCGCGCGTGGCGTATGGGAGTTGATGTGCAGGTTTTCTCGAATGCGAAAGTGAAGGGACACTGGGGTGGGCTTTCCGGCAGGAACGGTGACCTGCTCGGGATAAAGGTATTCGACGGCCTGCGGCTTCAAGACAGTTTGACGCGGAGAGCTGGTGAGAGAGTCTTCCTGAGAGGATGCGCCGGTTGCAGCGGCGGCCATCAGCAGAGTGCCGGTAAAGAGCTTGCGCGCAAGGATTTTCGTCGCGATCACTGCCCTTCTCCCATCGCTTTGCGGATATGCGCTTCCATGTCTTCCTTTGAGCTGATGCCGAGTTGCATGGCTACTACTTTGCCTTCTTTATCGACGTAAACCGACGTGGGCATCGCATCGAGACCGCCGTATTCGGCAGCGAGGCTGTCCCCGTTGATGAGGACGGGATATTGCATGTGCTCCCGTTTGACGAACTTTGCAATCTCGGCCTTGTCGTGCGCCCAGCCCTCTTTGTCGTCGGGCTTGAGGTCATCGCCCTCAGTAGAGATGCCGATGATCTGCAGGCCCTTGGGGCCATACTCATTCTGCAAGTCGATGAGCCAGGGCGTTTCTATCTTGCAGGGACCACACCACGTTGCCCAGAAGTTGATGAGCAGAGGCTTGCCCTTATAGCTCGACAAGGAAACTTTGTTCCCGCTGAGGTCTTCCAGGGTGAAGTTCGGGGCTGGCTTGCCGGTGAGCGATGCGCCGCCGGCCGGAACGTCGCCCGGCGCGGCCGGAATTAGTTCGGCATTCGACGCCGAGGCAAGAGCCCGCGCGGCGGCCTGCTTGCGATACATCCAGTTGGCCCATCCGGCCCATGCGAAGGTGGCCAGGATGAGCAGTGTGATGCCGATGACGATGGTGTTCCGCTTCACAGGGATTAGTGACCTCTCACCTCTATTGTACGAGCGAGAAAATCTGTATTTGTCACTGGAATGTGAGCATAGGGGGCTTTCCAGTGGCGCTTTATCCAAGGCCCATGGCTAGGGCCAGTGTGGTGTTACCATCAGAAACCGATGAATCAACACAATGAGCAGAACTGCCTGACGCCGGCGGAACTGGTGCGCACCGAGGCTGCGGCGCTGGAGGCCTTGGCCAAGCGGCTCGATGGGCCTATGCTGCAGGACTTTGACCGCGCGGTGGAACTGGTGGTTCGATGTGGCGAAGGCAATGGTCGTGTCGTGGTCACCGGGATGGGCAAGAGCGGCGTGATTGCACAGAAGATCGCGGCCACACTGAGCTCTACGGGAAGTCCGGCGCTGTTTTTGCATCCAGCCGAAGCCGTGCATGGGGACCTGGGAGTTCTGATGCCTGGCGATGTGGTGGTTGCGTTGTCGGCGAGCGGAGAGACGGAGGAGATTCTGCGCCTGCTCGCAACCTTGAAGCGCAAGGGCGATGCGCTGGTGAGTTTCTGCTGCAACCTGCAATCGACCCTGGCGCAGGCAAGTGATGTTGCGCTCGACTGCAGCGTGGAGCGCGAGGCGTGCGGACTGAACCTGGCGCCAACCGCGAGTACCACTTCAATGCTGGCATTGGGCGATGCTCTGGCGGTTGCGGTGAGTCTGCGGAAGGGCTTCAAGGCTGAGGATTTTGCGGAGTTGCATCCCGGCGGGAAGCTGGGCAAGCAGCTTGCGAAGGTACGCGACCTGATGCATGCTGGCGAGGGCGTTCCTACAGTTGCGCCGGAAACCCGAATGTCGGATGTGATCTTCGAAATGTCATCGAAGAAGCTGGGGATGACGACGGTGCAGGAAGGTGGCAAGCTGCGAGGCGTGATCAGCGACGGCGATCTGCGGCGGCTGCTGGAGCGCGAGGGCGGTGCGGCGCTGAGCAAGACAGCGGGCGAGGCGATGAATGCGAATCCTCGGACGATTACTGCCGGAGAGCTTGCCGCGCGGGCCCTGGCGATTCTCGAAGAGCGGAAGATCACTTCACTGGTAGTGACGGATGCAACCAGCAAGGTCGAGGGCGTCGTTCACCTGCATGATTTGTGGGGAGTGGAGTTGATCTAAGAGCAGGGGGGAAAAGGATTAGGCGTTACACCTTCGCCTTATCGTGAGCTCTTGACCAAGACAGTTTTCATTACGGGAGCATCCAGCGGCTTCGGGCTGCTGACGTCTGTCACCCTGGCAAAACATGGCTGGCGGGTGCTGGCGACGATGCGGGATGTTGCGCGGCGGCAGAAGTTGGAGATAGCTGCACGCGAAGCAGGTGTGCTCGACCGGATTGAGGTTCATCCACTCGATGTGACCAATGCTGAACAGATTGCGGCGATTGGTGATCTGATCGAAAAGCGCAACGAGCCGTTACATGCGCTCGTGAACAACGCCGGGGTTGCGGTGCCGGGATTTGCCGAGGAGGTCACGGACGCAGAGCTGCGCGATCAGTTTGAGACGAACTTCTTTGGCGCTGCGGCGGTGACGCGTGCGATTCTGCCGCAGATGCGGCGGCAGGGATTCGGGCATGTGGTGATGGTGAGTTCGATCTCGGGTCGGACCGGCTTTCCAGGCGTAAGCAGCTATGTGGCGTCGAAGTTCGCTCTTGAAGGCTGGGCGGAGACGCTGCGTTACGAAATGGCTCCGCTGAGGATCAAAGTTGCGATCGTGGAGCCGGGCTCTTACGAAACCGACATCTGGACGCGGAATGCGAAGCTCACGGCGAAAATGTCAGATTCGACGTCGCCGAATGCGAGGCGGCGGGCAAGGTGGCAGAGCAGGATCGAGGCGAGTGCGAAGAGCCGCGCCAATCCCCAGGAAGTAGCGGACCTGATCGCCCGCATCCTGGAGACGCCAACCCCGAAACTCCGCTACGTGATCGGCAGGGATGCGCGCATGGCGCTGCTGATGCGGAAAATCATGCCTGCGAGCCTTTTTGAGCGGCTCAAGGTCAAGCTGAGCGGAGTGGACGAGTAGCTCTTACCCGATCAGAAACCAGTCTTTCAGGAATTTATCGAGATGCTTGAAATGCACAACTGAGCTGGGAATCTTCTGCCTTTCCGTTGTGACACGCACGTCGACCTCGATCAGGCGCCTGGCCGATTTTTGCTTCAGTCCTACGAGCATTATTTGTTTGATGGAGTGCCGGTTGTCCGGCCTGCTTGGCTTTACCTCAAGGCTCTGAATGACATCTCTTCGGGGTAGCTCTTCCCCGATCCAATCGAGCAGATGGCAGATCGGATACTTTCCTCCCTTGTCCGTATGGTGTCCAACGACGTTGAACAGGACCAGTCTTCCATCGAGCAACCGATAGCCGAACAGATCCCCCTCTCTCCAGCGGCTTTCGCAGAGAATCCGACGGGGCACCTTCCTGCTGGGCGGCTGTGGTGAGGTGATCTGGACTCGCAGTTTTTCCAGAGCTGACTTGCGTTTGAGGAGACCTTTCGAATTACCTCTCCAACGCTCAAGGTCAGTCCCGGATTCGATCACGCTCAACGCGCGTTTCTTAGTCTCATCCTCCAGCCTGCCATGCTTCCACTGCACTGCGGCAAGCGCCATCCACACCACTCCGGCCTCATGTGGATCGGCAAGAGAGCCAGCGCCCAATTCCTTGAGAATGCGTGCTGTTGCCTCGGGCCCGCTCAGACCTTCACCAAGGTAATCGCGATATCCGTCACGAATGTCGCAGGCGGTGTCGTCCTGAAAGATCCCAGTTCCCCATGCGCCCATGCATTGATTACATCCCGACACCAAGTTCGAGCGCCATCGTTTTCTGAGATCTTCGCGAAGGCCGGAACGTATCAACATAGCCACACGCGTGTCGGCGCTGACACAAAGCTGCGGCACATGTACGCCTCAGGTTCTTTGTTTTCAGCAGGCGCACATTGGCCCTCACCTGCAAATCTTGCAGGCAGAGGCGAGGAGGGCTGAGCAGATGGTACGTTCTGTAGAAACATGGGTTGCCTTGGGCAGCACGGCTCCCCTCGCTTCACCAAACCCGCAAGAGAGTGAACATTTAGAATGGAATCAATCTGTTTTGATCGCCTTGCGTCCGCGGCAGACGAACCCAAAAGCTCCCGGGGCGAGTTTGGTGCCGTCCCTGGTCCCAGAATCCAGACCGGGGGCACCCACAATCGCTCAGGAATCCTCAATCGCCGTGGACGGGAAAGCATGTAAGCCCTTATCTATGCATCGTTGGTCTAAGCTCTTTGTTCCTACTCTTCGTGAGGCCCCGTCAGATGCCGAGGTGGCCAGCCATAAGTTCCTGCTTCGGGCCGGATATATCCGGCAGTTAGGTGCGGGGCTCTACAACTATCTCTTCCTCGGGCAGCGATCGCTGAACAAGATCACCGCCATCGTCCGCGAAGAGATGGACAAGATCGGGCAGGAGTTCTACCTGCCGGGCATTTTGCCTCGCGAACCATGGGAGGAAAGCGGTCGCTGGTCGGGCATGGGCGACAACATGTTCCGGCTGAAGGACCGCAAGGGCGCCGATCTGTGTCTGGGAATGACGCACGAAGAGATCATGACCACGATCGCGCGCGGCGAGTTGCGCAGCTACAAGCAGCTTCCGCAGATCTGGTACCAGATTCAGACGAAGTTCCGCGATGAACCGCGGCCCAAGGGCGGGTTACTGCGCGTGCGCCAGTTCATCATGAAGGACAGCTACAGTTTCGACCTGAACAAAGAGGGTCTCGACAAGAGCTTCGATCTGCATGACGCCGTGTACCGGAAGATCTTCAAGCGGTGCGGGCTGAAGTTTGTGTCGGTCGAGGCTGATTCCGGAGCCATGGGCGGATCGCAGTCACAGGAATTCATGGTGTATACGGACGCGGGCGAGGACCTCATCGCGAGCTGTCCGGTGTGCGGATATGCGGCGAATCTGGAGAAGGCTACATCAAGGCTCGAACCGATCACGGAGATGGAGTCGACCGGGGATGGTAGACCGGAGGAAGTGCACACGCCGGGCTGCGCGGCGATTCCAGATGTGGCGGCCTTCTTCAAAATCTCGCCGGCATCGGATATCAAGTGTGTTGCTTACATGATTCTGAAGCGCGGCAGCGGCGGCGTGAAGGACTCATGGCACGGAGTTGCGACATTTCTGCGCGGCGACCACCAGGTGAATGAGACCAAGCTGCTGGGTGCGGTGGGCGGAGCTGAACTTCGCACCATGCAGACAGAGGAATTGCAGCAGTTCTTCAATGGGCCAGCGGGATACCTGGGACCGGTTGGGCTGAAGCATGGAGAGAAGCCTCTTGCCGATGGACTGACAGTAGTGGTGGACAAGTCGCTCGAGGGACGGAAAAACATGGTGTGCGGCGCGAACAAGCTGGACTACCACCTTCGCAACGTGACGCCTGGACGAGACTTCAGTTGGACCCTGAGCGCCGATATTCGCAGCGTCAACGAGGGCGAGGCGTGCCCAAAGGATGACTGCGGCGGAAAGCTGGTGGTGGGCAAAGCTGTCGAGATCGGGCACATCTTCAAGCTTGGATACAAGTATTCCGAGTCGATGGGTGCGCGCGTGCTGGATCCGAACGGAAAAGAAGTCACACCGATTATGGGCAGCTACGGAATCGGCATCGAGCGGATTCTTACCGCGTCGGTGGAGCAATCGAATGATGCAAACGGGTTCTGGCTGCCGGCCTCCATCGCTCCGTTCACGGTTGTCGTAACGATTACAAATGTGGCTGATGCGGCGTTGAAGGACGCGGGAGAAAAAGTTGCGGCAGAGCTGGAAGCGGCTGGGCTGGATGTGCTGCTTGATGACAGAGACGAGCGAGCAGGCGTCAAATTTAAAGACGCAGACCTCGTGGGCATTCCTTTCCGGATCAATGTGGGCAAGAAAGCAGCGAGCGGACTGGTAGAACTGGTGACGCGCGCCAAGGGGAGCAGTGTGGATGTCGCTCTTGCGGATGTCGTGGCGCAGGTGAAGGAGCGGGTCCAGGAAGAGAAGCTGCTGGGCGAGAGCGAGTAAGGCAAGGAACAGTTCGGAGTTTCATGAGGGAGCGGAGTAGGCATCGATGGCAATCAAGGTCAGGCTCGAAAAACCAAAACTGAAGATTTCCTGGCCAAGGCTGTCATTTTCTTCGTGGCTGGTGCGCGGCGTCATCGGATTTGTATTGCTGATGGGCATCGTCGGCTTCAGCGTCTTCATGCACTACTACAACAAATACGCGAGGATCGTTGACGAGCGGCTTAAACAGCCTCTATTTGCTGAGACGGCGAAGATTTTTGCCGCTCCACGCGAGGTGCGGCCGGGGCAGAAACTCAGCGCTCACCTGATTGCGACCGAACTGCGGGAGGCTGGATATACGGTTGACGGCCTCTCGCATCCTTCTCAGATGGGAACATTCACGGAGGAGAGCAACGAGATTACGGTTCGTCCGGGGCCTCAGTCGTATCACGCGCCAGACGCTGCGTCAATTCACTTCTCGAAAGGCGAGGTCCAGTCGGTAACCGACGACAAGGGGCAGTCGCTGGCGAGCTACGAGTTGGAGCCGCTGCTGATCACGGGCCTGAGCGAAGATGCCAATCGCACCAAGCGGCGGCTGCTTACCTACGACGAGATTCCGGCAAACATGGTGCAAGCGGTTCTGGCCATCGAAGACCGTAAGTTCTTCGAGCACGGCGGTGTGAACTACGTCAGCATGATGGGCTGGGCATGGCACGACATCATCGGCGATCGCAAACATCGGGGTGGCGCGTCGACCGTAACGATGCAGTTGGCAAAGCTGCTCTTCGTTGCGGATACGGGAACGATAAAGTACAAGATCACGCAGATCCTGGTGGCATTTCACCTGGAGCACCGGTTCACGAAGAAGCAGATCTTCGAGGCATACGCGAATCAGATCAATCTCGGACAGCGCGGCAGTTTTTCGATCGAGGGATTTGGCGAGGCTTCGCAAGTGTACTTCGGGAAGGATGTGCGGCAGCTTGATCTTGCCGAATGTGCAATGCTCGCCGGCATCATTCAAAGGCCGAACTACTTCAACCCGTTCCGCCACCCGGATCGCACCATCGATCGACGCAACCTGGTGCTCGATTCCATGGTGGAGACCGGGGCAATCAGCAAGAGCCAGGCCGAGCGGGCCAAGGCAGAGCCTTTGCATCTGGTTCCAGGCAGCGTGGACGCCAGCGAAGCTCCTTACTTCGTAGACATCGTTCGCGAACAACTCGTCCAGAAGCTCGGCGATCGCGATTTCAACCGGGAGGGCCTCCGCATTTACACCTCGCTCGATCCCGATTTACAACGCCTCGCCACCGCCTCCGTCGATGAGACCCAGCACATAGTCGATGCGGCAGTAGACAGAAAGCATGCCCGCGATCGCAAGCTCGGCAAGCAGTATACGTACCCTCAGGTAGCACTCGTAGCGCTCGATCCTCACACTGGCCAGGTGTTGGCTTTGGTTGGCGGCAGAAACTATGGCGCGAGTCAGGTCAACCACGCCATTGCCCATCGGCCTACCGGCTCCATCTTCAAGCCCTTCGTCTATGCAGCTGCCTTCCAAACCTCTGTTCAGGGCACGGTACTGCCGGGGCAAACCGCTCTCTTCTCGCCATTGACCATCCTCAACGATTCGCAGCAGACCTACGACGAGGGAACGGAGAATGAGTACACCCCGCGTAACTTTGAGGGTGCGTTCTACGGCGATATCACTGCGCGTTTCGCGCTATTGCGGTCAGACAACAATGCCACCATCAGTCTGGCTAGCATGGTTGGCTTCGACCAGGTCGCGGCGCTGGCCCGCGATTCGGGCATCAAGAGCGCGAAAGGCACGCCGTCCATGGCGATAGGTTCGTATGATGCCACACCGCTCGAGATGGCCGGAGCCTATACCGTCTTCTCCAACGGTGGTGTCCACATCGATCCCTGGACACTGGCCAGTGTGCGCGCGCCGAATGGCGACGTCATCGACGACTACCCGCCAAGTTCGCATCAAGTACTGGATCCTCGGGTAGCCTTCCTCACCACGTCCATGATGCAGGCTGTGCTGCAAGGCAATGGCAAGGAAGGCTGCAGAATTAATGGCAAGGTCTACTGCGGAACAGGCGCCGGTGTTCGCAACATGGGCTTTGTCGCTCCCGCCGCTGGCAAGACCGGTACCAGCCACGACGCATGGTTCGCTGGCTTCACTACAAATTTGCTGTGCGTAGTATGGGTAGGAAACGACGACTACACCGATATCAAAATTGAGGGCGCGGATGCCGCCGCACCCATCTGGGCAGATTTCATGAAGCGGGCCGTCAAACTGCCTCAATACTCAGACACGCACGAGTTCACTCCACCCGATGGGGTCGAAGTCCTCAAGATCGACAGGGCAACAAACCTGCTCAGCGATGATGCGTGCCCTGACGGCTACCAGGCAGCTTTCCTGATGGGCACCGCTCCGACCGATACCTGCGATCATCCCTCCGATCATCGCAACATCCTGCAGAAGATATTCGGTGTTGGCTCCAAGCCGGGACAATAGCGATTCCACTGAACTTCGCACGGTGAGCACGGGCACATGCTTGCGGTCTTCTGGTCAATACACTTCTGTCGTTCTGACAGGAGTGGAATATGCAGACAGAGTTAATGGTCCGCGCTGTACACGAAGG
>Ga0105241_10002209_pt1 | contig 14642 bp, 10 predicted proteins | sample KBSC64metaG_FD_80422 | JGI IMG/M metagenome (GOLD analysis project Ga0105241, IMG submission 80422) | Corn rhizosphere microbial communities from Kellogg Biological Station, Michigan, USA - KBS C6-4 metaG | ecosystem: Host-associated > Plants > Roots > Rhizosphere > Soil | place: Michigan, USA... | reverse complement strand
CTTACTTCTTGCCATGAAGTAACGCTTATGCTTGATGCATTTATTGTAACACCAACCTGCAATTTTCTTACAACATTTCCAACCGTCCCGGCAACGGTAACTGTTCTCGTCGTACCGCTGACTGCTACCGTATATGTACAGCTCCCTTGCCCCAAGCTCAGATTATTTGAGCCGCTAAAACTGGTGTTGTCATGAATCTGCTGCAACGCTTCTTCGCCGCAGGCTACTGCGAGTGCCCGCGCCTGCTTCGATTGCTGGTTAACCAGAGCTGCCCGCTGACTGTCGGCGCCATTCGCCAGTAACACCAGGGCAATAGCGGTTGCTGCTGCACCCACGATCAGCACCGTGAGCAGAGCGACATACCCTCCTTGCCATGTTTGGGCAGTATGCGGTTGTATGTCTCCGGTGTAGCGCGGCTGGCTTCGCCCGCATTTCTTGTTGAGGGACGAATGATCGACCCGAGCAACGCCCACCCTTACAAACACGCGCGTCAAAGGAACAATCATTCGCCTCACCATGTCACCTCCGCCGTATCAGTGAAGGTTCGCTGGTAGTCAAACTCGTTTTTGCCGTTCGGATTGACCCGTGAGACGGTAAAAGTCACCTGAACGGAGCCCGGTGTAGATGCGCGCGTCAAGTTCTTGAAGGTCAAGCCGCTGACTGTCACCAGATCATTATTGAGCGCCACTACGCCACCGCTCCCTTCCTGCACTTGCAGTGCCGCCGGTGTGCCGGTCGTGATCGGCGCATACATCGAAAATTGCAAATTCTGCGTCGTCCCCGTCCAAGACGACGGCCAGCTGCCAAAGGTTTGCGTCTTATATATCGACTGCACTGCCCCGGTCGTATCAAACTTAAGATTATTGGCGCTTGTACCCGAACCATTTGTGTTGTAGGCGAGCCAATAAATCTGTCCGCTGGTCACCGCAGTGCTCGCAATAGAAAAAGCGTTCCAGGAATTGGCAGCCAGGGCAGTGCTGCTGCTCGACGCCAGTAGAGCCGTGGGCGCAGACGATGTGCCGCTGTAAATAGCCATTTGCCCCACATTATTTGGACTAGCCGAAACCGTAGCGCCAACATAGGCATACAGCGTTGAGACGGTGCCTGTGGTACTAGCCGTAAACTTGGTGGCATTGATCGATCCACTATCACCAGCATCGGTGCTGCCGCCAATCGTGGTATATCCGAGGTTACTGCTGCCGGAAAGGCTAAACACGGTCGGGCTGAGGCTGCCGGTCGGCACCGCCAATGTCAGCGAAGTGGCCGAAGCCCCAGTAGTTGGAGACGTAATCGACGTAGCGTTACGGATGGTTTGGGTAATGTAATCCATCAGCGCGGCGCCCTGATCATTCACCTCGACAATGCTTTGATTTTTTACCCGAGCATCAATCGTCGTGCTATAGAAAAAAATAACTGAGGTGAGCAAACCGCCCACCATCGCCACATACAGCAACAGCTCAATCAGCGTGTAACCACTTTGGCGATGAGCTGGAGGTAAAAGGCGTTGTATGCGCATATCAGTTCTTCGTAAAGATATTAATTTCTTGGGTCGTTAAGACACTAGCGCCTACCACTAGGTCCATACTCGTGTTGTAGGCTACGCCGCTCAACGTGCTGGTAGTACCCGTGACGTCAATGGATTTCGTGAGGGTCATTGTTGCCGGCGTCGCAACGTTGACCACCTGAAACTCCGCCGAAGTACCCGCCGTGCCCAAGAAAGCATTGCCTGCCCCATCCACATCGATATCGTTAACTGTGCCAGCCGCCGTAAACGTACCGAGCTGCACGGGCGCAGTCGGCGTGACGACGTTCACCGAATAGAGTGTTGTGCCACTTCCCACGAACAGGGTATTGCCATAGCCCATCAGGGTGGTCGTGGCCGCTGCGCCCAATTTGAGCGTCCCGGCCACTGTCGGCGCGCTGGGCGTCGCAATATTAACAACTACGAGTTGCGTCGTGGTAGAGTTGGTAGCCAGATAGGCGTAGTTACCGCTGACGTACACCTCGCTCAAAGCGTTGTTACGACCGAGCGAACCAACGAGTGTTGGCGAGGCCGGGTTAGAAACATTCAAGATTTGGAACTCAGCCGTACCACTGTTAGCACCGCGCGAGACATAGGCAGTCGTGCCCACCACCCAAACACCCAAGCCTCCCGAGCCGGTTGTAGAGTATTTGCCCACCTGCGTTGGCGAGGCCGGATTGCTAATGTCCATGATCAGCAGCTCCGAGGAAGCGGTAGTCGTGGTGATATAGGCGTAGTTACCGCTGACGAAAATATTCGTGGGCGTCGCCGAAAGTGTAATGGTCGAAACATTTGTTGGCGCCGTCGGAGTTGAAATGTTCGTAATGGTGAAGTTGCTCGCCGAGGCGTTCAGCACCGTATAGGCATAGTTGCCCACCGTGTCTGTTTTGAGACCGGCCTTGGCGCCAGTTACGGCAAGGTGGCCAGCCAAAATACCATTCGCCCAGGTCTTGGTTGCCGTCGTCCAGTTCACCATACGGCTGGTCAAAGTCACCGTACCAGTTATGCCGCCAGATTGTGGCCAGGTCACCGTGCTAGTGATGCTCTGACGGTTCGCGCCGGCCGCGGCGATTACGATCTGGCGCGTATAGATACCGCTCGTATCAGAGGCGCCAGAAAACGCCCACTGATTGCTGGTCTGTGTTAAGCCGTACGTCCCGGCTGCCAAGTTTGCATACGCCGCATCGCCAATATTGCGCGTCGCCTCGATACCCTCTTCAGCCAAAAACAGCGCCTGACTACGATCGCCAGCCGAATCCGACGATGCCCGGCCGTACACCACCGCGCCTACCAGCCCTGTCACGAGAAGGGCAAAAACGCCGGCGGCCAGCAGCACCTCGACAACCGAGAAGCCACGCTGGTCGCTCGCGCGCCGCTTAGTAAGAAACCGTACCTTTGGCATTGATCGTTATCGTCCTTGTATCGTTAGCACTACTTGTCAGGGTAACGGTGCCAGTTGTATTTGGTGCAGCACTGAATTTGGCAAATTGCACTTCGCTCAACCCTGAAGGGGACACCGAGGGCGGCATCGTCACCGTCTCGTCGTAAGCAGTATTACGTCCAGCAAAGCTCGTTCCTTGAAACAGCGTGACGCCCGAACTCTGGATTTCAACGCCCCACTGACTATCGTAATTGACCGCTCTCGCATAGGTTTCAGCGCGGCGAATGGTCAGCGCCAGACTCTGCGCTATCAGATCAAGATCATTGCGGCGCACAAACGACTCATAAATAGGCAGCGTCATACCGGTAATTAGTATGATAATCGTCACCGAAACCAGCAGCTCCACCAGCGTAAACCCAGCTTGTTGCGCGCCGGCGAGATGACTCACTGGTTCAACCCTCCCAGCAAGCTATAAATTGGCACCAGCACAGCAATCGCCACCAGCAGCACACCACTAGCCACAATCAACAGCAAAATCGGCTCCATAATCGTCTCGAGGTTCTCGGTGGTGATGTCCGACTTTGACTCGTACGTTCGCCCCACGGTCTTCAACACATCGCTGAGCGCACCCGACCGCTCACCGGCGATAATCATTTGCTGCACCGAATACGGCAGTAGCTTAGCCTTTTTCTTGTCACGGAGCAGAGAGTCGCGCATGCTATAGCCGTTGTCAAGTGAAGCCCGGAGGTACATATAAAGGCGCTCATACTGGCGCGAACCTGTCGCACTGGCCAGCAAATTGAGCGCTTCAGTAATCGGTAATCCAGCATCGAGCAGTGTACCCAGCAAATAGCCCAGCTGTGCAACCTCCACCTCACGCAGCAACCGGCCAATACCCGGCACCGCAAACATCATGCGTCGGCCGATCCACTTTGTGGCAGGCGCAGCAAAGAGAATATAAGCAAAGACGCCCAGCACCAACGCGACCAGCGGCACCACCACGCGGCCGTGCCCCTTCAGAAAAACACCGGCGTCTATCATGATGCGAGAAATCAGCGGCAATTTAACGTGCAACTGAGAAAACGTCTGATTCAAACGCGGCAGCAAAAACCAGGCCACGCCCAGGCCTACGACCAGCGTTATACCCAGCACAAATGACGGATAGAGCAAGGCTGAGCGAATCTTGGCCTGAAAAACATGCCGCTTTTCCTCCTGCACCGCTGCTAATTGCAGATTCTCGACCAGACGACCAGACGATTCGCCCAGTCGCAGTAGCGCCAGAGTCTGCCCACTCACAATCCCAGCCCGCTCGATGGCATCGGCCAGCGAATAGCCAACTTCGATATCGTTATTGATCTGCTTGAGTGCTCTACGCATCGGCTTGCTATGCGCCGCCTCACCCAGCGACGCCAAAGCCTCGCCCACCGGCACGGCTGACTTCAGTAGCAACCCCAAGTTCTCGGCAAAGTACTCCCGTTCTTTATACGACACGCGCACGGGGCGCGGTTTGGGGGTTTTTATAACCTTTGGGGCGATCTGCTGCTGGGCCACAATTACTTCTCCGCGGTTGCGGCCGCCGGCACCGGCACTACCCGCACCACTTCGCCCAGCGTCGTAATACCGCGCTTCACTTTTTCGATACCGTCATTGAACATCGAAACGCTCCCTTGTTTGCGGGCGAGCTGCTCAATTTGCTGCGTGGAGGGCGAGTGCAAAATTAACTCCTGCATTTCCGGCGTTATCTCGATAAACTCGAACAATGCCACACGGCCAGTAAAACCCGTACCGTTGCAAACATTACAACCCTTGCCAACATATACCGTGTCATTAGCATGGAAATAGCGCGCCACTACTGTTTCCCCCGTCTTCAACGCACTGAGCGCCTGACTGGCCGGCACACTATAGCGACAAGCGCTGCATATCTTGCGTACCAGGCGCTGGGCGATCACAATCTCGAGCGTTGAAGCGAGCAAAAACGGCTCAATCCCCATATCCACCAACCGCGGGATAGCCGTCGAGGCGTCGTTGGCATGAAAAGTCGATAGCAAAAGATGGCCGGTGAGCGCAGCGTTCACTGCAATTTCGGCCGTTTCGCGGTCGCGAATCTCGCCCACGAGAATAATGTCCGGGTCCTGGCGAACAATCGACCGCAGTCCCTTAGCAAACGTCATATTGCTCTGCTCGCGCACCTGAATCTGGTTGATGCCTGGCATTTTGTATTCCACCGGATCTTCGATGGTTGTCACGTTAACCGTGGGCCGATTAAGCAGCTTCAGCAGCGCATACAAGGTGGTGGTCTTACCGGAACCGGTCGGCCCGGTGGTCAAAATCATGCCGAAAGGTTTGCCTGCATAGGTTTCGATGAGCTCACGGTGTGGAGCATCGAGACCAATGTCACCAAGATCAAAGCTTTGTACGTACGAGCTGAGCACCCGCATAACGATCTTCTCGCCGTTCACCGTGGGCACCAACGACACGCGCAGGTCGGTCGTGTAACCTTCACCATGCCGCTGGATGGCACCATCTTGGGCAGCCAAGTGCTCATCGATGCGCATGCCACTTTCCACCTTGATGCGGTTCAGAATATTTTCGTAGTATTCTTTGGGCAAAACCCCCGCCTCACGTAGCGTGCCGTCCACCCGAAAACGCACCACCACGTTATCGACCTGCGGCTCAAAATGAATATCCGAGGCATGGAACGATGTCGCATCCTTGATAATCTCGTCGACCATCTCCGGCGCTATGCGCTGACTGGTTTTGATAATTTCCGAAAACCGCGTGGCAAGCGGGCGTTCGTACAATGTAAAGCTGGCTTCAACAAATTCCGGCAAAGTGTACGCCACCTGCACGCGTTTGCCCTTAAACAGTGGCGCCAGTTTGTGTGCATCGAGATTATCCGGCACATCTGAGGCGACCACGACGGTGCTGGTATTGGCTTTGGCGACCACCAACCGCTGTGCTCGCGCGGCATCTTCGGGTATGAGCGCGACCAATTCTTTTGAGACTGGATTGGTGCCCAAATCAGCAAACGGCAGCTTATATCCTTCAGCCAGTGCCTGGCCGAGCAATGTCTTATTGAGCAGCTCCGAACGTATTAAGTACTCGACGTAGCCGGCGCTGTCATGCGAGGCAGCCTCAGCCGCCTTGCTGTCAGCCTCCGAAATGTAGTTCTCTTTCAGGAGGATCGATTTGATTTTGTCGACATCAGGATACATAGCCCACCTGCTTGTTATTTAGGCTTTTCTAACTTCGTCTACGATAGTCGTCAGCGGCGTATCGGATTTGATAAAAAACTTACGTGCTCCGAGCGACAACACTCGCTCTTCGTCCTCATGCTGGCTGAGGTTCGACAGCACAAAAACAGCCGTCTGGCTGGTTTTGGCGCCCAATTTCTCGAGCACCTGAAAGCCGTCCATCACTGGCATGATCAAATCGAGCAGTAGGACATCAAAGTGCTGCGTAGCGACCAGGTCCAGACATTCTTGCCCATTCGAGGCGATGGTAACGAGGAACCCCTCATGCGTCAGCTTGAGCTCAAGCGCATGGGATAGCGCCTTCTCATCTTCAACAATCAACACATGTTTTTGCGCGTCTGCCATAATCTCTCCCTCGCTGCTTTCCCTTCTTCGGTTGTTAGTATATTATCACGTCGGCTGATTAGTGGAATCATCTGCCGGGTCGTCGGAAGCCGGAGGTGCAGCGGCCTGCGGTGGTGTTTGCGGGTCCGACATCTGAGCCGGTAAACTGGTCGTCGGTCCAGCTCCTGTCGAATTTTGGGCATCGGCAATAAACTCGCGAATAATGCCGATTATCTCGTCCAAACGGTACTCAGCCTTCAGCATGTACTTTTTGGCACCAAGCGCCAACATGTTGTGCACTTTTTCCGGGCTAGCCGAATTACTGACCACCAGCACCGGGATATCCCGCCACTTTGGGTTCTGCTTAACCAACTCCATGAAACTCAGGCCATTCATATCCTTGAGGTAGTAATCAAGCCAAATAGCATCGGGCAGCGTATCGAGATTTTCCAGATAATCTACTGCCTGCTGACCACTTGCGCACGACACCACATCCATCTCGGATAATTTGAGCTTTTTTGTGATAGCCTGAAGCAGCAGCTCTTCATCTTCGACCACCATGATTGTTGGATTCATTTTTGCCATAAGCCTATTGTAGCACCTTTACTTTACTTACATGACACCGCTAGTCTGCACGCATACCGTCGCGCAACACAAAATCTTTCGTGGTTGACTGCCTGTTCGCGCTAAGAACAATGCATGATCGCCCCAGAGGGCAACATTCGCGCAGCCCAGCAGCCCTGCCTTATGCATCGAGCGTCACCTCGCCAGCCTTGGGTTGCATGCCGCTGACTGGAATCGTAAACCAGAACGTTGTGCCCTTACCCTCTTCACTCTGGAACCAAATCTTCCCGCCCGACGACTCTACGACGGCCTTGATCAGGTACAAGCCCAAGCCCGTACCATCAGTCTCGACCTTGACCGCATTGGCCGCCCGGAAGAACTTCTGGAAGATGCGGTCCTGCTGATCTTTGGGGATGCCGTAGCCATTATCGGTAATTTGCGAAATGATATCGTCGCCTTTGCGTGAAATGAACACCGATATTTCGCCACCCTTTTGGGTGTACTTCAGAGCGTTCGTCAGCAAGTTGAGGTAGACCTGTCCAATAAGCCGGGGATCGATGTTAATCTTGGGAAGATCCTCGTGCACGCTAATGACAAGGTTCTGCTGACGCTCTTCAATCTTGGCTTTCAGGTCGTTGACGATGCCGCCAACCAGTTCTTTGAGGTCAGTCGGCTTAGGGTCAACAAGGATGCGTCCGGATTCAATCCGTGAGATATTCAGCAAGGCATTCACTAGTGCGATCATGCGCTCCGTCGAATCAGAAATATTTTGAGCAAATTCAGCCTGTTCGGGCTGCAACTGGCCGGCATCCCCCGACATCAGCATCTCACTGAACCACTTTATAGCCGATAGCGGCGTACGCAGTTGGTGCGAAGCCAGCGAGATAAATTCGGTCTTCATGCGGTCGACCTCTTTTTCGCGTGTGACATCACGCAAGACAGCCACAGCACCGCTCATCTTGCCATCGACGAGTACCGGATTGGCGATTACATTAAGCATCCGCTTCTTGCCGTCTCTGGTATAGAACAGATATATTTCGTCAACCGCAAGCCCCAACTGCAGCGCCATGTACACCGGCCGCTTTTCGATCGGTAGTGGCTCGTGTTTGGTGTCGTCGGGCGGATACAGCGCGGTGAGATCCTTAAGCGCCCTTCCTTCTATACGTTGCTCTCCTCCGAGCTCCAGAAAGTCAATCGCGACTTGATTGGCCAGAACGATTAATCCTTTTTCGTCCAGAATGATGAGCCCTTCGCCCATACTGTGGAAGATAGCTTGATCGCGCTGATTGGCAAGCCCGAGGCGCAGGTATGACTCCTTCAACCGGGCTGACATTTGGTTAAAAGCGCGCGCCAACTGCCCAAACTCATCCCGGGAACGGTCGCTAACCACTTCAGCAAAATCGCCATTAGCAACACGCTGCGCTGCCGTTTTCAAACGAGTAATCGAGCGCACAAATTGGTCAGCAATAAGCAGACCGCAAAGGGCTACTATAAGCACCGCCCCGGTCATACTGAGCACTGTTGTCCGTTGGCTAACGATAGCGGAATCGTGAATGGCTCTACGCCTAACATCTACTTGCTGATGTAGTGTGGCTTCGGCAGTTGCAATCAATCCGTCGAGTGTGCCGCGTGCGGTATCTAATCGTGTTTGAGCGGCACGCAACTGCACGGGCGACAACGAACTGCCCGTGGGATACAGCGCGAGTGCTGACTGCCCAAACAACTCGGCTTGCTTGGTGATGTCGGCCACCGTCAATTGCTGCAGACTATTCGTTACATCGCTCGTTTGACGATACGTGACCTCGCTGGATTGCAGCTTGGTAATCTGTGTTTGGATGTTTGATCTCGACTGCACTCCACTATTAGCCGGCAAAAACGCAGCGTTTTCCACCGCCAGTACAGTGTTCTGCAAATTATTCAGCGCATCAACCTGGGCAAATTCGTTAGCCGTAAAGGCCGCAAACTGATGATCTATTGAGCGAATCAGGCGGATCTGCCAAAAAGCTACACCACTGCCCACTACCGCCGCTACCAAGGCGAGTGACAACGCGATCTTTATGCCCACTGAGAGACGCCGGAACATTAGTCAGTCACCTCACACATGTTGACGCATCCCTTCCAGCGGAAGTACCACGCTGAAGGTACTTCCCTGGTTCTCGGCCGACTGAAACCGTATTTGCCCACCAACTTGCTCCAGAATTTTCTTTACAATGAACAGGCCGAGACCTGTACCGTCTGTATCTTTCTTCTTAATATTAGACGCTCGAAACAACTTTGCAAAGAGCTTATCTTGTTCGGCGAGGGGGATACCGTAGCCGGTATCATGGACCGTTATTACGACACTGCCGTCGCTGTCCGGCTGTAGTTTTTCGGCCGACTTTTCCACACTCACTTGGACGGTGCCGCCGCTAGCGGTGTACTTGAAAGCATTGCTCAGCAGGTTGTTCATAATCGTGCGCGTTAGATGTGGATCGAGTTGCAGTTCGGGCACAGCCGAGTCGTAGGTCTCTTCGACTTGCAGTTTTTTGCCGCCTGGTAAGCGCCGCTGTTGTAACTCGATCAGGATATGCATGGCATCGGGCAGGTTCATAGTTTCGGGCTGGATAGCGACTGGCCCCAGTTCGAGGCTAGAAACCAGGAGCATAGCATCGACCATTTCGGCCGAGCGCTGATTGCTGCTGTAGAGCTGATCGATGTAGTTGCGCTGCTCTTCACTCAAAGGGCCAGCGTCACCGGAAAGCAACATTTCGGCCACCCAACTAATGGCCGACAGGGGTGTACGTAATTGGTGCGAGGCAAGCGTGACGAATTCGCTCTTGGCGCGGTCAACACGAATTTGACTGGAGATGTCGCGGATCGTACCGATCGCGCCGCGAACGTGGCCGTCGACGGTAATCGCCCGGCCCGTCATGACCGCCGGAAAGGTAGAGCCGTCTTTGCGCTGATAAGTAAGCGTGGGGTTGATAACTTTGCTGTGTTTGAGCACTTGCTGAATCGGCCGGTCATCGGCCGCCACAACCTGACCAGCGTCGTCGATAACCGGCGCTACCTCAGTAAATAGCCTCCCCTTGGCTTCTGCAAACGTCCAGCCGAACATCCGCTCCGCCGCTTGATTCATCAGCACAATCCGTCCTTCCGGGTCTGTCGCCATCACTCCTTCGTCAATGTTCGCAAGTACGGTCTCAGCCTGAATCTTCTCGGCTTGTAGAGCGTTCTGACTGGTATTAGTTTGCGTTTGAAGCATCTCCCGCGAACGCTGATAGACAGCAATCCCAGCCGTTACCACGACAAGTGATATAGCCAGCTGACGCACCACCACCGGCGAATACGCGATACCGACGATTCCCCACTGCGACAACAGGAAAAGTACAAATAAACCGGCGATGAGGGCGGCCATCCACAAAATTCCCTGCTTTTGCCCACCAAGAAAAAACGCCGCCACTGGGAACAAAAACAACCAGAAATCGCCCGTACCGGCTGTGCCGCCAGTAATAATCATGACCAGCAAAGCGGCAAATAAGGCCAGCAAAAAACCTAGCCGAGCAACTCTGACATTAGCAGTAAAACGCAAAAATAGCAGCGTCAAGGCTATAACCCCGGCATCGGCCACCTCAAACCATCCCAGTCGGACATTATGCTCGACCGATAGATGCAGAGCACCAAATAATCCAAGCGACAAAACCCCGAGCTGGGCATAGACATTAATAACGTAAGCTTGGGCGTAAGCCGGTGACGTCACCGGCAGACCAGCATGCATCCAGCGGCGCCACGCACGCAATCGGTTCACGCCGCCGGCCGCAGTCATTGCCTCGGTCTGCCGTTCTTGGCCCTTCGAGATGTCTGGCGTATTCATGCGCTACCCTGCATGTTTTTTCCTTGATGATTAGCAAATGGCAGCAGTACGTAAAAGCTCGTCCCCTGGTGCTCCTTCGATTCGAACCAGACAACGCCGCCCATATTGGTCACTACCTCTTTAACGATGTAGAGTCCGAGGCCTGTTCCTTCAACATCGAGCGCCTGAACGTTGTCGGCGCGGAAAAGCTTCTGGAAAATCTTCGGCTGCTGCGAATCAGGAATCCCATAGCCGGTGTCGGAAATCTGCAAGTAGCTGTACGCGCCAGGGCGCAAGTGTGCCGATTGAATCTCGTCGGCAGTTGCTTCGCGGAGTGTTAGCGTGACGTGGCCATGCTTGGGCGTGTACTTTATGGCATTACTCAGTAGGTTCTGCACGATCATACGCAGCTGCTTAGGGTCAGCAAAAACAGTCGGTAGTTTACTGGAAAGGTGCGCCGTATAGATAACCTCACCGGCGGTAATATTGGGCTGCAGTTCTTTCTCGACACTGCGTGCAAGTTCCGCCAATGACGTTGCCTGGGGCTCATTCTTGAGTTTACCGAGCTCCAAACGGGAAACGTTGAGCAACGCATCAACCAGATCAACCATTCGGCGGTTACCCTCCCGAATTTCCGCCAGATACTCTTGCTGCCCTTTGGTCATGTGTCCAGCATCGCCGCCCAGCAGTAGCTCGGTGTACCAGTTGATCGCCGACAGCGGCGTACGCAACTGATGCGAAGCCAGCGATACGAACTCCGTTTTGGCTTTGTCCAGCTGGTACTCAACGGTGACGTCACGAAAGACCACGATAGCACCTACGACCTTACCGTGTACATCATGAATCGGCGCTGCCGAATCAGCCACAGGCACACGCTTGCCGTCCTTGCGGACAAGAACCGTATGGTTGGCCATTGAGGTTACGTGACCAGCGAGCGCCTGCCGGATAAAACGAGTATTCGGCTTGCCGTCTTTCTCGACTTCAAATTTCAGTATTTCGTCATATACTTTGCCCAAGGCCTCCTCTTTTGTATATCCGCTGACCTTTTCAGCAGCTGGATTGAATAGAGTAATACGCTGCTTGGCGTCGACGACAAAGACTGCGTCACCGATGCTAGCCAAAATAGCACTACTCTTATGGTCATTGGCCACCGCCAGATTGCGCTCGTACTGTAGATCTTCGGTGATGCTCTCAGCCAGGGCCAGGGCCTGTCGCCGACCGCGCAGCTGCATCATAAATATGACCGCTACAAATACATCCACGAGCTGCCCAAAAAAGAGCAGCGCACGAGGTAATTTCTGTTGCGACTCACTCAAGCCAAAGTTGTTTGGTGCCGCCACCTTCAGCTGCCAGTTTTGATCAGCGATCGGAATCACTTCCTGAGCGTTCAACGCAGTGCTACGCCCAACGGCTGGTGAAGTATAGATTTGTTTCCCCTGTTGTACGGCAGTAATTTGCAGTCCCTTCAGCAAATCGCTGCCATTAAATAGAGAGCCGAAGAGGTCCTTGTAGGCAAACACGGCGTTCACAAAACCAACTGGCATCTTGGAAACCGTTTTCCCATACACCGGCATAGTAATAAAGAAACCGAGCTGCGGCTGGCCATTCGTTCCATTGAAGGTCACCGGCGCAGACGAAATCGAGTCACCGGAAAGCTCAGCCGCTTGAAAAACCTGCTTGCGCGTGGGTTCGGCCGCCAAATCCGTGCCTAGGCCAACCTGGCTGTTCGACGTAGCGTTGTATGTAATGATGTAATGAATAGCGCTTGTAGCTTTACCACTTACCGTAAAGCTCGTATCGCCCTTTGGGTACAAGCTCGTGTCACTCCGGTGTAAGTTTACAAATGCGGGCAAACTACTATCATTTACGCGCGCAATAAAGGTAACTGCTCGAATCCCCGGATATGTCGTCGCCAAATTCAATGAATTAAAATAAGCTTGAAACTCGCCCTGCTGGACGTAATCGCTCGCCGAAAATAGCCCCCGGAAGCCATGCAACGCATCAATATATGCCTGCAAGCGAATCCGAACCGCATCGTGAATATCGCCTGATCGCGTCTCAAAGGCCTGAGAAGAGTACTGATTGTTGTGCGTAATAGCCGTCGCCCACGACTGATACGTGGAGACTTGCGCCAAAATAAACAAAACTATAATCAGCCATCCAGTACGAGTTACGAGCCCAAATAATTGCCTAATATCTTTTTTGATCGCAAATAACAGTAGCGTTATCCCCAGCAATGTGAATGCTGCCGCCAGATTCAAAGCCATAACAAAGTGGGGACTAATCTCATACATAAAGCTGCGAGCATAGAGCAAACCGTAGAAATTGAACAGTCCCGCCAGCGCAACAGCTCCTGATACGACGGCCGACGTTACTTTGGCCCAGCGTTGCTTGCGTTGTGCAATCCACAACACTATACCGACAGCTATAAAGCAGATGGCCGCCAGATCTGCAACATCGCTGTGGGCGGCGGCGGCGCGCACTTGAGTGCCATACAAAATCGTATCGACATGCAGAGGTAGGAGAGCTAACAGCCCTAAAACTGCCGAGAAAACTGCAGCGACTTGTACCCATCGATACTTGCGCCGACTCGTCAGCGCTATCAGACTAACCCCTAACACCAGCAGACCAATAGCCGACAATGGATTCATCGGCCGCAAAGTCGTTAGCCACCGCTGTAAGTGCTGATTGTGCGACTGCCAGCCAATCAGCACTGAAGCGCCCAGCAACAGCAAGCTCACCCCACTAAACCACTCCACCAATGTCTGCCGTTTGCTCGGCGGCTGCTGCGTCCTGTCTAGCCAGCGTAATGCGTCGGATTCGTTGCGAAATGCTCGCGTACGTTCCGGGTGGCTACTGAGGCGAATCACATAGGAGGCGATCGGCGTCAGGTAGCGGCTCGTAATAACTGCGCTGGCATCTACGGGCAGGCTAAAAAGCTTCTTACCCTCTACCCGCGAGCCGGCTGTGGCATCGGCAATCTTGAGAGCCCGGGCATCGTACACAACCACCGCACGCCGACCATTCAGATGATGGTCCCGTGCTATCTGCTCGATTGCAGTACTTAGGGCGCTAATCGTGCCTGCCGTTTGTTTACCGGTAAGAGTTACGATGATGCGACCGTGCGCATCTATATGGATTTGGGACCGCCCGTGCATACACCCTGCCGTTAATCGTTAGTACTAAGCATAAGTTTTATTGTACAGGCTTTTAACAACAGTGGACGGATTTACCTGTGGAAATCCCGTACATTCGAATTTGTTGCGCGCCTGTATACTGCTACTATGATCGGCAAAATATTTATTGACGAAATTACTTACACTGCCTCACTCGCTTCACGGCCGGAGGAAATCGACGCGCTGCTCGACCCATTGCGACTCATAACCGCCCGAATCGACGCTACCCAAGAGCTGAGCCCCGATGACGTCTCCGCGCTCAACAAAGTTCAGAGTAGTCTCGAAGACTACTTGCTCCACAGTGAAAGCATGCGTGCTTTCACCCCTGAATCATTACAAGAGCAAATTGGGCGCCATATGCGCGGCGAAAGACAACAAGGAGAGTTAAGACACCTGCGGGTCGTTATTTTTGCAGCAATAGTGCTGTCGGTAATCGCTGGATTCCTGCCAAGGCATGCCGAGTTGCCCTTTCGTATCCAGTTCGCGGGCGTGGTCGCCTTTTCTGTGGTGCATATCGGCGCTGCGTGGCTGTTTTACGACGCTTTGCAAGCCTTCAAAACACCGCTGCGCCGCGGCTTCCAGCTGATCG
>Ga0105241_10002206_pt1 | contig 14650 bp, 17 predicted proteins | sample KBSC64metaG_FD_80422 | JGI IMG/M metagenome (GOLD analysis project Ga0105241, IMG submission 80422) | Corn rhizosphere microbial communities from Kellogg Biological Station, Michigan, USA - KBS C6-4 metaG | ecosystem: Host-associated > Plants > Roots > Rhizosphere > Soil | place: Michigan, USA... | reverse complement strand
TGTCGCCGCCCATCCTGTTCCAGAAGCTGGGAGTACAAGCACCATGAAACGATTATCTGCCGCCACCCTGATGCTGGCAGCACTGCTGGGCGCGCCCGCGCAGGCCGCCGCGCCGGTCGCGAAGATCCAGGCCATGCTCGCCAAACCGGAGCAGTTGTGCGGGCGCTTCGAGCAGAACAAGCAGTTGGCCGGGATGAAGAAGCCGCTGGCGTCGAGCGGGCGCTTCTGCGTCGTCGCCGGCAAGGGCGTCCTGTGGCGCACGCTGAAGCCGTTCCCCAACACGCTGCGCCTGTCGCGCGACGAGATCGTGCAACTGCAGGGCGAGCGCGTGGCGATGCGCATGGAAGCGAGCCGCGAGCCGACGGTGCGCATGATCAACGGCGTGCTGTTCTCGCTGCTGTCCGGCGACCTTGGCCAGCTGGAATCCCTGTTTGACGTGGACGGCACGGCCGCCGACGGGGCCTGGAAAGTGACGCTGAAGGCGCGCAATCCGGCGCTGGCGAAGGCGATCGGGACACTGACGCTGGACGGCGGCGCCTATGTGCGCACGATCCACATGGTGGAGGACAGCGGCGACCGCACCGACATCGTGTTCTCCGACATCAAGGCCGGCCCCGGCGCCGTCCTGCCCGAAGAGGCGGCCCAGCTGTGACGACGCATCGCCGCCTGGCACTCGCCTGGGCCCTCGTCGTGTGCCTGCTGGCCGGGCACAACGCCTGGCTGTGGCTGGGGAAGCGCATCGTTCCCGACACCGACATCCTCGCGCTGCTGCCGGCCGGCGAGCGCGATCCGGTTTTGCAGCGCTCCTTCACGCACATGGTCGACAGCGCCCAGCAGCGCGTCGTCGTGCTGGTCGGCGCCGCCAGCTGGCCGGACGCAATGCGCGCCGCCGACGCCTTCCAGGCCGTGCTGCGCCCGCACGCCGACCTGCTGCGCGCGGATGCGGGCGCGGACGCCCAGGCCGCGTGGCTGGATGGCTTCCAGTCCCATGCGACGCTGCTGGTCGGCGCCGCCGACGAGCGCGCGTTGCGCACGCAGCCACCATCCTACTGGACCGAGAATGCGCTGGCGCGTGCTTACAGTGCGTTCGGCGGGCCGAAACTGGGGAGCTTCCGCGACGATCCGTTCGGCCTGTTCGCGGGCTGGACGCAGGAGCGCGCCGGCGAGACGCCCGTGCGCCCGCGCGACGGCCGGCTGTACGTGGGCGGGGAAGGGCGCGAGTACGTGCTGCTGACGTACACCCTGGCGCCGTCGGCGTTCGCACTGTCCGCACAGCGCCGCGCCGTGCCGCTGCTCGACGCGGCGGCCGCTGCCGCGCGCCGCGCCATGCCGGCGGCCGAGGTGATCGAGGCCGGCGTCGTGCTGCACGCGGCCGCGGCCGGCAACCAGGCCAGCAGCGAGGTCGAGACGATCGGCCTCGGTTCTCTGGCCGGCATCGTTGTCCTGACGTGGCTGACGTTCCGCTCGGTGCGGCCGATCGGGCTGATCCTGCTGGCGATCGGCATCGGCTTCCTCGGCGCGCTGTCCGTGTGCTGGCTGCTGTTCGGCCGCATCCATTTGCTGACGCTCGTGTTCGGCGCGAGCCTGATCGGCGTCGCCCAGGACTACGGCCTGTACTTCCTGTGCCACCGGCTCGGCGCCGCGCGCGAGACCGGCTCGGTGGTGTTGCTCCGCCGCCTGTTGCCTGGCCTCGGTCTGACATTGCTGGCCGCCGTGATCGGCTATATGGGACTGGCGCTGACGCCGTTCCCCGGGCTGCGCCACATGGCCGTGTTTTCCGCGCTGGGCCTCGTGTTCGCCTGGCTCACCGTCGTGTGCTGGTTCCCGCAATTGATCGGCCCCGGCACCTTGCGGCGCGGCTGGCTCGCGCGCCGTTACCGCGCGCTGGTCGTGCGCTGGCCGCGCGTGACGGCGCGTCCTGGCGCGCTGGCCGTGCTCGCGCTGCTGGCCGCGGTCACGGCCGCCGGCTGGTCGCAACTCCGTACCGACGACGACATCCGCTCGCTGCAGTCGTCGCCCGCGCGCCTCGTGCAGGACCAGATCAAGCTGGGTCGCCTGCTCGACGCGCCCACGCCGGTCCAGTACTACCTGGTGCGCGGCGCGAGCGACGACGAGGTGTTGCAGCGCGAAGAAGCGCTGAAACGCCGCCTCGATCCGCTCGTCGCGCAAGGCCACCTGTCCGGTTACCAGGCGCTGTCGAACTGGGTGCCGTCGGCGCGCACCCAGGCCGAAAGGCTGGCGTTGCTCGACGGCCGGCTGCTGGGAGATACGGGCCCGCTGGCCGACCTGGCGCGCGCGCTCGGCGCGGACGACGGCTGGGCCGCGGCCACGCGCGCGCACCTGCGCGCCCGCGCGCAACCCTTGACGCCGGACGCCTTCCTGCGCACACCGGCCAGCGAGCCGTGGCGCCACCTGTGGCTGGGCGACGTGGACGGCATCCACGCCAGCATCGTCGCGCTGCGCGGCATGCGGTATGCGTCGATCCCCGTGCTGGCCGGCGCGGCGGACGGCCTGCCGGGCGTGCAATGGGTCGACAAGGTCGGCGGCATCTCGGCCGTGCTGGGACGCTATCGCACTTACATGGGGGCCGTGGTGCTCGGGGCGTACGCGCTCGTGTTCCTGGCGCTGCTGCCGCGCTACCGCGGGCGCACGTGGCGCGTGCTGGCGCCGACCGCCGCGGCGAGCGCGCTCACGCTGGCCATCCTCGGCCTGGCCGGCCAGCACCTGCAACTGTTCCACGTGCTGGCGCTGATGCTGCTGCTCGGCGTGGGCGTCGACTACGGCATCTTCATGCAGGAGGATCCGCAGCGCGGCGACGACGCGCCGTGGCTGGCGGTCGCCCTGTCCGCCGCCAGCACGCTGCTGTCGTTCGGCCTGCTGGCCCTGTCCGGCACGCCGGCGCTGCGCGCGTTCGGTCTCACCATGCTGCTCGGCACCGCACTGGTCTGGCTGGCCGCACCCTGTTTCACCGTCACCCGAAAGGAGCGTCATGCAACGTCCGTCTACGCCTGAGCGCCGCGCACGTACGTGGGCCGGCCTCGCCGCGGTCCTGCTGCTGGCCGGCTGCGCGCACGCGCCCGAGGGGCCGGCGCGCCTCGGCTTGCGCCTGCCGCCCGCCGCGCTGGGCACCGCCATCAGCGTGCAGCAGCACCTGACCGTGCAGCGCCCTGACGGCACCAACGATCTCGACGTCGCGCTCGAAGTGGACGCGGCGCACGTCGGCCTCGTCGGCCTGGCGTTCGGCCAGCGCGTGCTGAGCCTCGACTACGACGGCAGCGCGCTGAAGGAGTGGCGCCACCCGATGCTGCCGGCCCAGGTGCGCGCGGCCGACGTGCTGGAAGATCTGCAGCTGACCCTGTGGCCCGTGGATGCCATCGCGCAGGCGCTGCCGTCCGGCTGGCGCATCGAGGAGCAGGGGCTCACGCGCGTGCTGCGCCGCGACGGTGCCGTGGTGGCGACGATCACCTATGGCGGCACGCCGCGCTGGCAGGGCACGGCGGTACTCGACAACGTGCGCTACCACTACCGGCTGACCATCGAGTCGGCTTCCGAATGAGGTCACCATGCTGTACCTGAACGATTGCGCGCTGTTGTGCGCCGTGGGCGCGGAGCGGGACACGATCGCGCGGCGCCTGCTCGACGCGGCGGAGAGCGGCCTGCGCATGTCCGACGCGTGCTCGCCCGGCCGCCCGCTGCCGCTCGGCCGCGTGGACGCCGACCTGCCGTCCGTCGACCACTTGCCCCTGCCGCTGCGCAGCCGCAACAACCAGCTGGCGCTGGCCGCGCTGGCGCGCATCCGTCCCGCCGTCGATGCCGCCATCGCCCGCCATGGCGCGGATCGCGTCGGCGTCGTCGTCGGCACCAGCACGTCGGGCGTGGCGGCCACCGAAGCCGCGTTGGCCGAGCGTATGCGTACCGGTGCGCTGCCCGACGACTTCCATTACGGCCAGCAGGAGATGGGTTCGCCCGCCTTGTTGCTGGCGCGCGAACTGGGCGTCGGCGGGCCGGCCTACGTCCATTCGAGCGCCTGCTCGTCGAGCGCCAAGGCGCTGGCCAGCGCGGCCCGGCTGATCCGCATGGGACTGTGCGACGCCGTCGTCACGGGCGGCGTGGATACGCTATGCGGCTTCACAGTCGCCGGCTTTTCCGCCCTCGAATCGGTCAGCGCGGCGCCGTGCAATCCGTTGAGCGCGGCGCGCAACGGCATCAACCTGGGCGAGGGCGCCGCGCTGTTCCTGATGACCCGCGAGCCGGCCGTCGTGGCCTTGTGCGGGTGGGGCGAATCGTCCGACGGCCACCATATGTCGGCACCCGATCCGGCCGGCGGCGGCGCGCGCCTGGCGATGGACGCGGCGCTGCGGCGCGCGGGCATCCAGGCCGCCGACGTCGACTACATCAACCTGCACGGCACCGCGACCGTCCAGAACGACGCGATGGAGTCGCGTGCGGTGGCCGACCTGTTCGGCGCGGACGTCGCCGTGAGTTCCACCAAGCCGTTCACCGGCCACACGCTGGGCGCGGCGGGTGCCGTCGAGGCGGCGTTTTGCTGGCTGGCGATGCAGGACGATAACCCGGCGGGCAGGCTGCCGCCGCACCTGTGGGACGGCGTCCAGGATCCCGTCCTGCCGGTGCTGAACGTGGTGCGGCCGGGCGACCGGCTGGGCCGTCCGCTGCGCTGGGCGCTCAGCAATTCGTTCGCGTTCGGCGGTTCCAACGCGACGCTGGTGTTCGGGAGGACGCGATGAACCTGCCCGACATCCATACCCTGGTGCCGCACGGCGGCGCCATGTCGCTGCTGGGCCGCCTGCTCGCGGCCGACGCCGAGACGCTGGTCGCCGAGGTGACGATCGACGCCGGGTCGATGTTCTGCGCCGACGGCGCGGTGGGCGCCTGGGTCGGCATCGAATACATGGCGCAGGCGGTAGCGGCCCACGCGGGATATGGTGCGCGCCTGCGCGGCGAACCCGTGCGCGTGGGCTTTTTGCTCGGCACCCGCCGCTATGCGTGCACGGTGAGCGCATTCGCGGTCGGGAGCGTGCTGCACGTGCAGGTGCAGCGGATGCTGCAGGGCGAGAACGGCCTGGGCGCCTATGAATGCCGCATCGTGGACGGCGCCGGCGGCGCCGAATGGGCGAGCGCCACGATCACCGTCTTCCAGCCCGACAACGTAGAAGAGTTTTTGCAACGGAGTTCCGAATGAGTAGTATCGACAAGAGTGTGCTGGTGACCGGTTCGTCACGCGGCATCGGCAGGGCGATCGCGCTGCGCCTGGCGCGCGACGGTTACCGCGTCGTGGTGCATTGCCGTAGTCGCCGCAGCGAGGCCGACGCCGTGGCCGAAGAGATCGCGGCCGCCGGCGGCAGCGCGCGCGTGCTGCAGTTCGACATCGGCGCGCGCGACGAGACGGCGGCCGCGCTGCTGGCCGACATCGAGGCGCATGGCTGTTACTACGGCGTGGTCTGCAACGCCGGCGTCGCGCGCGACACGGCGTTTCCCGCCATGACCGGCGAGGAGTGGGACCAGGTGCTCGGCACGAACCTGGACGGTTTCTTCAACGTCCTGAATCCTCTGGTGATGCCGATGGTCCAGCGCCGCAAGCCGGGCCGCATCGTGACGATGGCGTCGGTGTCCGGGCTGATCGGCAACCGCGGCCAGGTGAACTACAGCGCGGCAAAGGCAGGCATCATCGGCGCCACCAAGGCGCTCGCGCTGGAACTGGCCAAGCGCGACATCACGGTCAACTGCGTGGCGCCGGGCCTGATCGAGACCGACATGATCAGCGACGTGCCGCTCGACGAAGCGCTGAAGCTGATCCCGGCGCGCCGCGTCGGCCGGCCGGAAGAGGTGGCGGCGGCGGTCAGCTACCTGCTCTCGGACGATGCCGGGTACGTCACGCGCCAGGTCATTTCCGTCAATGGGGGGCTGGCATGAGCATGGGCATGAAACGCGTCGTCGTCACCGGCATGGCCGGCATCAGCCCGCTCGGCAACGACTGGGACGCGATCCGCGCGCGCCTGGGCGAGGGCCGCAACGCCATCGTGCGCATGACCGCATGGGACGATTACGAAGGCCTCAACACGCGCCTCGGCGCGCCGGCGGCGCCGTTCGAGCTGGGGGAACGCTATCACCGCAAGGCGATCCGCAGCATGGGCCGCGTCGCGCTGATGGCGACGCGCGCCAGCGAACTCGCGCTGGCCGACGCCGGCCTGCTCGACCATCCGCTGCTCACCAGCGGCATGATGGGGATCTCGTTCGGCTCGTCGGCCGGCACGCCCAGCGCCATCGGCGACTTCGGCCGCATGATGGAAGAGCGCACCACGAAGGGCATCAACGCGACCACCTACATCAAGATGATGGCGCACACGGCGCCCGTCAACATCGGCGTGTTCTTCGGCGTGACGGGACGCGTGTACACGACGTCGTCCGCATGCACGTCGGGCAGCCAGGGCATCGGCTATGCCTACGAGGCGATCCGCGCGGGCCGGCAGACGGCAATGATCGCCGGCGGCGCCGAGGAATTGTGCGCGACGGAAGCCGCCGTCTTCGACACCCTGTTCGCGACCAGCGTGCGCAACGACGCGCCGCACACGACCCCGCGCCCGTTCGACCGCGCCCGCGACGGCCTGGTGATCGGCGAGGGCGCCGGCTGCCTGATCCTGGAAGAGCGCGAGCATGCGCTGGCGCGCGGCGCGACGGTGTATGCGGAGATCGTCGGCTTCGGCACCAACAGCGACGGCTGCCACGTCACGCAGCCGAACGCCGCCACGATGCGCGTGGCGATGGAACTGGCGCTGGCCGACGCCGGCCTGGCCCCTGGCGCCATCGGCTACGTCAACGCGCACGGCACCGGCACGCAGCATGGCGACGTCGCCGAGACGGCGGCCACGAACGCAGTGTTCGGCCCGCGCATGCCGATCAGCTCCCTGAAGAGCTATATGGGACACACGCTGGGCGCCTGTGGCGCGCTGGAAGCCTGGATCACGATCCGGATGATGCGCGAAGGGTGGTACGCACCCACGATCAACCTCGACGACATCGACCCGGAATGTGCCGAGCTCGACTATATTCGCGGGGCGGGCGGACACCTGGATTGCGAATACGTCATGTCCAACAATTTTGCGTTCGGCGGCATTAACACGTCGCTGATCTTCAAGCGGTAGTTTCACCACAACCTGGAAACGGAGAGAAGAATGAACAACAAGCACCAAACCGTCCTGCTGGCATCCGCAGCCCTGAGCGTGGCCCTGTTGCAGGGCTGCGCGACGAACATCAAGGCGTCGTCGACCGCGAATCCGCCGCCGGCACAAGCGTTCTCAGCCTACAGCCGGATCGAAGTCAAGCCCGTCGTGTTCAAGGAAGGCTACCAGGGCGATCATGCCGGCCTGGCCAAGATCGACGAAAACCTCAAGAAAGACCTCGCGCCCAAGTTGCAGCAATGGAACGCGCGTACGTCGAACGGCAGCACGCTGGTGGTCGAGCCGGTCGTGGAAGAAATGTCGTTCAAACATGGCGCGAAGCGTGTACTGCTCGGCCCCCTGGTCGGCAGCTCGGGCGTCCTGATGCGCGTGACGTTCCGCGACAACGCCGGCAAGGTCATCGCGACGCCGGAATTCTTCCAGCGCGCCGACGCTTTCAGCGGCGGCTTCACGATGGGCACCATGGACAACATTATGCTGACCCGTGTGGCCAACCTGGCCAGCGGCTACATCATTGCGAACTACGACAAGGCCGTCGGCGGACCGACCGGCGCCGATGACAAGGCCGTCAAAGCCAACTGATGTGGGTCACCGGGCCGTCGTCCGGCTGTTCGACGCCAGCACCGTGGACGATGCGGTGCTGGCGCGGTTGACGTCGTGGCTGGACGAATCGGAGCGTCAGCGCCTGCACCGATTCGTCCGGCATGAGCGCCGCACCCAGTTTATCTTGGGCAGGGTGCTGGCGCGCCAGGCTCTCGGCGCCGTGCTTGGATTGGCGCCGCGGACAGTGCGCCTGGCCGAACGCCCGGGGGCGGCTCCCGTCCTGGCGTCACCCGGGTTCGAACGGGCCGGTTTCAGTATTTCCCACAGCGGCCGCTGGATCGCCTGCGCGGCCAGTGCGACGTCGAAGGTCGGCCTGGACGTCGAGGTCGTGGACCCGACACGGGACATCGCCTCCATCGCCGCGCAGGCGTTCGATCGGGGCCAGCTGGCATGGCTGGCGGCACGTCCTCCGGAGACCCGGCTGTCCGATTTCTATCGCGCCTGGAGCACGCTCGAGGCACGCTTCAAGCTTGGGGCCGCAGCCGTATCGACGTTCGATCTGTCCCGCCCAGGGCTGTCGATCATCGTTTGCTGCGAGCATGCGCTTGCGCTTCCGCCGGAATTGCAGTTTGGAACTTTATGTTAAAAATCGTTGGAATCAAATTGAAAATATTCTTGTCGCTCGTCTTCATCGGTATGTTGCTGGCGGGCTGTGCTGCAACCACGTTCAATCATGCGAGGTCGAACGCCAATCTCGTGAAAGACGGCATGACTGTCCAGCAGGCCGTTTCGCTGATCGGCATGCCTCCAACGCATGAAACTGCCACCACGCTCGAGTGGCGGAGCGGTCATGCCCAGTCGTATGATGCGACCCCGGATGGTGCGATCAGTTTCCAGGTGAAGGACGGCGTGATCGTTGGCGTCCCGGAGGGCGGTATCTTTGGCAGTGAAGCGAGGCGCCGGTTTATAGCCGCTTGGGCAGAGAAACGCGATCAGGAGGCTGCAAACCAGCTGGGCCAGCAGCAAAAAGCAGCCGAAGCCGAGGCGGAGGCCGCACGGCGGCGCAATGCACTATTGGAGCAGCAGGCCGAAAAGGCACGTGCGGAGGCTGCGGCTGCGGACGCGGAGGCGCGCGCGGAGATTGCTGCGGAAATGCAGGCCGCGGCTAACGCCAGGGTCGCATGTAACGTGAAATCGACATGCCCAAAGGTTTTCGCATTGGCGCAGATTTACATCGCGACTGAAACCGACCAGAAAATCCAGGTGGTCACCGATTCCGTTATTCAGACTTACAACCCCACTGACATCGGCCATGTGGGTGCCTCGATCATCAAGATGCCGGGGCGCGGCGACAATGCCGAAGTTACGTTGAGTCTGTCTTGCAAGTCCGGTGACTACCGTGAGGGGCAGTCACTCTGCCGCATCAAGAATACCAGGCTCTACCAGGGATTCAGGCCATTCATCGAGCGTCGACTGGTGCAATAGGTTCGTCCCTAGCGCGACATCCCCACCAGCTTGTGCACGAGCTCCGACGACGTAGCCGCCGAAAACTTCTTCATCAGCCTGGCACGGTGCATCTCCACCGTGCGCGGCGACAGGTCGGTCTCGCGCGCGATCAGCTTGCTCGTCTTGCCCTCCACCAGCAGCGCCGCGATCTCGCGCTCGCGCGGCGTCAGCTCGGCCGTCACGGGCCGTTTTTCGCTGACGTCCTCGAACGTCCAGACGCCCGCGCCGAGCGGCTCGGCCGGGTCGAGCGCGCGGCCCGTCACGTGGCACCAGAACAGTTCACCATTGCCGCGACGCATGATGCGCTCGTCGGAATAGCGGCCCTTCGCGTTCATGATCGGGATGATGCGGTCGCCCGTGCGCAGGAACTCGTCCATGGTCGGGTAGAGTACCGAGAAGGACTGGCCGTCCAGTTGCGCGGGCTGGTAGCCGAACATCGCGGCCAGCGCGTGGTTGCAGGACTGGATCACCCGGTTGACCGAGATGCACATGCCGACGGGCGCGTGCTGGAAAATCAACTCGTAATCGATGGCGTATGATGCGTTCATTTGATGGTGGTCGAGGTTCCCTGTTCCCGCAGGAGGCGCTTGCCGGTATTTCTACGGTATTGTGCTTTGAGAAGGGGTATTTTATTCTCGATTCGATTCTGCTGTAGAGAACCTTAACCACGCTTGAAGCTTAATAACTAAAGGGACGGGTATGAACAAAGTGTATCCTGATGCGCGCTCCGCGCTCGAAGGGGTCGTGGCGGACGGCCAGACCATCGCCGTCGGCGGTTTCGGCCTGTGCGGCATTCCGGAGGCGTTGATCCTCGCGCTGCGCGATTCCGGCGTCAAGAATCTGACGGCCATCTCGAACAACGCCGGCGTCGACGACTTCGGCCTGGGCCAGCTCCTGACCACGCGCCAGATCAGGAAGATGATCTCGTCGTACGTGGGCGAGAACAAGGAATTCGCGCGCCAGTACCTGGCCGGCGAACTGGAACTGGAATTCACGCCCCAGGGCACGCTGGCCGAGAAGCTGCGCGCCGGCGGCGCCGGCATCCCGGCCTTCTTCACCAAGACCGGTTACGGAACCATCGTCGCGGAAGGCAAGGAAACCCGTGAATTCGACGGCGACATGTACGTGATGGAGCGTTCGCTCGTGCCGGACGTCTCCCTCGTCAAGGCCTGGAAGGCCGACCGTGCCGGCAACCTCGTGTTCCGCAAGACGGCACGTAACTTCAACCCGAACGTGGCCACCGCAGGCAAGGTCTGCATCGTCGAAGTCGAGCAACTGGTGGAGATCGGCGAGATCGACCCCGACCAGGTGCATACCCCGAGCATCTTCGTGCACCGCATCGTTCACAACCCGACGCCGGAAAAGCGCATCGAACAGCGCACCGTGCGTCAAGCATAAGACCAGGGGAGACAGACATGGCATGGACTCGTGATGAAATGGCCGCGCGCGCGGCCAAGGAACTGCAGGACGGTTTCTACGTGAACCTGGGCATTGGCCTGCCCACGCTGGTGGCGAACTACGTCCCGGACGATATCGAGGTCTTCCTGCAGTCGGAAAACGGCTTGCTGGGCATCGGCCCGTTCCCGACCGACGCCGAAGTCGACGCCGACCTCATCAACGCCGGCAAGCAGACCGTGACGGCGCTGCCGGGCGCGGCCTACTTCAGCTCGGCCGATTCGTTCGGCATGATTCGCGGCGGCAAGATCAACCTGGCGATCCTGGGCGCGATGCAGGTCTCCGAAAAGGGTGACCTGGCCAACTGGATGATTCCGGGCAAGATGGTCAAGGGCATGGGCGGTGCAATGGATCTCGTGGCCGGCGTCAAGCGCGTCGTCGTCGTGATGGAACACGTGGCGACCGCGAAGGATGGCTCGACGAGCCACAAGATCCTCAAGAAATGCGACCTGCCGCTGACGGGCGTCGGCGTCGTCGACCGCATCATCACCGACCTGGGCGTCATCGACGTCACCGATACCGGCCTGAAACTCGTGGAGCTGGCGCCGGGCGTCACAAAGGAAGAGGTCGTGGCCGCCACGTCGGCTGAACTGGACGTCTCGGCCGTTTGATGTCTTGCGGGCGGCGTTGCAGTGCCGCCCGTCATTCCTGCTGGCCTAGCCCAGCGTCCACACGTATTTCACATAGACCCATTTCTGGACCGGTATGCCGTTTTCGAGCGCGGGACGGAAGCTGCATTTCGCAAGCGCAGTCTGCGCGGCCATGTCCAAGCCCATGAAGCCGCTCGACCCCGTGACCTTCGAATCCTTCACGCCGCCGTTCTCGTCCACGAGGAAGCCGACCGTGACCGTGCCCTGGTGACCGGCCAGCACATCGGCGTGTGGATACACGGGTTTGGCGCAGCTCGCAAAGTCGATCTTCGGCCTGTCGTTTCCCGCGCCGTCGCTGTCTTGTGCCTGTGCGGGCTGTGTCGCCGCCGAGCACAACAGCGCGTAGCCGGCCATGGATTGCAGGATGATGCGAAGATGGCGTTTGATGCTGGACATGACTCCTCCTTGGGCCGCATGGCCCTTGCGTAGTTGGCGAACCGGCGGTGACCGGTTCAGGGAAATGGAATGTCGCTCAGGCGAGCTTCCAGACGTACTGGACCGCCGTCCATGCAGGCACAGCCTGTCCGTGGCGCAGTGCCGGGCTGAAACGGCATTGATGAAGGGCTGTCTGCGCTGCCTTGTCCAGTCCCATGAAGCCGCTCGAGCGCAGCAGCCTGGAGTCCACAACCTTGCCGTCCGTATCGACGAGGAAGCTGACCGTCACCGTGCCTTCGTGCCCGGCCGTGACGTCTGCCTGCGGATACACGGGCTGGCGGCAGCTCGAGAAGTCCGCGATCGCGGGTCGCGTCACGTCGGTCGCCGTGGCAAGCGACGGGGCGTCGCGGGTGGACAGCGCATGTGCGCTCGCCGCGCACGCCAGCACGAGGCCGAGGACCGGAATCGCGGCGCGCCAGTCCAGCGCCTGCGGAGCCGGGCGGACCAGGCGCCGGATGCGCGCCATCAGGTCGCCGCCGGCCGCCGCCTGGGCCAGATGGTGGCTTGAAAACTGCAGGCGTTCCAGTTCCGACAATGCCCGAGCGAGGCGGCGCGGTTCGCCCAGCTGGCGCGCGGCGAAATCGTCGGCGATCTGCTCGCGTTCGTGGCGGATGCGGCGCGAGATCCACCACACGGCCGGGTGATAGAACAGCAGGGCTTCGATCACGTTCTGCGCGAGGTTGACGAGATAGTCGTGGCGCCGGACGTGGCCCAGCTCATGCGCCAGCAGCGCTTCCAGCAATTGCGGCGGCATGCCGGTCACGAGGGCAGCCGGCACGAGAACGATGGGCCGCCAGAAGCCGGCCGTGACCGGACTCGCCAGGCTGTCGACAATGCGCAGGCGCACGGTGCGGTCGATACCGCAACGGACGGCCAGCTGGGCCAGCTTCGTTTGCCAGACGCGTTCCGCGGCGCTGCCAGCCCGTACCGGCGCGGCGCGTCCACCCGTGGCGCGCCCGACCCACACCAACCCCATTGCCATGCGCAGCCCGAGCGCCGCCGCGCAGGCCGCCCATGCGCCGACGATCCAGTCGAGATGCCGCTGTAGCCAGCCGAGCAGGCCGGCCGCGTCGCGCAGTACCGCCGCCGATGCCGGCGCCAGCGGTAAGGCGCGCGCGGCCTGCGCGTCGTGCCCGGCCTGCAGCATCATGACGAAGTCGACGGCCGGCCACGCGAAGCACAGCAGCAGCGCGCCGCACGCGACGGCATACCGGCGTTCCGGCTGGGCATTGCGCAGTGCCACGAGCAGCACCGCCGTCGTGCAGCCGATCAGCACGCCCTGCCACACGAAGTGCAGCAACGCCCATCCGAGGCTGGGCACGAAGGAATGCGACAGCGTGGACAGCAGCCCGGTCAGCACGTCAGGCAGGTGCGAAGGTAGCGGCGCGAGCGGACTCGTCGGCAGCAGCACCGACAGCAGCCCGGTGACGAGCCCGGCACTCATTGTTTGTCTCCGTCTTTCAGCAGTTGTTCGATCTCATCGCGTTCCTTTTTCGAGATGCCGCTCTTGAGTGCCGCCAGCACCAGCGCCTTGGCCGACCCGGCGAACGCGCGCTGCATCAGGTCCTTCAGCAGATTCGTCTGCAGCGATTCCTGCGCTTGCGCCGGTGCGTACACGTGAGACCGTTCGCTCTCGTCGCGGATCAGCAAACCTTTGCTGTGCATGATCTGCATCAGGCGCAACACGGTCGCGTACGTGACTTCCGGGCGCTCCTTGACGATGGCCTCGTGGACCTGGCGTGCCGTGGCGGCGCCGAGCGGCCACAACACCTGCAACATGTCGAGTTCGGCGGGCGTGGGCTTGAGAAGGGCGGGGGACTTGGCCATGATGGTGTCTCAGAACGTGGTCGATTAATCTAGACTAACCCGTCTAGATGGCTTTGTCTACAAGTTTATTTTACGCCCGGTATGTTGCTTGGCGCCCGGTGCGGGACTAACATAGACATATTTGTCTACATAATTGGAGTATCCATGCTGAATGCTCGTCTGCGTACCGCCGTCCTCGTCCTCCTGCTGGCCTCGGGCGGCGCTGGCGCGTCGTCCGTCCCCGATTATCCGTTCGTGCACGTCACCGGGAACTCATTCCTGGGCGTCGTGCCCGATATCGCCAGCCTCGATTTCGAGATCGTCGCGCCCGATGCCGATTCGGCCGCAGCCCGCGCCGTCCTCGAAGCGCGCCAGGGTGAAGTGCGAGATCTGGCGCGGCAGCTCGGCATCGGGGACGACGACGTCACCGTGCGCGAGGTACGCCAGGGCATCCGCAAGGACGAGCGGGCCGCGAACGGCGGGCCGATCTACGAGTTGCGCTGCGACGTCCGTATCAACGTGCGCAACGTCGCCAACTGGGCCGCGCTCGCCGGTGGCCTGCTCGGCAAGCCCAACCTCGACGGCTTTGCGTCCGGCTTCGACCGCACCGACATGGACACCATCCACGACGAACTCGTTAGCCAGGCCATCCAGGACGCGCGCCACCAGGCCGACGTGATGGCGGCCGCCGGCGGAAAGCGGGTCGGCGGCCTGATGGGGGCTACGCCGGAAGCGCTGAAGAACCTCAGCACGGCGATGGGGCTGGAGCGGGGCGAACTCCGGCGCGACGGCAGCACGTCCGCGACGCGCACGGCGAATGTCGACCGCGAGCAATTGTTGGCAGTGCCGTTGCTGAAGCTGCGTCAGCCCGTGGACGTCATCTTCCGCCTGGAAAACTTGCCGAAGCGTATGCGCTGACAGCATGAATGCTTGAGGCAGCACAGGCGCCGCACGGGAGCGCTGCGCCGCCGCGACGGCGGGTTCATCCGCTTGATCGACCAGGAGCGGCCCGGCGGGACCGGAGGCTGCATTCGCGAAACCATCGGCCGCCAGGCGATG
>Ga0105241_10002205_pt1 | contig 14660 bp, 16 predicted proteins | sample KBSC64metaG_FD_80422 | JGI IMG/M metagenome (GOLD analysis project Ga0105241, IMG submission 80422) | Corn rhizosphere microbial communities from Kellogg Biological Station, Michigan, USA - KBS C6-4 metaG | ecosystem: Host-associated > Plants > Roots > Rhizosphere > Soil | place: Michigan, USA... | reverse complement strand
GGAGGTGCCGGCGCCGGTGCTGGGTCTGGAGCGGCTGCGGGCCGAGGTCCAGGGCAGTCCGCTCCCGGTGGTGGCCATCGGGGGCATCGGCCTGGAAACCGTGACCGCGGTGGCGAGGGCGGGAGTCCACGGGGTCGCGGTGGTGTCGGACCTCTGGGCAGGAGGTGATCCCACCGCCCGGGTGGAGGCGCTGCAACGAGGCTTCCTTCTGGGGGAGACTGGGGGCGTCACGTGAAGCCGCATGGACACGTCGTGCGCCGGCCCACCATCGGGCTCACCCCGGACGTCGAGGACGCGGGCGGAGCCGAGTCGCCGCCGCGCTACGTGCTCAAGTCCCCGTATGCCGACGCGGTGCTCCGGGCCGGCGGGCTGCCGATGGTGCTCCCGCTCGCGAGCGACCCGGCGATGATCGACGCCTTCCTGGACCGCATCTCGGGTCTGGTGGTGACCGGGGGCGCGTTCGACGTGCCGCCGGAGGCGTACGGGGAGAGCGCCCGCGAGGGCCTCGGCGCGCTGAAGCCGGCGCGGACGCGCTTCGAGACGGCGCTGCTCCAGGCGGCCCTGCGGCGGAACATGCCGGTGCTGGGCGTGTGCGGGGGGATGCAGCTACTCAACGTGGTGCTGGGAGGGACGCTGCTCCAGGACATCCAGCGCGACCTCCCCGACGCCCGCAACCACGAGCAGTCGCACGACCGGAGCCAGCCCTCCCATCCGGTGGAGGTCCGGGACGGGACGGTGCTGGCGGAGCTCGTGGGGCGGGGGCAGCTGATGGTGAACTCGACGCACCACCAGGCGGTGTCGCGGCTCGGAGAAGGACTGGTCGCGAGCGCGGTGGCGCCCGACGGGGTGGTGGAGGCGATCGAGTCGAGCAACGGCGCGTTCGCGGTCGGTGTGCAGTGGCACCCCGAGCTGCTGCTCCAGTCGATGCCCCTTCAGCTCGGGGTCTACCGTGGGCTGGTCACGCGTGCGCGCGACACGCGGCGCTGAGCACAGGACGACGTCAGGGCGCTCGAGGCGCGCGCCGAGGGTCCTGGTCGTCGGCGGGCTCGAGCCGTCCGGGCGAGCGGGGCTGCTGGCCGACGCCGAGGCAGTCCGGGCCCGGGGCGGAGTGGCGCTGGTGGTCGCCGCTGCGGTGACGGCGCAGGGGCGAAGGACCTTCGGGTGGAGCGCGGTCTCGCCCGCGCTGGTCGCGGCGCAGATCCGAGGCCTCCGCGAGCTTGGTCCGATCGCCGCCGTGAAGCTGGGGATGATTCCGGGTGCCGCGCAGCTCCGCGCGGTCCGGCGCGCGCTCGCGGGGGTGCGAGCCCCGTGGGTGGTGGACCCGGTCGTGCGGGCCTCGACGGGAGGGAGGCTGTCGGGTCTGGGTCGCCGGGACTACCTCCGCCTCGCCGGACCGGACGTGTGGCTCACGCCGAACGCGGTCGAGGCGGCGTGGCTCCTGGGGGTGCGTCGCATCGGGGACGCCGCCGAGGCGCGCCGCGCCGCGGAGGTGCTGGAGGCGCTGGGCTTCGGGGGAGTGGTGGTGAAGGGCGGCCACCTCGCCGGACGGACAGTCGCGGACGTCCTTGCCTGGCAGGGAGGGGCGCAGTCGTTCCGCTCGACGCGGCTGCCGCGCGGCCCGCAGCATCGGGGATCCGGGTGTCGGTTCGCCTCGGCCCTGGCGACGGAGCTCGGCGCCGGGGTGCGACCGCGTCGTGCCGTCGGCGCCGCCAGGAGGGTGGTGCGGGCCTCCCTGCGCGCAGCGCCGAGCGTCAGCCGCCGCTTCCGGCCCTGAGGGTCGGCAAGGGCCAGGCGGGTGTGCGCACTGCAGCTTCCGACGCTGGCCTCGAGGTGGGCCGTGCAAGGGTGGCGCAGATGCAAACCGAGGTCCGCAGCGTGCCGCGGCCTGGCAGGATCGATTGGCCCGGTGGCGGATCGGGTCGGAACCGGTAATCCTGAATCAGGCCTCGGCCGTCGGACGAGTCTCCCTGGCCGGGTCAAGGAGCGAGGGACATGGGGAAAATGAACGTTCCGAGGATCATCATCGGCGGCGTCGTCGCTGGAATCCTCTGCTTCATCGGCGACGGCATCGTCCATGGCGTCCTGCTGCGGGAGCGCTGGATGCAGGTGATGGCGAATCTCGGTCGCAAGGCGGCAGAGGAGCAGCCGGTCCACATGGTGTATTACGCGGTCTACGACTTCGCGAAGGCGCTGCTGGGGGTGTGGCTCTACGCGGCCATCCGGCCCCGCTTCGGCCCGGGCGGCAGGACCGCGGTCATCGCCGCGGTGGTGACCTGGGCCCTCGTCATCCCCATTGCGCTGCTGGGACTGATCCCCTCGGCCTTCTTCGGGCGCCGGTTCGCCTTGCTGTGGTCGATCGACGGGCTGGTCGTGATGGTGATCGCCATCGTCGTCGGGGCCTGGCTCTACCGCGAGGGCGACACGGCCAGCTCAGCCAAGACGTGAGGCTCCCGGGCCCGGGGTGAGCGGCGGTGTTACGCTCGGGGCCCTCGAGGCTCTCGTCGCGCGTGGCAGGTCCCATCTACAGCTTCGGTCCGTTCCGCCTCGAGGCCCACGAGCGCCGGCTGCTGCGGGACGGTGCCGAGGTCTCGCTCCCGGGGAAGGCGTTCGACACGTTGCTCCTCCTCGTCGAGGGCGCGGGGAGCCTGCAGCCGCAGCAGGCACTGATCGAACGCCTCTGGCCCGACACCTTCGTCGAGCCGAACAACCTCCAGTACAACGTGTCGCTCATCCGTCGCGCGTTCGAGGGCGCCAGCGGGGTCGAGCTGCAGACCGTGCGGGGCCGCGGGTACCGACTCCTCGCGGACGTGGCCCGCTCGGACGTGGCTCGCTCGGACGCGGCCCCTCCTCCGGCGGGCGAGGCCACCCAGAAGACGTACTTCTGCAAGGCCGCCGACGGTGCGCGCCTCGCGTACGCGCGCAGCGGAAGCGGCCCACCGCTGGTGAAGGCGGCGAACTGGTTGAGCCACCTCGAGCTCGACTGGCGCTTCGGCGTCTGGCGGCACTGGCTCCCGCTCTTCGGTCGCCGACACACGCTGGTCCGCTACGACGCACGCGGGAACGGTCTCTCGGACTGGGCGCCTCCGGAGCTGAGCTTCGAGCGGTTCGTCTCCGACCTCGCCACGGTCTTCGACGCGGCGGGCGTGGAACGGGCGCCGCTGGTGGGCCTGTCGCAGGGAGCGTCGGTCGCCGTCGCGTACGCCGCGCGGCACCCGGAGCGGGTCTCCGCGCTGATCCTCATCGGCGGCTGCGCACGCGGCTGGCGGGCCAAGAACCGTCCGAGCCTGAGCCGGAAGTTCGAGGCGATGATGGTCCTCATGCGCGATGGCTGGGGCGGGCGGAACGCTGCCTTCCGGCAGATCTTCACCACCACCTTCTTCCCGGACGCCGATCAGAAGATCACCGACGAGTTCAACGAGCTGCAACGGGTCACGACGACGCCTCAGAACGCCGCCGCGCTCCTCTCCGCGCTCGGGGACATCGACGTCCGCGAGGACCTGCCGCGGGTGAAGGTCCCCACTCTGGTCCTGCACTGCCGGGACGACGCGGTGGTCCCGATGAAGGATGGGGTCGAGCTCGCGAGCGGCATCGCCGGGGCCCGCTTCGTCCCGCTGGAAAGCCGCAATCACGTCGTCCTGCCCACCGAGCCGGCGTGGGCGCGATTCTCCAGCGAGATCGAGACGTTCCTCGCCCAGGAAGCCCTCAGGTAGACCTCAGGCTCCCCAAAAGCTTCGCCCGCCCCGTCCTTCGTACCGTGCGGCCTTCAGGAGGCTCGCATGAGCAACGAAGGATTCACCCGCTGGCTGTCGCTTCACGCATACGGAATCGTCACCCGGACGCTGTTCGGTCCAGCCACTCACCCCAGGGTCATGCGCCGGCGCTTCGAGCGGTTCGGCGCCACCTCACGCAGGCGGCTGCTCGCCCGGCACCCGGGACTGGTCTTCGCGGAACACGCCGTCGGGCCGCTGAGAATGGAGAGCGTTCACGCCGGGAGCCCGGAGCGTGCCGTGCTCTACCTCCACGGCGGCGCCTTCGTGATGGGCTCGCCGGCCTCGTACCGGAGCCGCGCGGCCCGCATGGCGTACCGCTGCCGTGCCGAGCTCTTCGTGCCAGACTACCGGCTCGCCCCGGAGCATCCGTTCCCCGCGGCGCTCGAGGACGCGGTGGCGGCCTGGCGGCACCTCCGCACGCTCCGCCGGGACTGGCCACTGTTCGTGGCCGGTGACTCGGCCGGTGGCGGTCTGGCGCTGAGCTTGATGCTCCGGCTGCGCGATCTCGGTGAGCCGTTCCCCGACGGCGCGATCCTGATGTCGCCCTCGGTCGATCTCGGCGAGCCCGGCGGGCACGGAGAGGAGGCCGGGACGGATCTCTGGTTGACCCGGGAGCACCTCCGCCAGTGGTTCCGACACTACGTGGGACAGGCCGACCCCGCGCACCCGCTCGTCTCTCCGGTCCACGCGAGTCTCGCCGGGCTCCCTCCGTTCCTCCTCCTCGCAGGCGCCGACGAGCTCCTGCTGGAGGAGGGGAGGCGGATGGTGGACCGCGCGCTCTCGGCCGGTGTCGACGCCCGGCTCCTCGTCGGGGACGGCATGCAGCACGACTGGCCGCTGACGCTTCCCTGGCTCCCGGAGAGCCGCCACGCCTGGGAGGTCATCGCCAGCTTCGTCGACGAGCACGCGAGTCAGTCCTGGCGTCCGGGAGCGGCGGCGTGAGACGCCAGCTCTTCCTCTTCTATGGTGTCGTCGCGTACGCGGCGTTCCTCGGGACGATCCTCTACGCGGTCGGATTCGTCGGGGGCGTGGTGGTCCCGCGCAGCGTCGACTCGGGCGGACCCGTCGCGCCCCTCACCACCGCTGCGCTGGTGGACGTGGCCCTGCTCGCTCTCTTCGCCGTCCAGCACAGCGTCATGGCGCGGAGGGGATTCAAGGAGCGCTGGACCCGACTCGTCCCTCGGCCCATCGAGCGCAGCACCTACGTCCTTCTCTCGAGCGCGTGCCTGGCCCTGCTGTTCCTGCTCTGGCATCCCATCCCGCGGGTGGTCTGGTCGGTGGAGAGCGCTGCGGGCCGGGCCGCCCTCGTCCTGCTCTCCGCGCTGGGGTGGCTGGTGGCGTTGTTCTCCACGTTCCTCATCAACCACTTCGAGCTCTTCGGGCTTCGCCAGGTCTCCCTGGCCACCGGCCGGACGGAGCCATCGCGGTTCAGGACGCCGGTGCTCTACAAGCTCGTGCGCCATCCGCTCTACCTGGGGTTCATCCTCGCCTTCTGGGCCGCGCCGACGATGACCGTGGGTCACCTCGTCTTTGCGCTCGGAATGCTCGGGTACATCGGGGTCGGCATCCAGCTCGAGGAGCGCGACCTGGTGCGCGAGTACGGCGCGCAGTACCTCGCCTACCGCGAGCAGGTCCGGGGACTGGTTCCACTCCCCAGGTGGCCCCGGAACGAGGACCCGCTCAGCCCCCGCGTGCCCGGCTCTCGAAGCGGGTGAACTCGGAGAGGAAGACCAGGTCGATCGTCCCCGTGGGCCCGTTTCGCTGCTTGGCGACGATGAGCTCCACCGGCACCGCGCCGCCGCGCATATAACCCGGGCCGCCGCCGCCCTCCTCGTCGTCTCCGTCGTCGCGGTGGATGAACATCACCACGTCCGCGTCCTGCTCGATGGCGCCGGACTCGCGGAGGTCGGAGAGCATCGGCCGGCCTCCCTTCCGCTCCTCGACCTTCCGGTTGAGCTGGCTCAGCGCGAGGATGGGCACCTCCAGCTCCTTCGCGAGCGCCTTGAGGGAGCGGCTGATCTCGCTCACTTCGAGCTGCCGGCTCTCCACCTTGCCCTTCTGGTGCATGAGCTGCAGGTAGTCCACCACCAGGAGCCCCAGCCCGGAGTTCTTCTGCTTGAGCCGGCGCGCCTTCGCCCGCAGGTCGAAGGGGGAGAGCGCGCCGGTGTCGTCGATGAAGAGCGGCGCGTTGAACAGGCTCCCCGCGACCTCCTGGAACTTCTCCTCGTCGTGCGGCGTGAGGCGGCCACCGCGGAGCTTCTTCATGTCCACCCGCGCGGCGCTGGCCAGAAGGCGCATGAGCAGCTGATCCGCCGGCATCTCCAGGGAGAAGATGCCCACCGGTCGCTCCTCCTTGAGCGCCACGTGGATCGCGACGTTCATCGCGAGCGACGTCTTCCCGATGCCGGGCCGAGCCGCGAGGATCAGGAGCTCCCCGGGATGAAGCCCGGTGAGCTGCAGGTCGAGGTCGACGAAGCCGGTCGAGAGGCCGGTGACACCGCTCGACGACATCTTCATCCGGTCGAGCAGGTCGAGCGTGCGCTCCATCAGCTCGCGGACTGGCCGGAGCTCGCCTTCGCGCTTGCGCTCCGCCAGCTGGAATACCCGGCGCTCGGCCTCGTCGAGGATGGCATCCAGCTCGCCGGTGTCCTGGCTCGCCAGCTCGAGGATCTCGCGCCCCACGTTCGCCAGGCGCCGCCGCACCGACTGGTCCTTGACGATCCGCGCGTACTCGACGGCGCTCGAGGCCAGGGGGACCACCTGGTCCAGCGTCATGAGATACGCCGGGCCGCCGATTCCGGCGAGCTGTCCCCGGGTCTTCAGCTCCTCGGAGAGGGTGAGGTGGTCGACCGGGCGCTGCGTCCCGTCCAGGGCCAGCATCGCGGCGAAGATCTGCGCGTGGGCCGGGCTGGAGAAGTCTTCGGCGAGGACGACCTCGGCGATCGACGCCACCATGGTGTTGTCCGCCAGGACCGCCCCGAGCACGGCGCGCTCGGCGGCGAGATCTTCGGTCTGCTGACGGATCGGCTGGACGACGGCCATCGTTCACCACTCCCGGCGGGGAGCGGCGCAGGATCCCTCCGCTCCCTGACAGACAGCAACGGCAAACCGACCCGGGAGTCGACGCCCCGGGACGGCCTCAGCCGGGGGTTAGCCCTCGGGAACGACCTCGACCTTGATCTTTGCGGCCACGTCGCGGTGCAGGCGGATCTCCACCTCGTGCGCGCCCACCGTCTTGATCGGCTCGGCGAGGTGGATGTGGCGGCGATCGACCTTCTGGCCCTTGGCCGCCAGCGCCTCGGCGATGTCCAGCACGGTGACCGAGCCGAACAGCTTGTCCTGCTCGCCGACCTTGCGGGCAATCGTCACCGAGACCGCGTTGATCCGCTTGGCCTGCTCCTCGGCGTTGCCGCGCAGCTTGGCCTGACGGGCGGAGATGACCGCGCGGTCGTGCTCGAGCTGCTTGACGTTGGCCTCGTTGGCCAGGACCGCGAGCTTCCGGGGCAGCAGGTAGTTCCGGCCGAAGCCGGGCTTGACGTTGACCAGCTCGCCCGAGCGGCCCACGTTGGGAACGTCCTCGCGCAGGATGACCTTCATCGGCATGGCGTTCTCCTCAGCCCACCAGCGCGTTGTAGGGGATGAGGGCGAGGCCGCGGGCGCGCTTGATGGCCACCGCCACCTGGCGCTGGTGCTTGGCGCAGTTCCCCGAGATCCGCCGGGGGATGATCTTCCCCCGCTCGGTCACGAAGTACTTCAGCATCGCCTGGTCCTTGAAGTCGGGATGGCTGCCCTTCTCGGCGCAGAAGCGGCAGACCTTCTTGCGGCCGAAGCCGCCGCGTCCGCCGCGCTTGTCGTCGTCGCCGCCCGGTCCGCCGGCGCCGCCCATCCCGCGATCGCCACCGCCGCCGCCGCCGAAGCGACCGCCGCCGCCACCGCCACGGGGCCCATCACCGCGGGGCCCGTTTCCGTTTCCGTAGTGTCCGGTCATGTCTTGCTCTCGCCAGGGTGGCCCGTTCAGGCCTCCTCCGGCGCCTCCTCGTCCAAGCCCTCGGGATCGATGCCGTCCCGCGCAGGGCCGGCGCGCTCGGGAGCCGGACCGCGGGCCTCGTCCACGTCACCGGCGAGCTTCACGTCCTCCTGCACGGGGCGGGACTCGGGGTCGACGTCATCCGCCACCTTCACGCTGAGCCAGCGGGTGACCTCGTCGAGGTTCCGGAGGTTGCGCTCCACCTCGGCGACCAGGGAGTGCCCACCGAGGTACGAGGCGTGGACGTAGATGGCCCGGGGCTGCTTGGACACCGGGAACATCGTCTTCTTCTTGCCCCACACCGTGAAGCGGATCAGCTTGCCGCCCTCGCGGTTGACGATGCCGCGAACGCGGTCCTTCACGCGGTCCACGCCCTCGTCGGTGAGGTCGGGCTTGACCAGGAAGATGGTCTCGTACTCGCGCAGGTGATGCGCGGTGCTCTGTTCTGTCATGTGTTCCTTCCCCTCGGGTTGTGCCCCGGGTCCAGTGCCCGGAGCGGGGATGCGGTCAGCGGCCGGTTGCCGGCACGCCCACCGGGGACGGGAAAACCGCGCGCCCGTCGCCCTCGCGCTGCTGCCAAAGAACGAGGGGGGGTGACTATCGGGCAGGGGCCCTGCCGTCAAGTCGGCGTCGCTCAGCGACGGTTGTGGCGGTTCATCGCCTCGGCCAGCCCGAGCGACACCCAGGCCCGGGCCATGTCGGTGGCGCGCTCGAGGAGCGGCTCGAGGGCAGCCTTCTCCTCGGAGGAGAAGTCGTGGAGGACGTGGCCCACCACCCGCTCCTTCGCGTTGGGCCCCTGGGGCTTGCCGATGCCGAAGCGGAGCCGGGCGAAGTCGGCGGTCCCGAGCTGCTCGACCACGGACTCGAGGCCGTTGTGGCCGCCGGTCCCCCCACCGCGCTTCAGCTGCAGCCGCCCGAAGGACAGGTCCAGCTCGTCGTGGACCACGAGGAGATCGTCGGGCGCCACCTTGTAGAAGCGCGCCGCGGCGGAGACCGCCTCGCCCGAGGCGTTCATGTAGGTCTCGGGCTCGAGCAGCAGGAGGCGGGTCTTGCCGACGTCGCCCTGCCCGAACCGCCCGTGGAACTTCAACTGGCCGAGCGCGATGCCCACCGCGCCGGCCAGACGGTCCACGACGACGAAGCCCAGGTTGTGCCGGTGCTCCCGGTACTCGGGCCCCGGGTTGCCGAGCCCCACGACCAGCCTGGCCCCGTCCACGCGCGCTTACTTCTTCTTCTCGTCCTTCTTGCCGGCGCCCTTGCCCTCGGCCGCCTTGGGCTCGCCAGCCGCCGGCGCTGCCCCGGGTGCACCCGCCCCGGGAGCGCCCGCCACCGGAGCCGCCCCCGGCGTCCCTGGTGCCGCTGCGCCTGCCACCGGGACCGCTGCCACGACCGGAGCGACCTCCTCCTTCTCCGGCACCGAGACCACCGCGACGGTGAAGTTCACGTGGCTCTTCACCCTCACGCCCTCGGGCAGCTTCACCTCGTTGATGTGGAAAGACTGGGCGATCTTGAGGTGGCTGACGTCCGCCTCGATCTTCTCCGGGATGGCGGCGGGGAGCGCGTAGACCTCGAGCTCGCGCCGGCTCTGCGACAGGATGCCGCCCTCGGTCACGCCCACCGGCTTGCCGGTGAGGATCAGCGGCACGTTGACCTTGATCTGCTCGTTCTCGTGCACGTCGATGAAGTCGGCGTGGAGCATCTCCCGGCTCACCGGGTCCTGCTGGTAGTCCTTGAGCAGCACCATCCTCTCCGGCTGCCCGTCGAGCTTGAGGCTGAGAAGGGTGTTGAGCCGGTGCGGGGTGGCGATCGCCTTCTTCACCTCGATGGGATCCACCGCGATGTGGACCGGGGTCTCGAGGTGCCGTCCGTAGACGACCGCGGGGACGAGGCCCTGGGCGCGGAGCCGCCGCGCCGTGCCCTTGCCAGCGCCATCGCGCACGCGTGCTGACAGGGTGTTCCGGGTGAGTGCCATGTGGAATTCCTCTGCTGAACGTCGGTTGCCCGGGACAGGCATCCCACCCCCTGGTGGGCCCCTGCATCCGGAGCGGAGGCGCTCTCCTGCCAACCTTTGGGCCGGGCGTCAAGCGCACCCCGGCAATGGTCATTACTCCCTGGGGTCCCGCACATCATGTTCCCCACCCGCTTCGTCCACCTCGAGCAGGCCCGCCGCCGGTTCGGCGCCCGGGTGGACCGGATGGGAACGCTCCTGGGCGCGGCCGATCCGCTCGCCGACGCGGCGGTGGAGGCGCTCGCCGGACGCACTCCCGCGGACCGCGAACGCGCGGTCGACCGGGCGCTGCGGGGGGATCTCCGGGGCGTTCCGTCCGAGCTCAGCGGGCTCCGGGACACGCTCTCGACGCTCCCCTTCTGGGCCGACCTGGACCGCGCGCGCCGGGGCGGAGAGGTGCTCCTCCGCACGGGCTTCCTCGGTGGCATCGTGCTCGGGTTCCGCTCGCTCGTCGCCGGCTACTGCAGCCCCGCGGGGAACAAGCCGCTCGCCTTCTCCGGACGGCTCCGCGAGGCCGCCCCCCGCCGCCTGTCGGAGACCAGCCGCTTCGTCAGCCTGGTCTACCAGCCGGGGTCCTTCGCGCCGGGAGCACCCGGCTGGGTCGCCGCCGCGCGGGTGCGGCTCATGCACGCTCAGATCCGCAGGATGCTGCGCGCCTCCCCGCGCTGGGACACGGGCGCCTGGGGCGAGCCCATCAACCAGGTAGACATGGCCGGGACCACGCTCCTCTTCTCGCTGGTCCTGGTGGACGGCCTGCGGATGCTCGGCGTTCGCATCGGGCGGGAGGAGTGCGAGGACGTGCTGCACCTCTGGCGCATCGGCGGCTGGATCCTCGGTGTCGACCCCGAGCTGCTCTGCGCCACCGAGCCGGAGGCCCGCGTGCTCTGGGAGCTGCTCGAATCCACGCAACAGCCGCCCGACGCCGACTCCGCGGCCCTCGCCGCCGCGCTCGTGGAGGGGCCGCTGCACGAGGCGAGGACGCCCCGGGACCGGGCGCGGGCCGAGCGCTTCCTCCCCGTGGCCTACGGGATCGGCCGCTACCTCGTCGGCGATCGGTACGCGGACGCGCTGGGCTACCCGCGGACCCCCTGGCGCTTCGCCGCACCGGCGCTCCGGGCGCTCATCTCCGGCACCGGGCGGCTCGTGGGCAGGTTTCCAGGGGTCGACCGGCTCACGCTCGAGGCGGGAATCCGCTACTGGCGCCGCACGGTCGAGGTCGGCCTCGGGGGACGGGAGGCGCGGTTCGAGCTCCCGGGGCGGGTGACCCGAGCCTGACCTTGCCGTTGCGACGACACCTTTCTGACCGGCTCGTTCCGTGCTGCGCCGCGTTCGTCGCGGGCTCGACGGCGCAACCCGTGGCGGCGCAGGTGACCCGAGACTTCCGCACAGCGCCCCACGCCGGACCCACCGAGCGAGCGTAGTACCGTTCTGCTCCACGTGAGCTCGAACGGGAACGCGCTGGAGGGGTGGACCGCGGGCCGCTGGCAGGTGGAGCGGCGGTTGCGGCGGGGACGGGTGGCCGATGCGTTCCAGGTCCGTGGACCGGATGGCGAGGGGCGCGTGCTGCGGCTCATCCACCCGGTGCACGTGGTGGATGCCCGCGCCATCGCCCGGTGCCTGGACGAGGCGAAGGCGCTCCTCTATCCGCCCCACCCGGGCATCGTTCCGGTCGAGGACAGCGGTCAGCTGCCCGACGGACGGGTGTACCTCGTGGGCGAGGACTGCGAACTGCCGCTCAGCCTCGACGCCCAGCAGGGACTGTCGCCCGACGCGCTGGTCCGCATCGCCGAGCAGATCGCCCCGGCGCTGGATGCGCTGCACGCACGCGGGCTCCTCCACGGGCAGCTCGAGGTGGACTCGCTGGTGGGCGATCCGGTCCGGCTCGCCGGCGTGGGCTTCGGCGTCTTCCAGGGCGGCACCACCCAGGAGTGGACCGGTGGGCGCGACCCCGGACGGCGCGTGGACCAGGGGCTCCTGGGACGGCTCCTGCTCGCGCTCGCCGGGCAGGGTCCGGAATGGGCAGGCGTCCGCGCCATCCTCGAGCGCTGCACCTCGGTGGACGACGCGCTGCCCTTTCCGAGCGTGAGCGTGCTCGCGCGGGCGCTGCGCGGGGTCTGTACCTCGGATCCGCTCGCCGAGACCCGGCACGTGCCCGGCCCGCCGCCGAGCATGGCGCTGCGGGCCGCGGAGAGCGTCCCTGCGACGGTGGGAACGTACCGGGTGCTGGGGCTCCTCGGCGAGGGCGCCATGGGTCGCGTGTTCCGGGCCGAGCGCGACGGCCGGCCGGTGGCGCTGAAGCTGCTCCGGCGCGAGCATCTCCGGTCGCGGCTGCTGCTGGATCGGTTCTTCCGCGAGGCACGCGCCGTGAGCCGCATCTGCCACCCGCACATCGTGGAGGTCCTGGACGTCGGCGAGGAGCGCGGCCCCGAGGGTCTGGAGCGCGCCTACTGCGTGATGGAGCTCCTCGAGGGGAAGACGCTGGGGGCGCTCTTTCGCGAGCGGGCCCTGGACGTGGCGCGCACGGTGGAGATCGCGTCTCAGGTCTGCGAGGCGCTGGAGGCCGCTCACGCCACCGGGGTGGTCCACCGGGACGTGAAGCCCGACAACATCTTCGTCGTGTCACGTCGCGGCAAGGACTGGGTCAAGCTCCTCGACTTCGGCATCGCCAAGCTGCTGCGGGTCGGGTCCGAGCAGAGCCCCACCCCCGCCACGGTCATCGGCACGCCGCACTACATGGCGCCGGAGCAGGCCACCGGCGCTGCGGTGGACGGTCGGACGGACCTCTACGCGCTCGGTGTGGTGCTCTACGAGATGCTCGCCGGCCGGCGGCCGGGGAGGGTGCGCGGTGCGCCCGAGCCACTGCCGACCGAGACGCCCGCGGGTGAGGCCATCCCCCACGGGCTGGTACGCCCCATCCTCGACTGCCTGGCGACGGACCTCGCGGCCCGGCCGGCGTCGGCGGAGGTGCTCCGCGCCGCGCTCCGGTCGGCGATGGGCGGGGTCACTCGAGATATTTCTCGACCAGCGCCAGCACTTCGTCCAGGTCGAAAGGCTTCTTGACGTAGCCCACCACGCCGGGGAGCTGCGCGGCGCGCTCCACCGTCTCGTTGGCGCTGATGAGAAGCACGCGGTCCCCGGTGCGATCGTTCCGTCGCGCCAGCTCCTCGAGGAAGGCGAAGCCGCTCATCACCGGCATCATCAGATCGAGCAGCACCAGCGCCGGGGGATCCACCTGCGCCAACGCAGCGAGCCCCTCGGCGCCGTTGGTCGCAGTCACCACCGCGTGGCCGCCGGCGTCGATCATCTCCTCGAGGACCTCGCGGATGTCCGGATCGTCCTCGACGATCAGCACCGTCTTCGATCGGCTGCGGGCAGGCATCCACTCTCCGCGACGAGAGCCCGCGAACGTCCGTTTCGAAAGCGCGGGGCACACCCCGTCCGCGCTCCGCGGGACCGACCCGGGATCCAGCGCTTCCGAGTATGGCGGAACGTTGCCGCATCCGCCAACGTCTGGCCGCCGCGTCGGCGCCTGTGGGCGCATGCGCGAGAGGGGAGGCGGCGGTGCGACGGCGGCTACACGAAGAGGGAGCTCAGGGAGTCACCCGAGTAGATCCTCTGGATCGCGTCGGCGAAGAGGCGCGCGGTGCTGAGCTGGCGGATCTTCGTGCAGGCGGCGGCAGCCGGGCCGAGCGGCACGGTGTCGGTGAACACGGCCTCCTCCAGGACCGACTCCTGGATCCGCTTCACCGCCGGCCCGGAGAGGATGGGATGCACCGCGTACGCGACGACGCGGCGTGCTCCCTCCGAGCGCAGCGCCTGCGCCGCCTGGGTGAGGGTCCCCGCGGTGTCCACCATGTCGTCGATGAGCACCGCGTCCTTGCCCCGGACGTCTCCGATGAGGTTCATGACCTCGGAGACGTTCGCCCGGGTGCGCCGCTTGTCCACGATGGCCAGCGAGGCGTTGAGCCGCTTGGAGTACGCGCGCGCCCGCTCCACGCCGCCGGCATCGGGTGAGACCAGCACCAGCTCGTCGGTGGCGGGGAAGTTGCGGCGGATGTCCTCGAGGAACACCGGCGAGGCGAAGAGGTGGTCGGAGGGGATGTGGAAGAAGCCCTGGATCTGCGCCACGTGCATGTCCATCGACACGACGCGGGTGGCGCCGGCCGACTCGAGCAGATCTGCCACCAGCTTCGCGGTGATGGGCGTGCGGGGGACGACCTTCCGGTCCTGCCGCGCGTAGCCGAAGTAGGGGAGGACCGCGGTGATCGACTGTGCCGAGGCGCGCTTGAGCGCGTCGCACATGATCAGCAGCTCCATGATGTGATCGTTCGCCGGCGGGCAGGTGGACTGGATGATGAACGTGTCCTGGCCGCGGACGTTCTCGCCGATCTCGATCTGGATCTCCCCGTCCGAGAAGCGGCCCACCTCGGCCTTTCCGAGCGAGCGCTTCAGGTGCTCACAGATCCGGCGGGCGAGCGGGAGGTTGGAGTTTCCAGCGAAGACCTTGAAGTCGCGCGCCGTGGGCATGGGTGGGGTGTGGGTGCTCACCTAGACCAGCGCCGCCCGATGTGGAAGTGCGCCGAGGGGTTCGGACGCTAGGCGGCGCCGAGCCTCTCCGTGCTCCGCTCGTACTGGTCGAGGATGACGCGCTCCATCCGCGCACGCATGTCGGTGTTGAGCGGATGGGCGATGTCCTTGTAGGTGCCGTCCTTCCGTTTCTTGGCCGGCATCGCGACGAACAGCCCGGCGGACCCCTGGATGACCTTCAGGTCGCGCACGACGAAGCAGGCATCCAGCGTGATGGTGACGTAGGCCTTCAGCTTTTCCTCGTCGACCGGAAAAATCTTCACGTCCG
>Ga0105241_10002194_pt1 | contig 14686 bp, 27 predicted proteins | sample KBSC64metaG_FD_80422 | JGI IMG/M metagenome (GOLD analysis project Ga0105241, IMG submission 80422) | Corn rhizosphere microbial communities from Kellogg Biological Station, Michigan, USA - KBS C6-4 metaG | ecosystem: Host-associated > Plants > Roots > Rhizosphere > Soil | place: Michigan, USA... | reverse complement strand
AGCCGCTTGCTCTTGGGCCTTCTTGTTATTCGCTTCAACTTCGGCGGCGCGTTCTTTTCTGCGCTTCTCTTCGTATTTCCAGTCAGCCAGCGCCTCAGCAAACGCTTCGTAATCCGGAAAGTCTGCCGGTAATGGCTTGGGAGCAGGTTCATCGGCTTTGGGCTTCTCTTCAGCCTTGGTCTTATTGCCGTTTTCGATAGCGGCAAGTCGCTCTTTGAGCGCATCAATCTCTTTTTTGCTCTCGTATTTGTCACGGGTGAGTTTATCAATGCGCTTTTGGACTGCGCTCTTGGATTCAGGCCGCTGATTCTCTTTATCATCAGCCGCTTCCGAAGCGGGTTTATCGGTTTCGGGATCTTCTCCCTCGGGGGTTTCTTTTGGTTTGTCTTCTGCGATTACCCCGGCAGCTTGGTCAATATCCGACTGCTGATCCGTGGTACTCGCAACAGTTAGCTCAGGCATTCTGTTTTTCTCCTACAAATTCCTTGGCTAATCTCCAAGGGCAATCTTTTTCATGGTCATCAAACCGGCAAAGAGTCAATGGCCTATTACAGAGTAAGCAGAAACAGCTAAGCCCATCTGCGGGTTCGGGGCTATTGGCTAATTTTTCTACAATTTGCTCTGCTGTCATTGCGCTGCTGCTCCATTCTGCTGCTGTGCTTTCGCTTGCTGCGCTGCTAAGTCCTGTTGCTGCTGGCCTGCCTGTTCGCCTTGCTCTAATGCTTGATCGTGGCCCTGCTGGTTTTGCGAGAGCGTATTAATGTGCCCCATCGCTTCCATCCCAACATCGTGAGCAAACCCATTGACCATCTTCCACTGCTCAAATTCAAACTTGCGCCGTGTGAGTTGGTCTTGCGCTTTAGTTGTAATTTCTGCCACGGTGACTGCCCGCTGATTGTCCATTTCGGCAATCTTGATCTTGACATTGTTTTCAATTTGCTTGGATTTGATCACTTCGGCCATGTCCTGCATTGACTTCATGGCTAGATCATGCTGCTGCATGGCCTGATGAAGTTGTGCCGTGAGCTGGTTTACCTTTGTCTCGGGATCTTGGTCGTTTTCATCCTGCAACTGGGGCGGAAGCATTTTCTTCAATCGCTCTTGAATCTGCTTGGCTCCCGGCCAATCCGCGTTACCTGCTACCAGATCAGCAATTGCCGGAGATGCCTGCGGATAGGCTTTCATAAATTCCAGCATTGAAACCATTGATTCTTGGCGCTTGGACTGATAGGAAGGCCCAACACTCACCGAAATGTCGTAACTTCCTACGCCGATGTCATAGATTTTCTTGACACCTTTGGTTAAAAGCATGTCTTCAGCGTTTTCCGGATGCACATTGGCGGGAAGGTTCTGTGAGTTGTAAATCCCTACCTGCTGCACCGATGAATCAGGATTTATCACTCTCTGGATTCGCGGCGTGTCGTAAATCTTGGGGATCAGGTCGATTAAAACTCTGCCCGTATGCCGAATCGACCGCGCCAGATTGTCTGAATAGTTCATGGTTGACACTTCAGACTGCTTCTGGCGGGCCAAAATCGCTTTTCCTGACTGATCCGGGCCTTTCTGTCCTAGCGATGCGTCATAAATTCCTATCGTAGCTTTCAGGTCATTGTCGGCCTGATGCACCATGAGATTGATGCTTTGAATAGGTGGCTCGTATTGCTGTCTCTGTGGCGGATTAGCGGGCTTACCATTTACATCTATGGGTTTGTATTCCAGATAGGAGAAATTGCGATTATTCGCGCCTTTCCACTGTGCTTCGTGGTTCTCAAACTGTCCTTCAGCTCCGATGTAAGGCGCTCTAGGAGCCAAAGCAATCATTTCCGTGGCCGCTGAAACCCAATAGTTGTACATTCTCTGCGGGTCTTTGGCGTTCCTAACTAAACCCGCCAGATACCGCTTGCCGTCAATCTCGTAATCGTCGCCCAAGCAAGGCGGAATTGGAATCCAGCGGCCTTCCCAGTCGTAATCTTCAAGCCTCTCAACCGCGTTTATGACTGAGCACTTAACGTCACGATGGAGCACTTTGCGCTCGTTCTGAATCGCCTCAGACGGAATGTCTGGCGTTTTTTCCTTAGTCTCGCCGGAATTTAGCCGTACCATCGTCTTGGCCGTCTCTTCTACATACCAATACTCAGCGACTCGTATCGTTTCGCGGCTTACCCAGTCAGCAAAGTTGTCCCCAACGCTTACAAATTCAGTTAGCGCAGCTTCATTACTATTCGGGAAGCGAACTTTGTATTCTGACCGTGGAACATCTTCAATCACAAAGCAGTAACGCGCATCCTCATAGCAGGGTTCGATTGAAGCCGGATCGTAATAGACATTGAACGGGTTTTTAATCCGCTTAATTTTTAGTTCTTGCTCGTCTGAGCCGTCATCGACGTACTCTTTTACGATTCGCCAATAACCAAATCCATGAGTTACACATTGCTCAAAGGCTGTATCGTAGGCAATTTCAGCATCGGAATTAACTTCGATGTGCCGGATCATGCCTTGGTAAATCTCTGCGGTATCCGTGTCTGAATTGTCGCCTACTGGATTTACTTGGACGCTTGGCCTTTGCTGTCTCTGCTCATTCGTGACCTGCCGCACAAACTGAGGCAGATGGTTCATGGTCAAACATGGTCTGCCGTCCAATTCACGCGAATTCTTGATGTCATGAGTCCACTGCTCACCCGCTAGAAACTTAAGATCATCCAGCGCGTCTTTTCTGTTCTCTGCCGAAGCCTCCGCTGCCAGCCTGAATCGTTCCCCGGCCAGCCTAAGGAAATCTTTTAATGCTTGGTCGTCAGCCTTCTCCTTTTCGGGATCGGTTGCGCTTAGGACTTCTCCGGGCCTTGGCTTGCCCTCATAGGCCGTATTGACTCTCTGTTGCTCTCGTTGCGCAGCTTTCAGGTTCTCGCGCTCAAGACGGTCTACGCCTTCAATCGGAGTCTGAGCAGAGTAAATCTCGCCCGGACGCTGCTTATCTGCTCCCGGAAGCTGAGGCTTGATGCTGCCACGTTTGCCCTGATTGTGGACTTTGCGGGCAGAGGCTTCCGGGCCTACCGTAATATCTCGAACGGTATCGAGTTCAAATTTTGGCTTGCGGGGCATTTAGGAGTGTTAATATGATCAGAAATATCCGTGCAGCTGCACTTTCAATCGAATCGTTTGCATACAAGCGGAAAATTGCATCTGCGGGGAGCCTGCTAATTCGAGGCGGGTTCCTCTTTATCTGTTTGGCGCATTAAATATTTTATGTTCTCGCGCTCCATCCAGCCTAATCTCCCATCCGATTTTTCATTATTGCGAACTTCCATTAGCAGCCACAAATGGCGCTGCTCTAAATCGGCAAGGTCTTTCTTTAGCTTCTCGAACTCACTTCGCTTAACCCAAAATCGCGCCAATGTCAGCCTCCTGAATCAATATCTGATCGTATGAGCCATCCCAGTCTGGTATCTTTGCGGCTATTCCCGGCAAGTGAACCACATCCCCCGGCTTAACCGCTGTCTTGCAGAATTCGCCATCTATCCATCTTCCCGGCCCTACTGCTACCACTTTGGCCATACGTGAGGGATCGCGGTACTTTTCGGCAATTACGATTGTTTCTTCAGGTTCGGGGATGCGCTCAACTAGCACGCGGTCATGGAGTGGCTGAATCATGCGGCCCACCAGTGCTGATACTCAATATATGGCGCTCTTGAATCAACATAAGCTAAAGATTCGCGCTTGTCGCCGCATCTGCACGTCTGCGTTAGTCTGTGAGTCGCGCATGTAAAATGCTGCTTATCAATAGTGGCATGCCCTGTATGGTATCCACGCCTTTGATGCCACCACTTCAAAAATGCTTTCCAGGTACTCAATGTTTTCTCCTGAATATCCAAAATGCTGCCAAGAACGACCCAATCGCAAGAAACACCAGCGTTACAGCTAACTCCCAAGTCATTTCTTCTTTGGCGCTTTCACCTTCAGCAGCGTGCTCAAAGGCGTAGGAGTGTTACTGATTGGCTGAGGCTTCTTCACAATTTCCCTTTCAGTATCACTGCCTGAATCGTTTCCTCTGGCCTCTGCTGCTCAACTTCAGGTTCAATTTCGCCCGTGTCCAGCTTGCGCAGATATTCATTTAGCCCTTCAGTCGCTAGATTTGCGCCTGAATCGACTTTGGCTAGACGTTGGCGGAAGTCGATAAATTCCTTTCGCGGCCCAGACTTTATTTCAGCCTGCCCCGAAATAGTAATCGCACCAAATGTTGTAGTGTTCGAGTTGGCCATTTACTTCGCCTTCATCAATGCCCGCAACGGGCTAGCACCAGCCTTACTGGCCTTTACTGCGTGCCCCATTGCAGGGTTAGCGTGCAACTCAGTTAACATCTTCTGCTTCTGGTTTCCGGTGAGCGGAGAAACTTTAGACAGCAGGTAGCGTTTCTGTTTGGGCGTCCACGGCATTAGTTAGTCCACGGCCTAGGCTGAGTTTTTGTATTAAAGGAACATATAAACGCCAGACGTTTTGCCACGTCCCTGTAATCTGCCGTCCATGTGATACTGCAAGATGGTCTCACTCGCCACCTTCCTCTGTGCTCTCCGCTACTGGTATGCCTGCAAATTTGCCCAGATGCTCAACCAAGTCACTACTTTCATCCTTGCCGAACTCGTAAGACCGTGGCGCAAAGTGCTCAAAGCCGTTCTCAGCGTAGTGATGTTCAACTGTTACGCCATCATCGGTCTTTCTGATTCTTAGATGGTCAATTCTCTTGCCGCGTACTGTCGGCGTGCGTGCTTCTCTGTATCCACCCATAAAATTAACTCCTCAACTCATCCACGATTGCGCCATTTCTCCGGGATATGACAGCCGTGGTGGTTCTTTCTTGGGCTTGGCCATTACCTTGACTGCGAAAGTCATTGCCAGCATGTCGCCATTGTCCGGGCTGCTTAAGCCGCGTTTTTTCATGTCCTCTTTGCGCTCCAGCTGAATCTGCTGCTTACTCGAAAATCCATACTGAACGCCAGTCAGGTCAGACTCTATTTCCGCTTCATCTGGAATCTCCGCGCCTTCTTTGAGCCAATCACGCATAAGACCCCAGACTTCAGCGCGGCGATTGAAGTAGGCCGCTGCATCGTTTGCTTGGGCACCGCCGTGAAATTCAAACAGGCGTTTGCTGAATCCACGATGATTGAGCGTATCAATGACTCCTGCTCCGATCCCGTCACCATCGACAATTGTCGCGTCCGGTTCGTGTTCTTCAATGAATTCGATGACATACTGTGCTACCTGTACTGTGTCCTTGCCTCTGTACCGTGCCAGAATCGTCAGTTTGCGGCCCTGTCGGAGTCCAATGACTGTCTGATCGTCGCCAAACCTAGCAACGTCAACAGAGAGGACTTTGGGCAAATTGCCATATCCTTCAGCTTTGTATTTTCTACAACCTGCCACAATGTCTGAAGGGATAAATTGACTGCTTCCAGCTCTTGGGAATTCACCTCGAACACGTACCCGGAAAAAATCGCTATCATCGCCGTAATCAGCTTCCCATTTAGCTATCTGCTCTTTGTTGGTGCCTTCAACTGAGCGGCTGTCAATCTGGAATGTTTTCCAGCGGTGTTTTGCTGATCCAAAGCATTCACGAAATCTGCCAGTATTTTGTGTTGGGTTTCCGAAAGCCAGCCAGATAATCTCAGTATCTTCATCCGTGAGAGCACCTTCTGCGACTGCCCAGATTGCGTCAGCGATTGCAGAAGCTTCATCAAATATGAGGAGAATCCGCTTGCCTTTATTGTGTAGTCCTGCGAAAGCTTCGGTATTGTAGTCACTCCAAGGTATGAAATCTGTTCGCCAGAGGCTTTCATGTCCCTTATCCTTGACCTTTATCGAGGTTGCGTGCACATCGAACCAATGGGCGTTGATTGAAAGTCTCATCCACTTGCTGACTTCCGGGACAGTCTTGGTCGCCAATTGGGTTCCTGTGTTCGCTGTCACTACTACTTTGCAGTCCTCGCATGTACTCATGGCCCAGTCGATAATCATCGCTACTAACGCAGACTTGCCGATTCCGTGGCCCGATGAGACTGCGACCTGACAAGGCTGAAACCTCGAGCCACCAGTTAGGTGATTCCCTATATGCTCTAATATCGTCTGCTGCCACGGTCTTGGCCCTTCCGCTCCATTTAGTTCACCTTCGCCCCAAGGATAAGCGAATAACGCGAATCCGTATGGGTCTGAAGCACAGTCTGCAATCTCATCAGCTATTTCCTGTTCTTCCGAGCCTTCGCCCTCTTCAGCCGTTCCGAGATCGTCACCGTCACCTGTCCATCCACGTTCACCTGCGTCGGCATCTTGCCCTCGGTACGCTCCCACACCCTGTCCAGCGTCATCGCCCCTACTACATTTGATTTCGTCAGCTTGTCCCACAGATGTTTCTTATATTGCTCTCGCGCTTCAGGATCGCTAAGCTTCTCTTTCAGTAACTCATCGGCTACTTCAGTAAGCCACTTACGTTTTGGACGGCCACCAGCATTACCAGTCCACTCAACTCCCGGCTTAAACCCTTTGCCAGTACAGCCGCCGGGAATCTTACCCGTAGATTTTTCGTTGTTCTGTACGTCATCGGACATTTTTATCAGTTATTCACAGTTTTATGCATTCAACCCGCGTTTTGGGAGACTTTATTCACTCCACGCGCGCATAAATACATAATTATTCACTGCTTATCTGCTGTCTTTGCAGGGATGTCTTTGCTTTCAACTACTGCCGTGGGCTGCTGAGCAACTGGAGGATTCAACTGATTTGATAGGCCAGTGTAAAGCCCTTTCGTTACAGCGTATTGTTGTATCCAATGCCAAAGTCCTGCAATTAGAACTGTTCCCGCTGGCCATGTGATTAGCAGCGATCCGCCTTGAACAAAACTGCCCGTGTGTGATGTGTGCAGGCCGAGTGTTGCCAGTCCGGTCAGCAGAATTGAAACCAGATGATTTGTTTTGGTGGTCTGGTAGGTTAACCAAGGCATCCACTTCTGCTGTTTGGCCCAGTTCTGGATGAAAACCAGAATCAAGCCTAATGGGAGTTGCTGATCGAGGAAGTTGTCCATTTACCGACTCTTACCACTGCGGAGTGAGTTTCATCGCTTCAAGCTGGTCAAATGTTACATCCGTGCCTGCGTACTTTTGCAGGTTTGCGATGGCCGCTTGAATGTCGGCAATGATTTCTGCTGGCAATTCAAGCTGGTCGGATTTGAAGCTTGACAGAACGCCTTGCAGGAGCAGCAGAGAAAGTTGAATGGCGGTTAGAGTATTCATTGAATCGCTCCCTTCAATTGATTAACAAACGTGGTCAGATTGGCAATGGCCGCTGAGAGGCCATCTGCTGCGCTTGCAACCGGGATACAGGGCGGTTGTGGGACTTGCTGGGCAGTAGCGGGTGACCAACCGCAGTAAGCCTCTTCAGCCTGAATTGTGGCGTTTATTCCCTGCACGGCCTGATTGATGTATTTACACTTGCCCTGCGTAGGATCGGCAATGCATTCCTTCGCATATTGCTTCTGAGCATTAGCCACAAAACCCGAGGCCCCTGCCAATGTGTCACGGGCGTTTACTACCAATGGCGGTTGCCCGCTGGGGGGGGGGCTTGCGATAACCGGCTTCTTTGTACATCCGACTCCCACCAGCATTACCATTGCCAGCGCACTTGCCAGATACTTTGATTGCAGTTTCATGAAATCTCCTTTGTTGCTAAATGCTCACGAGGCGCTTCGCCTCTTTGTGTGTCACTCGGAATGCCTGAAGCTGGATAAAGTTGCGCCCGCGCTTATCTTTGGCAATCCTGAAATTCATCCGATGCAGAAGCCCACAATCACAACATTGCATGATGTAATTTCGGCGGCGAGGTTGAACCCACTCACCTGATTTAACGGGCTTACACTTCACTAATTCAACTCCGCTTTCTCCTATGCCACAGCCATTTACCGCGAGTGGCCTTCTCATTCCTGCATTCCCATGCGATATGCCCTCCCGTTACAAGCGTATGTAGAGCACATCCAGCAGGCGTGAGCTGAGATGTAGTTCCCGGTTTCCGTCCCGGTACTTCCCAGTTACGAACTATTTCGCACTCGTTGTTTATGTTGCACGATACAAATGGCTTGCCCAGCACGGCAGTCTTTTCCGTAATCTTCCTATGCGCAGAAGAGCAGCCAGAAAGCCATAAGGCGGATATGATTAAGAAAGACAGAATAGTTTTCATGCGCTCACCAAATCATTCAGCCCAATCTCCAAACTCATTGCCGCCCCGCGTGTGCCAAATGGTTAGCCTGCATTATCCTGAATATTCCTATCCGCGATTGCTCAACTACTGGGCCTTTTGCTTTCGTTCCCGGCGTTTTGTGCGATGGAAGCTTTTCAGGAATGTATCCGCGTCGACCACTCGCCGGGCAGTTTGGCGTGAGTTTGAGAGCTTCCGTCGACCGAACTTTGAGACGCTGATAAACGAACTGTGAGACCTTGACGGCCATCAATACGCGACACAAATAGTCCGCAGCAGAGCGTTTTACTTTTTCAGGTTTTAGGCCGGATTCGTTAAGCAGGAAGACTTTTGCAGACATGTTTAAGAATTACCGCTGGCAGTCTCAGTTACCAGCGGGCAGTGCATCATGGTTCGGGGCATATCCGTCAGAAGTAACGCATCCGTTTCGCTTCAACAAACCGCTGAGACCCGGTTGGCTGCTGAATGTCGGCCACTCTCGCCTTCTGCCAGTTGAGTGACATGCAAACCATCGGAATTGCCGCCCCTTTCGTGTGGTATGTCAAATTTAGAGAATAGCTACCCTACCCGCGTCATTCGACGCACACCCGGCTACGTGCGGGCCTACGCTTAAAACACACTTCGCCTAAGACATCGGGCGATTATCGCTTAACCCTCAAGGTGCGGAATCGGGATCGGGTCGGACTCCGCACCTCGTTTTCAGTTCCGGGAGCGATGGTGATAACTCTATGACGGTATTAAGGCAGGCGCAATAAGTGATGCCTCTACGATGTCTCTATTCCACGCAGAACACGATTGCGCTCTTTTCGGATGATTGAATTAGCGATTGCCGCGACCGAAATTCCTTCGGCCTCTGACCGCTGAATCAAATAATCGTAGTTGGCATCGTCCCAGCGTATTTGGTGGCGAGTCTTGGGGGTTATCTTGGATTGCCGCGCTAGGCTACGGTATGTTTTAGGCTCTGCCATAAATACGATTCCATTCTGCAAGTTTGTCTAAATCTGTGGTAATGTTTGGCCCTTGGTTGGTGGATCGGGAATGGGAAAATCACCACGCCAGTGCATAGCTCTAACATCTCCCTTTTCGTCACGCGTAAAACTCCAATCGCGGAACATGTTGCACTCCTCACGCTTCCTCATGATTTCTCCTTCCCGCAATTACACGCTGGAATCGGAACATAAACAGGCTTACTATCTTGGCTGATAGCCGGACAGCAGCCTGAGTTCATTCCCTGCGTTACGGCGATGCGAAGATTTGAAGCGCACTCGCTTTTGTGGCCCGGATTCACGATTATGATTGGTTCGCTCATTTCTTCTCCGTTGGCGCGTCCCCGGTCACATGCTTTTTGTATATTTCTAGCGGCATCTGATACTTGTCATCGCCGGAGCGGAAGTAAAGTGTTCCTTTGCGGTTCGCCGTTACGATGCAAATATCCGTGAGCCAAGACAGAGTGAAAGTATCGCCGCGTTTCACGTTTTCTCCTTATGTGGCGCGTCCCCGGTAGGTGGAGCGGCCAAGTTTTGCCAGTGCGTAATATCGTTGAATTGCAGCGCATGGCCCATGAAGTCTTTGCCTTTTATTAGCTTGGCAACATCTTGCCTGCCAGTCGTTTCATTCGCCACCTGAAACCATCCGTTGTGTGCGGCAACCTCCTGCTCGTTCGGCATTCGCTCCTGCACCCTTACCCACCCTTGCCCGTTCTGCGGCCCGGCCAGCGCGGCCTCAAGAAGTTCTGCAATCATCACCATGGCTCGGTTCCAGCGAACGTTTCTCTCCATGTACTTGGCAGCGAACAGTTCGCCGCGCATCTCTTCAGCAGCGAAGGCACAGCTCAGAATTTCCACACTTATGCTGTCTAGTTTTTGCCGAACCTCAGCGGAGAACTTTGTCCAGTCTGGCGATGCGTCGCTATTTGAATGCTCACGCCAGAATTCAATCGCTTTCTTCGGCGGATCCGGCGTTCCTTGCGCTGGAGAGGGGGTGTTTCGGCAAGCATGGCAAAAGACTCCATCGTAGTCACTTACGCATATCGGGCATGGAATCCATGCATCTCTCGGCAAGGTCTTCATGGATAATTATTCCTTTTTCTCCAAATCTGGGATTACATCTACAGCAGCAGCCTAAATAATGTCCGGCTGCTGGCGAGTCGTTGTTATCTTTCTCTACTGGCATGACGTGAAGAATGCCATCTTCATCACGAAATACCGCCCATTTAGCCACGCGTTTTTCGCAGCTTCGCATTCTGTTGCTTAATGTCGGCCACGGCCCAGCGGCAATACGCCATAAGAGCTTCACGTTTCAGTTTGTCTACATTTTTCATCTCTTCTCCTCCGGCCCCGGCTGAGCGGGTGCGCCGGGTAAGTGCTTGCGAAGAATTTTTGCAACGCTTTTCAATTCTTCGGCGATTACCATATCGTTACCGCCCAAAACTTGCACTAGAATCTCCTTGGCGATCTCTTCCACCTGTGGCGTACCTTGGGCTGCGCAAAACACCTTTCCCGGCCTGTCACCAACACAGAATCTCGCCATCGTGTAATGCTGGTTGAATGGGCGTCCGCAATTGTCGCAAGGCCACGTTACGTCTGGCGTGGGCTGCGTTCCTGCCACGGAGGGAGCGGCCCAGTTTTCAATCAGCCAATCTCTCTGCTGGTGGCCTGTCATATTGTCCCATTCGTGCGGCTGAATAAGCCCTAAGTCGCGTATCTTGGCAGGCAACTCACCGTAGGTTCCTGAGTTTGTGATACATGGCGCGGAGGCCGTCTCCGTTGCTTGGGTGGGCCGGGGTGCGAATATCATTGGGCATATCTCATCAGGCTCTATTAAAGGTTCGTCTGTGCTCTGAGAAGTTATGCCACTAAGAAGTGAATTCGGCGGCTCAACCTTGGGCGCGGATGGCTCAGAGGGACGCGCTGCCAAGAATTTTGATTTCTCAGCATCGGAGATGTACTCAGGGTTCGCCTTATTCGGATTGCTTCCCGGCCAAGGAGTTGAAGGCGTGGATGCTCCGCCTGGGATGGGTTCGGCTATGGTACTTCCATCCCCGCTTTGGCAGCGGTGATAATTGTCGCGGTGCAGGAATCCATTACAAGCTTCATGTACATGGCCAATCCAGCAGCGAATAATTTCTCCGCCACAATGCCTGCACCTGTTGCTATTCTCCACGAGCTGTGCGGCCAATTTTTCGTGCAGGCGAACTACGTTTTGACTGCCCTGCTCATACAACTCTGGATTCATCTCGCGCAATTCTTCCTGCTGGGCAACAAATTCTGCGCTAAACTCCTGAGCTGGGGCTGGGGCAAAGAACTTACGCTCAACTTCTTCGGCAAAGTCACTCGCGCCTTCAATGTAGCGGTCATATTTGGGAGTGGCCAACTGCTCCCTCATGCCATTCAATCGCGCATAATTGGCCGTGAACTCTTTCAATAATTCTTCAACGCTCGGCTGCGGAGAGGCTGAGACTGCGGCCCCCAGGTTCATTAGCCTGAGAACTTCTCTACGGTCTTGTTCGAGTGGGCCTGAGTAATTCTCGTATTTGTAGTAGCAGAGCACTTCGCCTGCAAACTTGGCCAGCAATTCTTCGTTTGTAAGTTCCGTCATCTTCTTTTCCATTACCCCACTCCCCCAGCGTCAGAGCGTGATTCCTTTATGATGCGCTCGATTTCTTCAGTCACATCCTGCTTGCATCCCTTAACGACTAAGGCGTTGTGCTCTTGGTCAAGCCATTCATAGTTGGTGAAGGCGTACCATCTCTTCGTCATGGGACTCTGGCGAATCAGCATGGGCTTAAGCATCTAACTGCTCCATTAAATCCGCGATTGCCTCTTGCTCCGTTGCGCCATGCCCGACAGGTGAGCCGGGGCCGTCATAGCTGTTGTCATCCACTGCCGACCAATCAAACTTGTTTGTCGGAATCGGCTTCATCCAGTAATCAGTTTTAATTTTTAACGTCGCCATTATTTTCCTCTCTCCTCCCCTTTACCATTCGCCGCCGTCCAAAAGTTTCAGAATCTTATTAAGCTCGAATGTCAGTCCCACTCTCAGGGCATCTGCTCTCTCAATTACCGCTCTTGCCTCTCGAATGTTGCGGCAGTTGTAGATATCCGGCATGTACACGCCACGCGCTACCTTTGCGGTCACTTCCAAAAGTTGGGTGCGGATATCCGCTCTTGCTTCCTTTATGGCTGAGGAACGTTCGGATTCGGCAAAGTCAGTCACTGTCTCATGTGTCCAGTAAGGGTTATTACCATGCGTATTTACGTGTCGTTCGTAGAACTCCCGCGCCTTCGCTGTCCGCTCGTCACTCATTTCGCAAGTTCCTTTCTTTTACGGCGAATCCACTTCGCCAGATCACGGTTTAAGTCGCGCTGTAAATCAAGAGTCTGTTGCGCGATGCGGACAATTTCTTCTCGCGTTACGGGACATGAATCACCATAGTTTCTGCTCATACCGTCAGAGATGAAAGCTTTCCCTTGCCGCCTTTCGGTAAGCGCGAACAATTCATCACCCCAATCCGCTGTCCGCTCGTCCGCTGGTTTGGTCATGGCTTCACCGCCTCTTTCACGATTTCCAGTAGCTCTGCGCTTAAGTGGTCAGACCATGACCATCTGCAACCTCTTACTCCGCATTCAGGATCACGCGATGCACCATCTGTCCTGTATGTGTGAGGTGCAACCTTCCCAGCCTTGTATCTTTCGATCACGCCTTGTAACTTAGGTTTCCGCCCTGAGTCAGTCATCGGGTCACCGCCAATCTGTTGAATGCTTGAAGAAATCTTTTTTCTGATTCCTGCCATGTGAGCGGTACAATTTTTGTTTCCAGCGGCGGCTCAGTTTCAAACCACGCCTTAGGTGGAATCTTCATCAGGTCGCGTTTTTCGGTCGAAAGCATGACGTTATCGCAATATTTGATTGACGGGCTGTCGAACGCTTCAGGCGCAAGACCGAATCTTTCACAGATGACCGCACAAAGAGCATCCTCGATCTCGCGGTAGTGTCTACCCAAGCCAGAGAACCTTTTTATCGGTCGCGGCAAGTCCACCAGATAGGCTTCGGCGGCATCGTGCAGTAGGGCTGCCAGTTTCAGCGGCTCAGTGATGATTTCAGACACGCGAATGGAGTGATCTGCCACGCTGTAAAACGTCTCTACGTGGCCGGAATACCGGCATTGCATAGCAAGCGCATGAGCTATGTCCTCGATGTTTATTTCTTCCGGTCGCGGATCAAGCGGCCAAAACTGCAAACCGCTGAAAGTTTGAATCCAGTCGCCCTTACGCTCCGTCTTTCCCCGCTCTGCTAAGCTCATAGGTCGCCCCGCTTCATGAACACAATCCAATGCGTTTTTGCAGTCTTCCCGCAACGCTGCCCGATTAGCGGCCGCTCTGGTGTGAGCGCCAATATCTGAGACACCGGAATCTCATGCTCATTCCACTTGAAGATCAGTGTTCCGTTCGGCCGAAGGACACGAAAGCATTCCGCGAATCCGCGCTTAATCAAGTCCTGCCAATCTTTCGGCAGTTTCCCATATTTCTTAGCCTGCCAACCGTTTCGGCCGACTCGCGCCAAATGAGGGGGATCGAATACCACCAGAGAAAACGATTCGTCAGGAAACGTCATTGAGGCAAAGTCGCCAATAACGTCCGGCTTAACTTCTAGGAACCTCTGACCGCCGCGACTCGAACTATCCCGCAAGATGTGCGTTTCCTCCCTGTTGTCCATGAACACTGCACGCTCATCGGCGCGGTCAAACCAGAACATCCGTGATCCACAACAAGCATCAAGAACCGCTTTCCCCTCCCGCGCTATCCGCTGCGCCCCTGAAGTGTCAGTCATGCTTCACCAGTAAAGCCTTTAGCTTTTCGCGCACGATTTTCATTTCATCGCCATAGCCCCACAGATCGCCGCCGCATACCCATTCAGGCCATGGGCCGAAGTAGCCCATTTGCACCGTCTCTTTTCTTCCGACAATCCAATCTGCAAAGGCGCACACCAGATCGCGCAATGTTCCGCCTTCCGAAAAATGCCGCCATCCTCCACGCCGATACATCACATAGATAGGCTTCTGGCTGTACTTGTCGATGAACCAAAGTCGTCCGTTGTCATGCAGTTCAAAGCGGCTAATTCGATTCTCCGCAACCTGTCTGCCTTCAGCGGCCAGAGAGAAAAACTTGCGGCCATGACTGGCAATCACTTCAATCGCCTGATTCGCAATTTTGACGCGGTTCAATTTCTGCGCCCCTGAATCTGGGCCTGATGTCTGATTGGGTTTCAACATTGTTAATTCCTTTTTCTCGCTACAGGTTCGTTCGCTGTGGTTCGCTGTATGACGGGGCCCTACCCAGCAATCACCGTTTCCTGTGGCTGCTCAAAATCAAACGCCTTATTTGGTACAGGCACATTCGGGCTGATCCAAAGCACTTCTGTTCGTTTCCGCGCTCCGTCCGCTAAATGCGCCCGTT
>Ga0105241_10002189_pt1 | contig 14726 bp, 4 predicted proteins | sample KBSC64metaG_FD_80422 | JGI IMG/M metagenome (GOLD analysis project Ga0105241, IMG submission 80422) | Corn rhizosphere microbial communities from Kellogg Biological Station, Michigan, USA - KBS C6-4 metaG | ecosystem: Host-associated > Plants > Roots > Rhizosphere > Soil | place: Michigan, USA... | reverse complement strand
TATAATCAATTTTCCTATGATAAATTTCTGCCGGATTACACGAGCCTATACCAGGTGGAAAGACATTTTTATGGTAATGGGGATACACTTACTTATGGGGGCACGTCATTAAAATTAGCAGATGCTTTACGCAATCAAATTCCGGAAATAGAATCTGTTGCTGAAACGGATGGCGGTAGTATGCACGGATTGATGGTTGGCAACAGGAAATTTTATATGCAGGGAAACCATGTGGCTGGTAATTTCCTTGCCATGTTTCAATTTCCTTTAATCGAAGGCAAAGCAAAAAATGTATTGAGTGATCCTTATAGTATTGTTCTCACGGAGAGTACCGCAAAGGCTTTGTTCGGTAATGAAGATGCGCTCAACAAAACGGTTCGCTTCGATAATACAAATGATTTAAAAGTCACAGGAATTCTGAAAGACATTCCTGATAATTCCACACTGCAATTTAATTACCTGGTGCCATTCAGTTACCTGGAATCAACCAACAGCTTTGTAAAGCTGGCACGTTCCAAAGGATATGGCTGGACCAATTTTACAACCTACGTGAAATTAAAACCCGGCATTTCGTATGCACAGGTAGCACCGAAAATAAGAGACATAGAAAAAACAGAGACGGATAATTTTATGTCAATGGCAACGAACATCATCTTTGATCCTGTTGCAAACTGGCATTTGTATGATGCGTTTGATAAAGGAAAACCCATTGCCGGTTTCATTGAATACGTTCGCATCTTTAGTATTATAGGAATTTTAGTGTTGCTGATTGCCTGCATCAATTTTATCAATCTTACCACGGCACGTTCGGAAAAAAGAGCAAAAGAAGTTGGTGTGAGAAAAACAATCGGATCCGGTAGGAAAGAACTGGTATTGCAATTTCTTATTGAATCAGTTTTATTAACCTTCATTGCATTTATATTTTCCATTCTTTTTGTTCAACTGGCATTACCATCATTCAATGCGCTTACGGGAAGCGAAATAAAAATTCCATTCGCCAGTGCAACTTTCTGGACCATTATGTCAGGCTGTATTGTAGTCACTGCTTTGGCTGCGGGAAGCAGGCCGGCGTTTTATCTTTCTTCCTTTAATCCTGTGAAAGTTTTAAAGAGCAGCATCAATGTTGGTAAATCAACAAGGCTACCCCGTAAAGTATTAGTTGTGTTGCAATTCAGTTGTTCTATAGCGCTTATCATCAGCACTTTTATAATTTATCAACAGGTGCAATATGCGAAAGACAGGCCTTCAGGTTATGATAAAGACAGGCTGATGATGACGGATATGAATGATGATCTGAGTAAAAATTATACTGCAATAAGAGATGAAATAAAACAAAAAGGCATTGCTGAAATGATAACAACTGCATCAAGGAACGTAACTACTTCCGGTAATCACAGGGATGTGGATGAATGGCCGGGTAAAAAACCAGGTGAATCTGTGGACATGGGTTATATACACGTAACAGATGGGTATTTTAAAACGCTTGGCATGACGATGAAAGAAGGCAGAGATTTCTCCGGTAAGTCGGATACTTTAAATGTTATTTTTAATGAAGCCGCGGTTAAGTTGTTGCGATTAAAAAATCCTTTGAGCCAGGAGATCACATATATAGATACCCGGATGAAAATAATTGGTGTGGTTAAAGATGCAATCATGGCATCTCCTTTTGAACCTGCTGATCCAACAATTTTCATGTATAATGCAAATCCTCAGGATGTGATCATGTATAAATTATCCACTGGAATAAAGACGCAGGATGCTATTACAAAACTCGCTTCCATTTTCAATAAATATAATCCCGCATATCCATTCACTTATACGTTTGCGGATGACAGTTATGCAGCCAAATTTAAACAGGAAGTATTGATAGGAAAGCTTGCAGGATTATTTGCAGCATTTGCCATTTTTATTTCATGCCTTGGCTTGTTCGGCCTGGCGGCTTATATGGCAGAGCAAAGAACCAAAGAAATTGGTATCCGGAAAGTGCTGGGTGCTTCCGTATCATCCGTGTGGCTATTGCTTTCTAAAGATTTTATCTTGTTAGTGTTCATAAGCTGCGTTATCGCGTCACCTGTCGCTTTTTACTTTTTACGTAACTGGCTGCAGCAATATGACTATAGAATTACGATCAACCCTTTTGTTTTTTTGATGGCTGGCATTGGGGCAATCGTGATAACGATAGTGACAATCAGTTTCCAGGCAATAAAAGCAGCAATTGCCAATCCTGTGAAATCATTGGGTACTGAATAAATTATGAGAGGATGGATTGTTAACCAGTGACCAGGTTTAGTGAGGTTTTAAATGCAGGCAATAAATTATCGTTTACCCATACATGTTATAAATAAATTATCTTATTATGTTTAGAAACTATTTCAAGATTGCCTGGAGAAATGTAAGGCGCCATAAAGCCTATTCAGCAATTAATATTCTTGGATTATCTATTGGCATTGCAACCTGTTTAATCATTTTGCAATATGTTTCGTTTCAAATGAGTTACGAGAATTTCCAGGTGAATAGAAACCAAATCTACCGCGTGCAGCAAGACAGGTATGATAACGGAAAGCTGAGCACACAATGGGCTGCAGGCGCTTTTGGCGTGGGTAACGCTTTTAAGGATGCCATACCCGAAGTTGAAGATTATGTGAAGCTCGTTCAAAATGGAAAGGTTACGGCCGATGTTCAGCATCAACCGGTAAAAATAGAAAAAGTGTTTTTTGCCAGCGCTTCTTTTTTTAAAATATTTACTTATCCTTTAATCGCAGGCGATAAGAGTACAGCTTTGAAAGATCCTTTTAAAGCAGCGATTTCAGCAACTACCGCAAAAAAGATTTTTGGCACAACGAATGTTATTGGCAAACAATTAGAACTGAATCGCAACAGCAATTATGTAATAACTGCCGTTTATAAAGATGCACCTCAGAATACGCAGATCAAACCGGATGTGCTTCTTTCGTATGCAACGTTTGTAAAATGGAATAGCGACTCAAGTGGAAACGGTCCTGAAACAGCCTGGGAATGGGATGGTTGCTTAACTTACCTGCAATTGAGAAAAGATGCTGATCCGAAGAAGGTTGAAAAAAAATTTCCTCCCATTGTTGATAAGTTTGTTGGCGCTGATATGAAGAAGTATAATTCGGCTGTCACTTATCATCTTCAACCTTTAAAAGATATTCATCTTTATTCGCACTATATGATGGAGCCGGGTGAAACCAGCGATGGTAAAACAGTTTACCTGTTATTAGGAATTGCATTTTTTATTGTTGTAATCGCGTGGGTCAATTATATTAACCTTGCTACTGCAAGAGCGATAACCCGTGCAAGAGAAGTGGGCGTTCGTAAAGCAATCGGCTCGCAACGAAGGCAATTGGTCGTACAGTTTCTTACGGAATCGGCATTAATAAATGGTATAGCATTGGTGATTGCATTATTAATTGTCGTGCTTGCTATTCCGGGCTTTAATAAATTATCGGGCCAGGAATTGGCACTATCATTATTCATGGCAGGAAATTTCTGGATTGATCTCGCTGCATTATTTGTTGTTGGTGTATTTTTCTCGGGTCTTTATCCCGCGTTTGTATTGTCAGGTTTTAAACCTATAGAGGTATTAAAAGGAAAGATGAGTGGCACCGGGCAGGGTGCCTGGTTACGAAAATCTTTGGTTGTTTTTCAATTTGCAGCCTCCCTGTTTTTATTAGTTGGAACCGTTACTGTTTACAAACAGATACAATTTATGCGTAAACAATCATTGGGTGTGAATATTGACCAGACACTGGTTATATCACCACCAACAGTTGGTACGGATTCTACTTTTCTCCAAAGGAAGACGGCATTTAAGGAAGAGATGAGCCGTCAATCTTCCGTAAGGGATGTTACAGTTTCAACAAATGTACCCGGTGAAGCCGTTGGCTGGAATGCCGGTGGAATAAAGCTTGTAGGGCAGGATGAATCGAAGCAGAAACAATACCGCGTAATTGGGATTGACTATGATTACATGAAAACTTATGGCCTGAAAATAATTGCGGGTCGTAAGTTCTCAAAAGATTTTGGTTCCGACGACAGTGCTGTAATGTTTACGAGGAAGGCGGTGGACTTGTTGGGTTTTGATAAGCCGGAAGAGGCCGTGAATAAGCGAATTGATTTTTGGGGAAGGCGATATACCATTATCGGGGTAACAGAAAATTTTCACCAGCAATCTTTACATGAGAATTATGATGCATTGATCTTTCGTTTAATCCGTGATGTTAACGGGCCGGTTTCTATCAGGGTAGATGCAGCAAATGCAAAGCATGTAATTGAGGTGGCCAAAGCGGAATGGAATAAATTTTTTCCGGGCAATACATTCGAATATTTCTTTCTCGATGATCATTTCAACGATCAGTATAAAGCGGACCAGCGTTTCGGCCAGGTATTTATGTTATTTACGTTTCTTGCCATTTTAATTGCCTGCCTTGGCTTATTTGGCCTGGCATCATTCACAACGCTCCAGCGCACTAAGGAAATAGGTATTCGAAAAGTATTGGGAGCGTCAGTTGGAACGATCTTAAACTTACTGTACCGCGAATTCGTTTTTTTGTTACTAATCGCTTTTTTAATTGCAACGCCACTGGCCTGGTTAATGACATCTGACTGGCTGCAGGGATATGCATTTCGCGTTGATCTTCGCTGGACCTATTTTGTACTGCCTTTTGCACTGATTGTTGGTATTGCATTTATCGCAGTTGGCTTCCAGTCTGTAAAAGCGGCAATAGCAAATCCTGCGAAATCGTTACGCACTGAGTGACCGAAAAAGGGAAAAGCCAGCCGGCTGGTTTAGTGCTGAAAGCATGTTAGCAGATTTCAAATGCTCAGCAGTATTTTAAATTTTAATGTATAAATAACGTATTAGGTTAAACGAAAAATAGATAAACACATGTTTAAAAATTATTTCAAAATTGCCTGGCGCAATCTTATCAAAAACAAAATTTATTCCATCATAAATATTCTTGGGCTTGCAACAGGAATGGCAGTTGCCTTATTGATAGCATTATGGATTTGGGATGAGGTTACGTTCAATGATTATCACACCAATCACAAACACCTTGCCCAGGTAATGACAACTTTTTTTGATGATAAAGGGAAGGCGGAGACCGGCCAGGCAGTCGCCATGCCGCTGGGCGAAGAACTGAGGACAAAATATGCCAGTGATTTCAAAAATGTATCTATGGCTTCCTGGAATTTTGGCCATGTACTTGCTGTGGGCGAAACAAAAATTACAGGGCAGGGCATGTGGGTCGAGGCGAATTTTCCTTCAATGTTTTCTCTTAAGATGATAGCGGGTAATATCAATGCACTTAACGATCCTTCATCTGTGCTGTTAGGCGCGTCTATCGCAAAAGCTTTGTTTGGCACTGCCGATCCTATTAATAAAACCGTAAAGTTTGATAATAAGATGGACTTTAAGGTGGCTGGTGTCTTTAAAGATTTTCCCCGTAATACCACCCTGTACGATTCAAAATTATTTCTGCCGTGGAAAAAATACATCACTACAGAAGATTGGCTTAAGAATGCAGCAACACAATGGAACAATCATTCATGGCAGGCTTTTGCAGAGGTAAACAATAATGAAAATATTGATAAAGTATCGGCGAAGATTAAGATGGCGTCTATGGTGCATAAGAATGCTGCTACAGATGGCAAGGAAGAACTGGTATTGCAGCCGATGGATAAGTGGAGGCTTTACAGCGAATTTAAAAATGGTAAAGCAACAGGTGGCCGTATTCAGTTCATTTGGCTGTTTTCGATTATTGGTGTTTTCGTTTTGCTGCTTGCCTGCATCAATTTTATGAATCTCTCTACTGCACGAAGCGAAAAAAGAGCAAAAGAAGTTGGCATTCGCAAAACCGTCGGTTCTGAGCGAAAGCAATTGATCGGCCAATTCCTGAGCGAATCTGTTCTGGTGGCATTCGTTTCGCTGGTACTTTCTTTATTACTGGTAATTCTGCTGATGCCATTGTTCAATAAACTGGCAGATAAAGATATCAGCCTGCCGTGGAGTAATGGTATCTTTTGGTCCTTAATATTGGTTTTCACTTTTATAACAGGCATAGTTTCGGGCAGCTATCCGGCATTTTATCTTTCCAAATTCGAACCCATCCAGGTATTAAAAGGAACCTTTCGTGCAGGAAGGTTTGCTTCGTTACCCCGTAAAATATTGGTGGTAATTCAATTCACTTTTTCCATTGCGCTTATTATAGGTACCATTATTGTTTTCAAACAAATTCAGTATGCTAAAAACAGGCCTGTTAATTATAAGAGTGAAGGGCTCATCTCTATTAATATGTCAACACCTGATTTGTATGGACACTACGATGCGATAAGAAATGATTTGCTGAGTACGGGAGTAGTAGACGACATGGCTGAATCTTCAAGTCCTACAACAGGTGTATGGTCAAACCAGATTGGTTTCAATTGGCAGGGGAAAGATCCCAACACGCTTCCCGTTTTTGGAACCATTGCGGTAACAAGGGATTTCGGTAAAACCATTGGATGGAAAATAAAAGAAGGCCGCGACTTCTCTAAAGATTTTGCCACCGATAGCGTGGCAATGATATTGAACGAATCCGGGGTGAAGCAGGTAGGCATGAAGCAGGATATTGTGGGGCAAACAATTAAGTTCAATGATAAAAATTATACAGTTATAGGTGTGATAAAAGATATGATTATGGAATCGCCTTATGCGCCCGTGAAGCCTACTGTTTTTTTCTATAACCCTAATTGGGCGAGTATCATAACGGTGAGTATTAAGCCGGGCATTCCTGTTCGAGGTGCATTAAGTAAGATACAGGCGGTGTTTAAAAAATACAATCCCAGTGCACCATTCGATTATACTTTCAACGATGAAGATTATGCAAAGAAATTTTCGGATGAACAACGCATAGGCGATCTGGCTACCTTCTTTACCATCCTCGCTGTTTTTATTTCATGCCTTGGATTATTTGGATTGGCATCATTTGTAGCCGAACAACGCAAAAAAGAAATTGGTGTGCGCAAAGTGTTGGGCGCATCCGTATTTAATTTATGGAAAATGTTATCGAGGGAGTTTGCGTTGTTGGTTATTATTTCATGTTTTATCGCCATACCGTTAGCCTGGTATTATTTGCATCAATGGATCATTCAATATGATTACAGAACAGATATATCGTGGTGGGTATTTTTTATTTCAGGGGCCGGAGCCTTTGTGGTAACGATATTAACAGTAAGCTTCCAGGCAATAAAAGCGGCTATTGCCAACCCGGTGAAGAGTTTGAGAACGGAATGATGTTATTAGTAACGTAAATGAGTAAACGCTAAAATATAATCTATGTTTAAAAATTATTTTAAAACTGCATGGCGCAGCCTTTGGAGAAATAAATTATTCTCGGGGTTAAACATATTTGGTCTTGCAACAGGAATGGCTTGCAGCATTCTCATTTTTTTGTGGGTGCAGGATGAATTAAGTTTCGATAAATTCGATCATAATGCAAGTAATATTTTCAGGATCACGGATAAGACATCTGATCAGGAATATGCGGTTGTGCCACCATCATTGGCGTATGCTATCCAAACACAAATACCGGCAATAAAAAATGCTACAAGAGTTGTATCAGTACAAAAAATGATTACTGTTGGCACAAATAAATTTGATGAGAAAAATATTTATTATGCTGACAGTAATTTTCTTCAAATATTCAATTATCCATTATTAAGCGGAAATGTTGCTACTGCTCTTTCGTCACCAAACAGTGTTGTTCTCACAGAAAAAACTGCTAAAAAATATTTTGGCTCTGCTGATGCAGCAACAGGCAAAACAATTTATATAGATAATGATATAAAGGGCAGCAATCTTTTAGTAACTGGCATATTAAAAAATATTCCTTCTAACTCTCACCTGCAGCCCGACATGTTGATTCCAATGGCTCAATATGATAAGGCAAATAACCCGATACACGGATGGACCAATTTTGATGTGTATGTTTATTTTCAGTTGAAAGATGCTGTTGCGCCAACTGCATCTAATTTAAGCAACATAAATAAACAGGTAAATGAAATCTACAAACAAAATAATCGTGAATTTCCTGCTTCATTCACTGCACAAGCCTTAACTGATATTCACCTCCACTCACATTATTTGGCTGATGTTCCCGGGCAAGGCAGTTATGAGTATGTAAAAATATTTGCGTTGGCAGCCATATTTATTATCATCATTGCCTGCATCAATTTCATGAATCTTGCAACGGCAGTATCAGGCCAGCGTGCAAAAGAAGTTGGTTTAAGAAAAACGGTTGGTGCATTACGTCCGCAATTAATTGCACAATTTATCAGCGAATCGTTATTGCTTTCTTTCATTTCATTATTGCTTGCTATTTTGATTGTTTATTTAATGCTGCCATTGTTTAACCAGCTTGCATCAAAATCAATTTCATTCAATCCATTCGACGCAAACATCTTTATCAGCCTTATTTCAGTTGCAGTTGTTACCGGGCTTTTATCAGGCAGTTATCCTGCATTTTTCTTATCATCATTTAATCCTGTGAAAGCTTTAAAGGGCAGCAAAATATTACGCAGCAATAAATCTTTTTTGCGCAATGGATTGGTAGTGTTCCAGTTTTCTATATCTGTAGTATTAATCGTTACTACACTGGTTATTTATAAACAGCTTCAGTTTATACAAAACAGGGATATTGGTTTTAATAAAGAAAATCTTTTGTACATGAAAATGCCCGAAGTGGGCGACCTGAAGAATAATAAAGATGCCATGCGGGCAACACTTGCCGAATATCCCGACATCACTAACTATACATTCACAGATCAATTGCCTACAAATCTTGGCAACTCTTCACAACTTACATGGCATGGCATGAACCCCGGAACACAAGTGATGGCTAACAGGTTAAGGGTAGACGAAAATTTCGTCAAAACATTTGGTATGCAGATGGCAGCCGGGCGTTTCTTTTCAAAAGACTTTGGCGATAATGGCACCGGTTATGTTGTGAATGAAACCGCACTGAAAGCAATGGGATTAAACACAAAAAATGCTATTGGTAAAATAATTTCAATATCGTTAGAAGATAAAGAAGCGCCGATAATTGGCGTGGTGAAAGATTTCAATTTTAAACCTGTTCAGGAACCCATAGAACCACTGGTAATGAAAACCAATTTTGGCGGGGGCTATGTTGTAATGCGAACAACACCAGCCAGTATCCGGAAAGTAATTGGCACACTGCAAAAAAGTTTTCACAATGTATATGGCGATTATCCATTTTCTTATGGTTTTGTAAGTGATGACCTTTCTAAATTGTACATCACAGAGCAAAGAATGGAAAAGCTGTTTAATGTTTTTTCCATCTTATCAATTGTTATTTCCTGTCTTGGATTATTTGGCCTGGCAACCTTTGCTGCCCAACAACGCATTAAAGAAATTGGCATAAGAAAAGTATTAGGCGCAAGCGAAGCAGGCATTGCAACATTGCTTTCAAAAGATTTTATTCAATTGGTGTTAATATCGTTTGTAATTGCATTTCCCGTTGCGTGGTGGGCAATGAATAAGTGGTTACAAAGCTTTGCTTACAGGATAAATATTAGTTGGTGGGTGTTTGCTGTTGCAGGATTAGCCGCATTATTAATCGCTTTGCTAACGGTGAGCTTCCAGGCGATTAAAGCGGCAATTGCTAATCCTGTGAAAAGTTTAAGAACGGAATGAGAAATTTTAAATGTTGAATTAACGATAATCACTATAAGCTTCCAGGCAATAAAAGCGGCAATTGCCAACCCGGTGAAGAGTTTGAGAACGGAATAGTAAAATGCAAAATATTCTTGTTTTTCTTTGACGCAAAAAAAAGAATATGTTTAAAAATCATTTACAGATTGCAATTAGAAACATTTTAAAAAGAAAGGGCTACACTATTTTTAATATTGTTGGGCTGGCAATTGGTATAGCATGTTGCCTGCTTATTTTTCAATATGTAGCTTATGAAAAAAGTTATGACAGGTTTAATAAAAATGCAAATGATATTGTTCGCCTTCGGCTCGATTTGCATGACCAGGGAAAACTTACAATGCAATCTGCAACAGTATTCGCCGGAGTTGCGCCTTTGTTGAAAAAAGATTTACCCGAAGTTGAAAATTATTGCCGTTTAATTGATACAAGAATTTCGTGGCAGGGAAGTGATCCTGTACAAAACAGTGTTGTATTTGCCAATGAAGCGAAAAATATTAAAGCGATTGAAAATAAAGGTTACTATACTGAGCAGTCTTTTCTCAATATGTTTACCTTACATATTATTGAAGGAGATAAGAATACTTTATTAAATGCACCTGATAAAATTATTTTATCTGAAACACTTGCAAAAAAATATTTTGGAGACCATGATGCGGTTGGCAAACAAATAACTGTTTTGGAAGGCGGTTATAAGTATAGTTACCTCGTGACAGGCGTATTCGAAGATTATCCCGCCAACTCACATCTTTCATTTGATTACCTGGTTTCTTATCCAACTTTTGTAAACATGATCAAACGACTCGGGCCAAGAGGTGTGGATCCTGAAACAACCCTGGGCTGGTACGACTATTATGTTTACCTCCAACTATATCCGGGCTTTGATCAAAAAAAACTGGATGCAAAACTGGTGGCATTCTGTGATAAATATTTGAATAATGAATACTTCAAATCGCACAACAATCGTGAAGATCTTTATTCAATGCCTTTAAAAGACATTCATCTCTATTCCCATTATAATGAAGAGGCAGGTGTAAACGGCGATGGTAAATCTGTTTCGTTTCTTTTTTTAATTGCATTCCTGATCATCATCATTGCCTGGATTAACTATACCAATCTTGCAACAGCACGTTCGCTTGAAAGAGCCAAAGAAGTTGGTATCAGGAAAGTGTTGGGAGCTTTAAGAAAGAACCTGGTGGCGCAATTTTTAACGGAAAGCTTTTTGCTGAATTTTGCTGCGGTTATTATTGCAGTTGCTGTTGCATTTATTTGTGCACCATCCTTCAATCATCTTATTGGCAGCACCTCTGAACAAGGATTTTACTTAACAACACCCTACTTGTTTGGCTTCGTTGGTTTATTTATTACAGGAACATTGGCATCCGGTATGTATCCTGCGTTTGTTTTATCAGGTTTTCATCCAATCGCTGTATTGAAAGGATTATTTAAAAATTCAAACAGCGGAATGCTTGTCAGAAAGGGATTGATTATTGGTCAGTTTGCAACCTCTATTATTTTGATTGCAGGAACGATCATTATTTACCAGCAGGTAAATTTTATGCGTAATCAAAAATTGGGTGCAGATATCAGCCAAACATTAATAATAAACGGCCCCAGTGAAAAGCAGGACAGTGCTTATACAACATCCTACCAGGCTTTTAAGAATGAAATATTGAGAATCAACGGTGTGAAAAATATTGCCGCATCATCGGGTGTTATGGGTAAAGAAATTTACATGACCAATCCCGCGATTATTATTCATTCAAAAGATAAAAATCCGGTAACGGTTTATACATTATATGTCGATGCAGATTTTCTTTCTTCTTATAAAATGCAATTCAAGGCCGGCCGAAATTTTGAACCAAATAATCCCGATGATAAAAAGACAGTAGTGCTGAGTGAAGAAGCAGTAAAGCTGCTGGGAATTGATGATTTTGGAAAAGCAATTAACCAGGCTATTTATAATTATAATGATACATTCAAAATTATAGGGGTTGTTGCTAACTATCATCAATTAGGTTTGAATAGATCCATGTTACCGGTGGTGTTTGTTCCCAAGCCTGGGATTAATAATTATTATTCTGTAAAATTTGAAACCGGTAATGTGCACCAGACCGTTGCATCCGTTGAAAAAGTCTGGAATAATTTTTTTCCGCAAAATCCTTTCAGTTATTATTTTTTAGACGATAGTTACAATGAACAATATAAAGCCGACGATGAGTTTGGTAAAGTATTCGGATTATTTTCATTTCTTGCTATCATCATTGCATGTTTTGGTTTATTTAGCTTATCAGCCTTCAATGTATTGCAACGCACAAAAGAAATCGGTATACGAAAAGTATTAGGCGCACCGGTGAGCAACATTATCTATGTGCTGGCAAAAGATTTTATGCTGTTAGTATTTGTTGCATTTTTTATTGCGGTACCTGTTACATGGTTTGTGATGAATAATTGGCTTCACGATTTTGCCTACCGCGTTTCAATTAGCTGGTGGATATTTTTAATTGCAGGTATTACAGGTGTGTTGATTGCATTGTTGACGATCAGCTTTCAATCAATAAAAGCGGCAACTTCAAATCCTGTAAAGAGTTTGAGAACCGAGTAAACACGATTTAGTAACGTAAACGATTATACGCTAAAATAAAAATTATGTTCAAAAATTATTTCAAAACCGCCTTTAAGGTTTTTACCCGCAACAAAGCATTTACTGCCATTAATGTGCTGGGGTTATCAATCGGTATAAGCGCATCGCTTATCATTTTCCTCATTGTGCAATTTGAATTCGGCTATGATAAAGTTGAAACAGATGCACAGCGAATTTACCGTGTAGTGATGGATTTTAAATTTAATGGCAACGACGGGCATTCGGCTGCGGTTATGGCGCCATTGGGTGCCGCCATACAAAGTGAAGTCACGGGCGTTGAGGCAACGGTTCCTGTAATGCAGTTCCAGGGCGATGCAACCGCTAAAGTGAGTATCGAAAGAAAAGGATCATCGCAACCGGTAGTCATTAAAAAGCAACCGGACATTGTTTTTACCAACCCGCAATATTTTTCATTGTTGCCATATCATTGGCTGGTTGGCTCACCGGAATCGTCTTTAAAAAATCCATTTAATGTGGTATTGAGTGAAAGCCGGGCGAAACAATATTTTCCTTCCAGCAATATTGCTGATGTAGTTGGTAAGCAAATAAGATACAACGATGATTTTACTGCAACTGTTTCTGGCGTTGTAAAAGACTTGAAAGCTCGCACCTCATTTAACGGAGTTGAGTTTATTTCACTTGCCACCATTTCCCAAACACACCTGCAGCAGGATTTTATGATGAACACATGGAATGACTGGATGGGCTACTCGCACTTGTATGTAAAACTGGCAAAGAACAGCACTGTTGTAAACGCTGAAAAACAATTAAACGGCCTGATGAATAAATACAACAAAGACGCTAATAAAGACGCCGCTAATACTATGGCGTTTCACCTGCAACCTTTGGATGATGTTCATTTCAATAGTTTATATGCCGACTTCGATCAGCGAATTGCGCATAAGCCAACGATGTATGGATTGTTTGCGGTCGCTGCATTTCTGTTATTGCTTGCCTGCATCAATTTTATCAATCTTACCACGGCTAATGCTGCCCATCGAGCCAAAGAAATTGGCATCCGCAAAACGATGGGCGGCTCAAGGAAACAACTCATTTTCCAGTTTTTAAGTGAAACATTTTTATTGACTGCTGCCGGATGTATTATATCTTTTTGTTTGGCTCCGTTGCTGCTTAATTTATTTGCCGACTTTATACCGCCCGGCTTACAATTTCAACCGTTTCAACAACCGTATATCTTTTTGTTTTTATTCTTACTGGCGTTGGTGGTAAGTCTTCTTTCCGGCTTGTATCCCGCATTTATTTTATCAGGTTATAAGCCCGTAAATGTTTTGAAGAACCAGTCGTTCACAGGGAGTAATGAAACGAGGCATGCATGGATAAGAAAGACACTAACGGTATCCCAATTTGTAATTGCGCAGTTTTTTGTAATTGCTACCGTTATGGTTAGTAAACAAATTAATTATTCTTTAAATGCCGATATGGGTTTCCGAAAAGATGCCATATTGAGCTTCGATGTACCACGCCAGGATACGGTTGCCAATCACCGCACCCAGTTGTTGAATGAAATAAAATCAATTCCCGGAGTGCAGATGGCAAGCAGGGGCTTTTTAACTCCCGCCGATAAAGGCGCTGCCTTTACCAATATAAAATATACCGGCGCTGCTAATGAAAACAAGGAAAGCGTGCAGTTAAGGTGGGGCGATACCAGCTACCTGAAACTATTTAACATTAAATTATTGGCGGGAAGGAATGTTCGGGAGAGTGATACCGTCAAAGAATTTTTGATCAACGAAACGTATGCAAAGGAACTCGGGTTTAAACGGCCGGACGATGCGATAGGTAAGCAATTGGAATTTAATGGTAAACTAATGCCGATAGTAGGAGTGATGCATGATTTTCATGAACAGTCCTTTCATGCACCGGTAGGACCACTCGTGTTTGCATCCTTTGATAACAGGAGTTATTTTTTCCATGTTCTTTTGCAACCTCAAAGCGGGGGAGGCCAATCATGGAAAAGCACTATCAGTAAAATTCAGAAGTTGTATCATCAAATATATCCCGATGCAGACTTTACTTACACATTTTTAGATGATACCATCGCAAAGTTTTATGAGACGGAACAACACACAGCAAGCTTATTAAATTGGGCAACGGGTTTATCAGTACTAATTAGTTGCCTCGGGCTATTGGGACTGGTAATGTATACGATCAACACACGCACAAAAGAGATCGGTGTTAGAAAAATATTAGGCGCCACCGTTACCAATATTGTTTCTATTCTGTCTAAAGACTTTGTAAAGTTGGTATTGATAGCCTTTGCCATTGCTGCGCCTGTGGCCTGGTGGGCAACGCACAAATGGCTGGAAGATTTTGCCTATCGGGCGACTA
>Ga0105241_10002184_pt1 | contig 14740 bp, 12 predicted proteins | sample KBSC64metaG_FD_80422 | JGI IMG/M metagenome (GOLD analysis project Ga0105241, IMG submission 80422) | Corn rhizosphere microbial communities from Kellogg Biological Station, Michigan, USA - KBS C6-4 metaG | ecosystem: Host-associated > Plants > Roots > Rhizosphere > Soil | place: Michigan, USA... | reverse complement strand
TGCGAAGCCGCGATTGTGAAAACCGACAGTCCGTCAATATACACCCTCATCGCGGCGACTTTGCTACTGTCCGTCGCACCGGCGGCTACCAACATCTTGTTCGCCACAAATGATTCATTGGCAGGAGTACAGATTGTCACCGTGCGAGTGATGCTGCTGAGCGTACAGGGTGGAACGTCCCACTTGGCAGCAAACGACCATCTTCCGTCGCGGTTGTCGAGTGGCGCATACTGGTAAGCCCCGGGTGTCGTTTGTACGTATCCTTCGAACAGCGCGCCTGCTACATAAGCATTGCCCGCAGGATCGACAGCCACCGCTGATGGCTCGATGTCGCTGCTGATTATCTTCGAGACCGCTGGTCCATAGCGAGTTGAGAACTGAAACGCGCTACCGCGGGAATTCAGTTCGCTGAGCCACATCATGCCTGTGGTATTTGTCGGTTTCACGAGAGGCACTTGCGACGATCCTGAGGATCCCGTTACGTAAGCATGGCCGACGGAATCGACCGCGACGCGAACCGATGCTTCATCGCCGTTCGGTCCGCCGAGGTATGTTGAGTAGATGAGCCTTGAAAGGTCGGAGGGCAGCTTAGCGACGAACGCATCGCTGCATCGGATGGGCTGGTTATCATCGGTAAAGTCGCATGTTCCCGGATCGGGAGTGGTGTCCACGGCACCCGCCGTGACGGGAAAGTCAGTTGAGTCGGTACGTCCAGCAACGTACACCTGATCGTCGTGATCGATTGCGATGCCGCTGGCCATGTCGTCGCCCACTCCGCCGAGCAGCGTTGAAGCCAGCAATTTGCTTCCGTCGCCGTTCACCTTCGCAATGAAAGCGTCCGCGGCATCCCCTTGGGTGTGCTGCGTGCGTTGAAACGCGTTGCTGCTCGTCGGAAAGTCAGTGCTCGTAGTCGTGCCGGTGAACACGGCGTGATTCAAGGAATCAACGGCAATTGCGGTGCCGCTATCACCGGGAAAAGCAGCGGAGTGCGTGCCGCCGACGTAGGTCGAATAGAGCACACCGGAAGCGTCCGCGGTGAATCTCATCACGATGAGATTGGAGCCCGATGAGATTGCGTTCTTGTAGGCCCCTGGCGTGGTGTAACAGCCCGGACCTGCTGTTGCAAGGACATACGCATGCTGAGTGCTGTCAACAGCGACGGCAGTAAAGGAAATTCCCTCTTGGAGGTTGTAGGTCGCATCGAAGCCGCAATCTTTGCCGAGTAAGCTCGTGGAGTAGACCAGTGTGGTTCCGGATGAGTTCAACTTCATCAGATACGCGCATTGACCGCTGGCCGAAACACAACTCGTCCGCCAAGCACCCGGTGTTGTCGGGATCGTATCTGTTGTCGTTGCCGCGACAGCGATGACGTAAGCGTTGCCCGAGCGATCTATGGCTATCCCCGCGGGAACAAGGTTAGCGACAAATGTCGAATACACCAAAGCTGTGCCGGCGCGATTGAACTTTGCCACAAACATTGTTTGATATCCAGTGAGCGAGTTGTTGCTCTTTGTGGGCGTGCGATTGTATGCGCCCGCGGTAGTCGGAAAATCAGGTGCCGTTGTGAATCCGGTGACGTATTGATAACCGTTCGCGTCGATTGCCGACGCAGTGATCGAGGTCCGGCTGCTGGCGCTGAGGAATGTCGAATACCACAGAGTGGGGCGTGTCGCGGTTTGTGAGGCGGCCGGAAACACCAAGCACGCGAACCATGTGCTCACGAGCAGAAGCAGTTTCGAACGGGGTGACATGTTGGACCTCCAAGGGTCCTGACCAGCTGTTTATCCCTGAGTTGATGCCGGGCGCGGGTGAGAAGATGTCCTGCGGGAAGGCAATTCGCCCTAGATTAGAAATAGCTTCTGCCCGGAGTCCACTCGAACACCGTGGTCTCTGAGGTCACTCTCTGCGGTACACATCTAGGGGATTTCGTCATGGTCCCGCGTTTACAGGAACTTACTCTCGAGCCGAACGGTAGGAGGCTTCAGGTCAAGCACATTCACCACTTTCGCTTGCTGAAGGGGAAGATCGTGGAGCATTTCGCAGTTCGCGCCGACCTTGGTAGGTTCCAGCAGCTCGGACGAATGTTATTTCCGAGTAGCCGACGATGCGGGACCTTTGAACAAGAATCCTCATTGGCGAAATGGCTTCATGAGCCCAAGCGCGATTGCCGATACCGACCTTCACAGCTAAGGCATTCAATCATGCAATCAGGGCAGCACTCGCTTATGCGGGCTGAGTGGTTTGACATTTTGTCGTTTACTTGTTTACTCTAGGCATGGTTGATCGATGCCTTATGTCAAATAAAAGATGCGTCCCGGGACTTGTTTCCCGGCGCACTGGAGATGATGATTCTCGAATCTCTCCATCGCCAGCCTGCCCATGGCTATGCGCTGGTGCAACACATCCAACAGCGTTCCAAAAACCTTCTTCAGGTTGAAGAAGGCTCGCTGTATCCAGCGCTGCAGAGGCTGCTGAAGGCGAAAATGGTCAAGGCAGAATGGACAATCTCGTCCTCGACCAACCGCCACGTTCGCGTATACGAGATCACCAAAACCAGTCTGCAGCATCTCGAACAGGAGATATCGAGCTTTGATCGGATGCTCGAAGGAATCCAAATGGTACTTGGGCCTGCACGGCGCGCCACCAACACCTAAGGAGGTCGATCGTATGAGTTGGTTTGAACGAATCTTCCGTCGCCGGCGCCTCAATGACGACCTAGCCGAGGAGTTGCAGGAACATATTGAAGAAAGAATCGAGCAGATCATGCGTCTTGAGAATCTTTCGCGACCTGAAGCTCGCGCGGCTGCCCTTCGCGCCTTTGGCAATCCCACACTGGTTCAGACGCGCAGCCGTGAGGTCTGGGAATGGTCGAGGCTTGAGGCACTTCTAGCCGATCTCAAACTCGTCGCTCGTCGACTGCGGAGGTCTCCGGGCTTCGCGGTCACTGTTCTTCTTACATTGTCGATCGGCATCGGCGCCAATACTGCCGTGTTCAGCGTCGTTGACAGCGTCCTCCTCAAGCCGCTTCCCTATCCGCAATCGGATCGGCTGGTCACGCTTTCACTCCAGGCGCCGGGAGCTGGCGGACTGACAAGCTTCCGAGACGGCCTGCTCCTGTCCCCATCCTTGTTCCTCACCTTCGCCGAGCACAATCGCGCCTTCCAGTCACTTGGGGTGTGGAGCGCCGGCACGGCGAACCTAACCGGAATTGGACAGCCGGAAGAGGTTCACGTGATCACGGTGAGCAGGGGATTACTCGAGACACTGGCTGTTCCGCCCATTGTGGGCCGCTGGTTAAACGCAGACGATCATAAACCGAACCGGAACAAAAGCGTCATGATCGGCTACGGCTTCTGGCAGCGGCAATTCGGCGGCCAACAAAGCGTTATCGGGCAAATCATCCGATTGGATACCCAGTCATTTCAGATTGTCGGAATTATGCCGCGCGGTTTCAAAGTGGTTGATTCCGATTTTGACGTCTTGCGGCCAGCGCCCTACGTTTTCGATCCCAGCCATCAGATCATGGAAGGATTCGCCTGGAACGGTGTGGGGCGCTTGAAAGATGGTGTCACGATCGGACAAGCCAACGCGGATATTACCAGCCTGATTCCCGTTTGGATGGATTCCTGGTCCGATGGCCCCAGCTCCAACCCGCATTTCTTCGAGGTCTGGCGCATCGCTGGGGCGCTAAAGCCACTCAAGCAGGGAGTCATTGGCAGCATCGGCAATGTGCTCTGGCTGGTGATGGGCACGATTGGTATGGTCATGCTGATCGTCTGCACCAATGTGGCCAACCTGCTGCTCGTGCGCGCCGACTCCCGGCGACAGGAACTGGCAGTGCGGTCAGCGCTGGGCGCGGGCCGCAAACGCATCGCTCGTGAGCTGATCTTTGAGAGCTTGGTTCTCGGGGCAGCTGGCGGAGCGGCGGGAATCGCGGTGGCGTTCGCGGCGCTGCGGCTCCTTTCAGCCATCGGGCCTGCGAACCTGCCTCGCCAGAGTGAGATTTCGCTCAGCCCGGAGTCACTGTGTTTTGCCGTCGGGCTAGCGATATTTTCCTGGCTCTTCTTTGGATCGATCGTGTCGCTCAAGTACTCGCGCGTTGGACCCGGAGAAGCACTGCGCGGATCGAATCGCACTGCAAGCGCAGGACGCGAGCGGCATCGTTCGCAAAACGTGCTGGTCGTCGCGCAGGTTGCCATGGCGCTGGTTTTGCTGGTCTGTGCCGGATTGATGATGCGCAGCTTTGCGGTGCTGCTCAACACGCAGCCAGGTTTCTCAACCCCAGAGCATCTCGCGATCATGAGGGTCGGGATTTTGAAATCAATCGCCTCCGATGCGGTCGCCGTGACACGCATGCAGAATGAGATAGCCGACAAGCTTGCTCAACTGCCTGGCGTCTCCTCTGTGGGGTACGCCGCAGGCTTGCCGATGGATGGCATGGAGCCTAATTGGAATAGCATCTTCGTCCGTGGACGAGATCCGTGGGGCGCGAAGAGCACACTCCCCATGCGCGTCTTCAATTACACTTCCCCCAACTACTTTCACACGATGGGATCCCGCGTGATCGTTGGCCGAGAATTCACGTGGGACGAGGTGTACAGTCAGCGGCCAGTCGCCATCCTCTCGGAAAATCTTGCGCGCGAACTATTCGGGTCGGCCCAAGCGGCCATCGGCCAGCAGATCACCTATTTTGAACCGATGCCGTGGCATCAAGTGATCGGCGTGGTTGAGGACGCCCGGCAGAACGGAGTGGACGCTCCGGCCCCAGCGATCGTCTACTGGCCGACGATGAGCGCGAATCTCTACGGCCCGGGTCCCCTCGATTCCGTGCGAGGAGTCACCTTTGCCGTGCGCAGCCCGCGCGCCGGCTCAGAGAGCCTTATGCAGGAGATGCAGCGGGCCGTCTGGCAAATCAATGGCGAGCTGCCTGTCAGCGGGCTCCGCACCATGCAGGAGGTTGATTCAAAGTCCCTGGCGCGAACCTCATTTACACTCACGATGCTCGGAATCGCCGCCGCCATAGCTCTGTCCCTCGGAATCATCGGCATTTATGGAGTCATCTCCTACTCGGTTTCGCGACGTACGCGCGAAATGGGCATCCGCATTGCTCTCGGCGCCCAAAAAAGCGAACTGCGCTGGCTGTTCCTTCGCTCCGCCCTGGCGCTCACGGGTATTGGTTTGGTCATCGGCTTCTGCGCAGCCGCCGTGGTCGCCCAGTTCATGCGGGCCCTTCTGTTTGGCATCCATCCGCTTGATCCCCTCAGTTTCGCCGTGGTGGGCCTAGTCCTTATCGCGGCGGCCACTCTTGCCAGTTATTTGCCGGCTTGTCGCGTTTCCGCAATCAATCCTGCAGATGTACTCAAAGCTGAGTAATCGATTGGAAATCCAGCTACTCTCGACTGATTAATCGCCATTTCAAGACCAACTTGGGCGCTCTGAGCGCGCTTCGCATAGTTCCTTTTGTTTTTCCCTTCTTAGGAAGGGTTTACGCTGCCGCGGTCTGCTTGAACTCGCCCGCCGGCAGGAAACTGCTCTGTCGTCTTTCGACGGCCACCATGTGTGCCACGAGTTTGCGTGCAACGGCGAGCGTAGCTTGTTGCCGTCGCCTCTCTGCCGTTGCTGGTCGTACAGAAGGGCCAGCTCGGGGCTGTAGCGGAGCGCCATACGCGCTACCTCCAGCAGCATGCTCTGGATATGTTTATTGCTCTGCTTGGAGATCGGCGTGCGCATTACCTTGTCGGCGGACCTGACCTCCTCACCGCACAGGCCGCAGTGGCTGATCGCCTGCTTGGTAGAACGGAAGGGCGATACGTCGCCGATCTCCAGAACCCAGGTCAGGGCCGTGAGCGGTCCCACTCCCGGGATCGTACGTAGTCGCTCCAATCGCCCGGATAGCAGCGGGTCACGCTCCAACGCTCTCAACAGTGTCGCGTCCAAACGGATCGAACGGTCGATCTGTTCCCGACACAGTTTCAAAAGCGGACGAATGCTGTCGCTCACCTCTTCGTTGGATTTCATCAGCTGATCGAAGTAGCCCTGTTGCGCCAATCGGTGCAGATGAAGAACCGCATCTTCGGGATGCTGATGGAAACCGGCGTGAGCTATGAGAAGCTGCGCCTGCACCGCAAGCGAAGGAAACGCCGCCGGTCCCGCATCTCGGTCGGAATCATGTAGCTCTCGGGAAGGAAATTACACCGCAGGCAGTCAGCGGTTTGCTGGCGTCGATCTTGTCGTTCTTCCCCTTGGCTGCCGCGATCGCTCGCAGCATCAGCGGGTGTGCCACCTTCACCTTCTCCGCATGGGGAAGCAGATGATCGTAGATCCATCCGGTGAAGATCGTCGCTTCCATCGCTATCATGCGCGGCTCGGGAAGCGTCCTGACCCAGCCGTCAAGTTCCGGTCGAGTTGAGCCGATCTTGCCTTCGCTCAACACCTGAGCAGATGCGTTCTTCACGCAATAGCTGATCGTTTTCTTGTGCACATCAAGTCCGATGTAATACATAGTCTTTGAGGAGCCTGCGAGGTTGTTCTCTGAATCAGCAGCCCGCTGAGTTCAGCTTCTTGTAAACCTCGTGCTCCTCCTGGACTTACCATTCAAACAACCCGGACCCTGGCAATTTCCTGGATGAGTCCGAGTAGCCGACCACACCCTCCAAAGCCTGCTCCGGTGATGACCAAGGAGAGAGGTTTCCACTGGTCACCACTGGTCACATTCCACTTGACGTCCCAGTGAAGATGGTGGAACATCGGGCATCGAGGTTCCACTTGAATGACCAGTGAAGAGAAGGGGGCCATCCAAATTCTTCAAGGCACCCTCGACCTGATGGTATTGCGAACCCTGGCGACAATGGGTCCTCAGCACGCCTATGGCATTGCCTCACGCATGGAACAAATGTCCGAAGAGATGCTCAACCTCAACCAGGGAACCCTCTATCCTGCCCTGGTGCGATTAGAGCAGTACGGATGGACGAAGGGAGCGTGGGGCAAAACAGAAAATAATCGGGAAGCCAAATTCTATTCGATCACCAAGGCTGGTCAGAAGGCACTTGAAGAGGAAACCCGGCGTTGGCGTTCGATGTCGGCATTGGTTGAAAAACTGCTGGCTGCGGAGTGATTGTGATGAAACTTCTGCGAAGGATGAGCGCAAAGCTGCTGGGTCTATTCCGGATCCATCGTGCAGAAGATGAACTGGCCAGGGAGATTGCTTCTCATCTCGCGATGCTTGAAGACGAATTCGTGCGGCGAGGCATGACTCAAGCTCAAGCATCCACTGCAGCCCGAAAAACCTACGGCGGGATCGAACAGGCTAAGCAGTCGCATCGCGATGAACGTTCCATCTTATGGCTGGAACAGACATTTCAGGACATTCGGCATGCGAGTCGCACGCTGGCTCGCAATCCGGGCTTCACGTTAGTTGCGGTGATCACGCTGGCTCTGGGAATCGGTCTGAATACGACCATTTTCAGTGCATACAACGCGGTGGCATTGAAGCCATTGCCCATAGCAGATCCGAAGACGGTAGTGCGAATGGAGCGCTGGTTCAAGGATCGGGCGCTAGGCGACATCCAATACGCGTTTTCCTATCCCGAATACGTATACTGCCGCGATCATCAAGATGCATTCTCAAACCTGATAGCGGCGAGTTGGCCTCTCCGCGTTCTGGCCACGATTGATGGCGATCAAAAAGGAGGCGACAACGAAGTCAAGACGTTGTTCGGCCAGGTGGTTTCGGGAAACTACTTCACGGGGCTGGGAATAAAGGCGGGAGCGGGTCGGACGTTTGGACCCCAGGAGGATCGAGGAGCCGGGACGAGCCCGGTTGTCGTTCTGAGTGATTCGTTCTGGCAGCGGGAATTCAATAGAGATCAGAATGCGATTGGAAAGATACTCAAGATCAACGGAACTGCGTTCATAATCATCGGCGTGACTCCGCGCGAGTTTACTGGAACATCAGTCGTCCCGCAGATTCCGGATTTCTGGACGATGATAGGCATGCAGCCGCAGCTCGTGCCGGGCAGGAATTGGCTTTCCCATTCGGACGATTATCGACTCCAGCTTCTCGCTCGGTTAAAACCCACCACAGGCCTGAGTTCAGCGAGGGCAGAGATCACTGGGTTGCTGCAGCAGTTCTCTTCAACTTACGTTCCGCGAAATCCCACGATCCAGGTTTCGCTTCAGCCCACTGCATTCTTCGGCAACACCGAAGATGACCGATTTCAGGCCGGAGTGGCCATGTTAATGGTGATCGTCGGAATGGTCTTGTGGGTGGCCTGCGCGAATATTGCGAACATGCTTCTGGCGCGCGGAGCGGCGCGGCAGAGGGAAATCAGCGTCCGCATGGCACTCGGCGCCACCCGAATTCGAGTGGTCCGGCACCTGCTCACAGAAAGTATTCTTATTGCCTTTGCCGGAGGAATAGCTGGACTCGCATTGACGACAGTTGCCACCAAACTGTTGTGGATCGAAGTTCAGCAAATACTGACCCGCTTGCTCGGTTCAGAATTCGTGTTCGGCCTTGATCTCAAACCTGACGGCAGGGTCCTGGCGTATGCGCTGGCACTTTCAGTTCTGACCGGAATAGCATTTGGTCTCTCGCCGGCCCTGCAATTTACACACAGGGACATGAGCGCCGCGCTAAAAGACGAGACATCGATGCTGGGGCATCGCGTAAGTCGATCATTGATCCGCAAGGTGCTCGTGGGCGGGCAGGTTGCCGTCTCGATGGTGTTGCTGACAACCGCCGGCCTGCTTGTGCGAGGACTGACGAGGGCTAGGTCTGCGGACCCGGGATTCGACGCTCCTCACGTGTTCCTGGTTCTCGCGGATTTCGGCGATAACCGGATCAAGGCCGCAGTGCGCAGCCAGCGGTTAGCAGAGACCTTGGCGGCGATACCTGAGGTCAAAGATGTTTCTACAGGAACTCCTCCCATGTTTGGTTCGTGGACACCCCCGATCGTGGTGAAGGTATCGAGCGCGCCGCAAGGCGAGGCACACGATCGCACGATGGCAAGCTACGCGTCCGATACCTATTTTCATACGCTCGGGATCGGGTTAATCCGGGGGCGCGCCTTCACCCGTCAGGAAGCGTCGATTGGCTCGCAAGTATCCGTGATCAGTGAATCCACCGCCCGTCGCTTCTGGCCCGACGAAGACGCTATTGGCAAGCACTTTCAACTAGACGAGAAGTTCGATGGCAAGCTCACGGACTTCGAGGTGATCGGCATTGCGAAGGACGTCCGATTTGCAAACATGACGCGAGTCGACCCTGCTCATGTGTACCTGGCAACGAATGCATCAAACTTTAACACGACCTTGATTCGAATAAACGGTGACCCAGCCGCTGCACTCGCATCCGTACACCATGCTGTGCAGCAGGCAGATCCGAATCTGCTTCCAGGTCTGTCGTTGTGGAATGCCGAAACGACGCTTGTTGCTCCGCGGAGATTGATGGCGCAGACATTGGCTGCATTTGCGGCTGTTCTCGCTCTGCTCGCGCTTGTGCTCGCAGGCGTCGGAATCTACGGTGTGATGGCATTCATGGTGAGCCAGCGAACGCAGGAGATCGGTGTACGCATGGCTCTGGGCGCGACGGCCGTGGGCGTTCTACGGGGTGTGGCGCTGCCTGGATTGCGACCTGTTATCGCTGGAATGATGATTGGAATCGCGAGCGGAGCAGGGCTCTCAGAGTTTCTGCACAGTACACTGACGTCCCCCGAAACGAATGATTTTCTCTATGGCGTTTCTTACTACGATCCGTGGACATTTGGCGGGCTTACATGCTTTGTTGCATTTGTCGCGATCCTCGCAAGCTTCGCTCCTGTGGTACGTGCTTTGAAGGTCGATCCCGCGGCTGCACTCCGCTTTGAATAGAGTCCTTCTTCGTAATGCCCTGCCACGTTTTTTCCAAGTGGGTGAGTGCCCGGCCATACAGATATTGAGGGCATTTTCCTGCCGGGTTCAGCGTTTGCCATCCTTCGCCCGGAGTGCCGAGTACACTGCGCGAGTCGTAGGCCAATCTCCCTATTCAGTTCTGAGTGCCCGCATGGGGTCCAGCCGCGAGGCGCGCCATGCGGGAATCGTACAAGCGAGTGATGCAACAAGCATCAGCAGCGCGGTGACTGTCACGAAGACTACGGGATCAAGCGGCTCAGTATGGTAGAGCATGGAATGGATGAGGCGAACAGTGGCAGCGCTTGCTCCCAAACCCAAAAGCAAACCCAAAACAGCGGGCCGGAGTCCGTCGAACAGAACTTTGCCGAGGATTTGCTCCCGGCGTGCGCCGAGCGCAATCCGGATTCCGATTTCGGAGGTGCGCTCGGTGACCAGATAGGTGAGGATCCCATAGAGCCCGGTCGCGGCGAGTGCGAGTGCTATCACGGCAAAGGCGAAGACAAGCAGCGACTCGAAGTGGGAGTCGATGGTTGATTTGTCAATGGCTTCCCGTAAAGTCATCACGTCCGCAACGGGAAGGTCCTGATCGAGCGCGGAAAGGATCTTCTGCACTGGGATAGCCAATGAATCTACATCGGTTGATGAGCGAAGAAAGATGGTCGCCGACGTGTACTCGTTTCCATAAATAGGCCAATAAAGCATCGGTTGAGGCGGCTCAGAAATGCTCCATCGGGTGTCGCCAACAATTCCAATAATCTCCACCCGATCCTGATTGAACTGGTCCTGGAGGTGTTTACCAATTGGGTCTTCGCCTGGGAAATACTGGCTGGCCGCGGATTCCGTGATTATGGCAACATTGGCCCGTTTCAATCGTTCCTCAAGCGCAAAAATTCGACCGCGGATGAGTGGAATCTGTGCGGCTGCGAAGTAGCCAGGATCGGCACCACGAATCATGAAATCTAGCCCGCGGCCTTTCGGGAGCGGAGGATGCTCGGCGATGGACATCAGGTGGTCCCCGCCCCAACCTTCCCCGGGAGCAGTGCTTACCAGACCGGCAGAGACGCCCGGAAGGAATCGAATGCGGTTGATGAGGTTTTCCAAGAAAGCCACCTGTTGCTCGGGCTTCTTGTAGCGAGCTTCTGGAAGGCTGATGCGCATGGTGAGCGCATCCTGGAGAGGGACTCCAATGTCTGTGGAGCGTAGTCGCGCATAACTCTTCAGTAGAAGTCCTGCGCCCGCAAGCAATACGACGGTGAGAGCCACTTCAATAACCAGGAGAGTCTTTCGAAGCCCGGCGCGGCTATTTCCTGCAGTTTGCGAGCGAGAAGATTCGCGAAGTGGTGCCAACAAGCTCTTACCAATGGAGCTGATAGCAGAAACAAATCCGGAACTGAATGCACAGAGAAGAATCAGGCCAGCAGCAAACAACATAACCGCGCCATCGATTTGGATCGATTCCACGCGGCTCATGTCTGTGCGAACATGAACGAGCCATTGCAGTGCCCCATAGGCGACAATCAGGCCGCATAAGCCTCCAACGATCGAGAGAAGCAGACTTTCAATCAGGCGCTCCCGGAGCAACCGCGTCCAGCCACCACCGAGAGCGCTGCGTATCGCCAAGTCTCTTCTTCGCGACGCGGCACGGGCTATTAGCAGGCTCGCCACATTCAGACAAGCGATGAGCAGTACGCACCCGGTGGCCGCAAACAGCATATAGAGTGGGGTCCTGTAGTCGTGCACACTGTCATCAAGGAGCGTTCGACCGCTGACTGCGTCGTGGGCGTGGGGGTGTGCGATCCGAATGCGATTCTGAACTGCGCTTAGACGGTCGAGCAATGCGCCGAGACTGATTCCTCTGTGAAGGCGCGCGATTACGAGCAAGTCGTGCATCTCGAAGGTGGTGAGCATCATGGCCGACTCCTCATGCCGAAGGGGAGTCCAAACTTGAATCGTGTTACCGCCGAACGCGCCAGAGTAAACGAACGAAGAAGGAAGGATGCCAATCACCATATAGGGCTTCGCATTGAGCCAGATGCGTTTGCCAACAATACTCGGGTCGCCGTTATAGCGACGGTGCCAGAATCTTGCCGAAAGGATCACGGTGGCCTCGGAATCGGGTTGGTCATCGGTTTCGACAAAGGTTCGGCCCAATTGAGGACTAACTCCGAGGAGTGAGAAAAAGTTCCAGGAACACCAACCTGCATCTATCTTCTCCGGCAGCTTTTCGGCTTCGGATGAGACGTTGTAATCCTGAAAAGGAGAGATCGCGGCCATTTCACTGCTTCCCTGCGCAGCCTTCTGCCACTCCGTGAAGACTCCACCCGCGACGGGGAGAAACGTGGCGATGCCTTTGCTGTGAGCGTTGCTTTCATAGATTGAGTAGAGCTGCTCGGGATGACCGTATGGCAGAGGGCTGAGCAGCACTCCTCGCAACACCGTGAAGAGAGCAATGTTGGAGCCGATTCCAAGAGCAATGATCAGTATGGCGATCGCGAAAAATCCGGGGACGCGGGTTAGCGCTCGCGTGCCATAGCGGAAGTCACGCAAAAGCAATTCGAGAGAGTTCCAGTGCCAGGTCGCACGAGTCTGATCACGGAGAAGGGCGGGATTTCCAAATTGCCGGAGCGCTGCAATGCGAGCGCCTTTTGGAGACATTCCCTTTGCGATGTTTTCGTCCACCTGGCGCTCAAGATGGTAGCGAATTTCGTCATCGAGGAGCTGGGAGACGCGATCGCGTCGCAAAAGCGAAGTCAATGCCATTCGGATTAACGCCACAATACGCATGGATCTCCTCCCCAATTATCAAGAACTGCTGTTTTACACTCGACGAACAATGCAAGCGCTTGCCTCGAGCATGCCTAGATTATCTACAATCCGCGATTGTAGATAGTCAAGGCATTGGTGACGAGATGCATGCGCATCGCTCAGAGCCAATAACCAACGACCATGAAATCGAGAACCAAAATTTGGTGGGTTCTCCAACGCCGAGGATCAGAATCAAGGAGCTCCCCACGCTCGCAAAACCTTGTCGATTGCTTCATCTCCGGTTGGAAATCCCACTTCAGCTGTGCGAGCGCCCGCCGATAGCAGCTCCTGGATGATCGTCATATGGTTTGGCGTTCGGGGCTCATAAATCGCTGCATGGACTGCAGTTCCCAGAGCAGTGCTGTCATACATCGAGCGGGTTTCAAGCGGAACTTTGTGCCGAATCAAAAGTTGCACTGCCTCAAGCTGTCCGCGGTTGGCAGCCCAATGGATCGCGTTCAAGCCTGTTCCGGCGCCGCCCGATGGTGGAACGCCCAGTTTCAACAGGTATTCCGCAACTTCGATTTGGCCGTTGAAACACGCACAGGTGAGAGCTTCGGCAAGCTCCTGATCGTGACCTTGAAAGCGCCCTTCATGCACCCATTGAATGATGGGAGACCACACTTCGCTGTGGGATTCGAACAACGAGTTCAGCCGAGAGAAGTCCCCCTTCCTGAGCCCTTCGAGAGCATCAAGAAACGAGTTGTTCTCGGGGCAATTCACGGTGATTCGAGGATACGCTCGTTCGCCGATTCGAAATGGTCGTTCCCTCAGCCACTCCCGCCGCCACGGGTGCGCGGCAAGTGTGGGAGCTTTTGCCGTCCTTTCGCCTCAAAGCGACAGTAGGGGACGATCCGCTCACGGAAGCGAAAACGTGCAGATTGCCGCAAGGTCAGGCGCTCGATGGGCGAGTTAGCTTGATCTCGAGATCCGAATCCCTGCGGAACACAAACCGAAGTTTATCCTTGTGCTTGATTCTTGCACTCCGCACAGCCAAGTGGCCGCCCCGCTCAGACCCACTGCTTTCTGATCGAAACATGGAAGAAGAGATTGAGTTCGCGCGATTGGGGGAGGACACTGGGAAATGCCGTATTTAGATGTGACGAGCATGAGGGCTGATTTATTTACAGGTTTTTGGGGAATTTCTTGCGGAATTACCAGACTTCAGGTGACGCGAATCACCGACATGGGGTAAATTCCTCGACAATCTAACAATCAATCTCCCGCCCTTCAAAGAAGTTGGTGATGCATGGGCGGCAAGTTGCGCCGCTTCAAGATCAATGAGCTCAAGGCAAAGATTTTGCTTCACGAACTGGAGCACTCGGCCCTGATAAGAGAGCTGAGAACCACCGGGACCTCAACCCAACGGCGAGCTGAAATCTATCGCCGTCTTCCGCGGCTTAAGTTTGACCGCACCGAAGCCGCGAACGACTTCGCATGGCTCACGGCTGAGGATCGTCTACAGCGCCCCGACCCGGTCGATGAGGTACTGAGCGGAAAGCGCACCAGCGCTTTGAGCAAACCGTAGCAGCCTCGGGTCGGCCAGGGTGTTCCCGTCAGTGTCTATGTTCCGGCAACCGTAGCTCAGTGTTCTGTTGGGACCGGGTTTGAATTCTGTTGTGTATGCGTTTCAGGAACCTGTAGACAGGCGGGGTCAGGATGAAAACCCATGCCACTATCGCGCCGAAATTACCAGTGATGTGTACGGGCGCATAAGGATCAGATCGCATTCCGACGCTTTTCTGGGGAGTAATCTCTCACTGCGAAATGCATGAGCACACTGAATTCTGTAATGAGGTGTGCTGCGAACTGTTGAATTCCAACGAACCTCTTCCTCGCCAAGATCCGGTGAATGCTGGAGGTGCAGGACGGCGGTCTCAAGCAGATTTCGGACATGGATCGAGGGCTGCGGCATGTCAAACCGGATGCAAGCAGCCTTCCTAGGGTTTTCCCTAGTTGGCCTGAGAAATTGCCAGGCCCAAAGTCAGGTGATCGAGGAGGGATTGTACTTACCTGAATCTGGGCTGGGACCCGAATTCACAGA
>Ga0105241_10002183_pt1 | contig 14745 bp, 15 predicted proteins | sample KBSC64metaG_FD_80422 | JGI IMG/M metagenome (GOLD analysis project Ga0105241, IMG submission 80422) | Corn rhizosphere microbial communities from Kellogg Biological Station, Michigan, USA - KBS C6-4 metaG | ecosystem: Host-associated > Plants > Roots > Rhizosphere > Soil | place: Michigan, USA... | reverse complement strand
TTTATCAGGAGAAATTATAAATGCGTCCGGAATTGTTCCAATACCTGTTGCAGTTCTTATCTTTTGTTTATCAAACAAAATTGCGTTGTCACCAAAAATGAATTTGTATTGAGATAGAATTATCTGTTCAAACTGACTCTCAGTTTCAAAAAAGTGTCTGGTATATTTGACCCCATCTTTAATTACTATTTCCATTAGTTATTTGTTTACCAATTAAAAATACAATTCATTTTTTTACCTCCCTTGGCAGGGTTTATTCAAGGCTACTTCGCTTTTTTTATAATCAATAATATTTTAAAACTTTAATGCTATCGAGATATTTATAATCTTCTGGTGCAAAAGGTTCATACGCCTGTGGCTGTGTCTGCAAATTATCTGTTAGAGCAATCCGTTGAATAATGGAATATTTTGGAACAACATTCAAATCTTTATCGAAGAACATTCTTTTGTCTATAGTTCCTTTTTGCAAATTATTATAGGTAAAAATTACATTAGCCGCAGCTATATAATATAAAAACTTTGTGCTATCAAGTTTACCAGCTTGTGCAAGCAGTCGATTACCTGTGAACTCGTAATATGAGCTATCTGCGTTACCATTTTTTTTTGCTTCGGTTGCAGCATATTCATACTCTACTGCCTGTATAATGGCCTTTTCCCTTTTTGTCATTATTTTAATCAATAAATAAATTGTATCTACCTCCTTTACATTCTTAAATTCCTGTAACACAGATTTTTTTATTTTTTCTGCCATGGGTTGAAATTTTTGCTTACTACCCTGGCAACTTGTAGCCATAATTACAATAGATGATAAAAAAATACAAAAAAATAATTTCATTTGCTTACGATTTTTATCTCCCCTTCCACAATCCCTCTCTCATCCTCACTCAACCCTTACAATTCATACACTAATTTATTTATTTTATCATCGGCGAATTGTACGCGTGTATTAAGCTAATTGAGTTTATCGGGTGTGGCGGGTTGTCGTTTTTCTTTATTTGATTGAAGCATTGTAGCTTTCGTTGCCCCGCCGATCTTCAGTTTATCTTCGTGTATCACTTCCCGGTAGGCTTCGGCATTACCCTGCGAATTATCAATATCCCAGCCCAGCGCTTTAAAGAAAGGATTGATAAAGTCCTGCCTCGTTTGCGTTTCATTATAATCGCTTTTTTTGTAGGAATCAATTTGTAAGGAAACCCGTTCTACCAGTTTCGTTATTTGGTTAATCGCTTCTTCTTTTGAATACATGTGAGTTAGTAAGGATATATTCAAATATAATATTATTACACATTAAAACTAAAAGTCAATATCCGCAGGTTAACCCGGGCAATATTCGCTAAACATTAATTACAAACTGTCATTCGGTCATTTAAACTTCCCAAAAACGTGTGAAAGAATGCTCAACCCTTGTTAAAGGTTGGTCAACTTGTAACACAAAATGGTCATCCCGTGTTTTGTTTTTGACATTTCGTGTTAAACAATGGTCACAATTAAAGATTTTAATATTGTAATTTATGATAACCTCCTTGATGATGGAATTTATGACAGAGATTATAAAAATGCAATCCAAAAGATATTGAGAAATGGGAAGAACAGCTAAAAAAGCGACTTGCTTCTATGCTGGAAGACGTGCAAATCCTCATCTTTTGTAATGACCGAACGATAAAAAAATTCCAGCACAGGAGTAAGCCCTCACGTGATGTGCAACTCTTTTGCAACATTTGTCACACAATGAATATTCTTTTATTTAGATCTTTGTATTATGGAAAAGACAACACAAAATCATTGGGACACAGTTTATAAAACCAAAGGCCCAAACCAGGTAAGTTGGACACAAGAAATTCCAAAAACTTCCCTGGACTTTATACATTCTTTCGGTTTGACAAAAACCGCAAAAATTATAGACATTGGTGGTGGTGACAGTAAACTTGTAGACTATTTGCTTGACGAAGGTTTTGAAAATATTACGGTGCTTGACATTTCAACCCAAGCCCTTGACAAAGCAAAAAAACGTTTGGGCGACAAAGCTCAAAAAATAAATTGGGTTGTTAGCGACATCACAGAATTTCAGCCAGACACTACTTTTGATGTTTGGCACGACAGAGCAACTTTTCATTTTTTAACAACAGGCGAACAAGTTTCAAAGTATTTGAACACAGCGAGAAATTCTGTTTCGGGCTTTTTGACAATCGGAACTTTTTCAGACAACGGTCCGGAAAAATGTAGCGGACTGCAAACCAAACAATACAGCGAAGAGAAATTAACAGCAGAACTTCAAAACGGTTTTGACAAATTACGTTGCTTAACGGAAGACCACACAACGCCATTCGACACCACACAAAATTTTCTTTTTTGCAGTTTTAAACGACACCTAAACTGACAGACCGAAAAGGGTATGCTCATAGCCTATCAGGTTTTGCGCAATTGGGCTGGACGTTGAAACAGACGGAATTCTGCCGAGCTTTTGTTGGTTAACCTCGGCTTTTAGTTACCCGTTACTTCGCTGCATCACTTTTTATCTTCTCATCATATTCTTTTTGTAAACCGCTTAGCTCAGCATCATAGCCTTTACGGTCTATAAAAGCGGCCGGATTGTATGCATCGCCGGGATGATGTTTATCGTGCAACTTAAACTGGCTGGCATGTGAGGCCAGCCAAATGTCAAATGAAAGATTTTTCATGGTTCCTAACGTGTAGGCATAATCGCTTGCTACCTCCGGGTAGGATGTAATGGAAGCAAACGGCTTGTCCGTAACTATCGTTGGCATGTTGGCAATAAGTACCCGGTAACTTCTTTGATCATCTTTTACAGTAAACAAAAAGCTACAGGAACCTTTTGTATGGCCGGGATGGTGTAACATTACCAGTTGCATGTTACCCAGTTGAATGGTATCACCGTCATGCAATAACCGGTCAGGCTTTACCGGTTGGTAGACACTGCCATGCCCGCCCAATGCATAGTCGGAGTTGCCTCCCGTTGCCAGTACATCAGCCTCTTTTTCATCTGCCATAAATTGTGCACCCGTCGCCTTTTTTATGGCTGCCATGGCACCCATATGATCGTAATGCGCTTGGGTCGTTAAAAGTATTTTAGTGTCTGCAAAATTGAACCCCAAGCTCTCAATGTTGTTTTTGATTTGAGAGAATGAACTGGAAAGCCCGGTATTTATCAATATATTTCCTTGTGTAGTTGTAACGAGATAGCACGCAAGGTCATAGGTACCCACGTAATACAGATTGCCGGCTATCCTGAATGGCTGATACGGTGTTGACCATTCGGCATTGGTTGTTTTGGGTTCTTGTACCTTTTGTGCCATTACAGGGAATGTCACTATTGACAAGAATAAGGCAAAGATTATATTGAAAAGGAAACCTTTGAACATCTACTGGTATGAATTAAATAGAATATTCAAAGATATTGGCTTTGCAGGTAACTAATTATCAATTATCGAACCTTGCTCAAAACTTTTTCTTTTAGCTTGATGGAACGTCAAAATCACTGGCGGGAAAACTCATGGTTGAATTGGCTTCTACAAGTCTTACATTGGCAATCCCCTGGCCGTGGAAGGTTTCGACAAACTTTACCGGCCCGCCCCACTGAAATATATTTCCATTAACGAACATTTGCTGAAGACCCGGGCTAATGTTGTTGAGTATATTCAGCAGCTTTGTATATCCCGGTACGCCAGTGCTCACCCAATAATCCTCCGCTCCTTCATCCGAATTGTTGATACCCTGGAGATGTGTGCAGGAAAAAGAGTCTATAAGATCAGTCCCCACTACCTTCAGATTTGATCCGCCTCCGGATGATCCGCAGCAACTATTGACGATGGACTTGTGACTAACATAATTATAGATGATCGTTTTTAGAGGATCAGAAAATTTATAAAACAAGGCCACATGCGACATTACATTATCGCCTTTCTCAAAAACAACGTCATACCGCACCCCTACAGCAGAATCTATTTCAACATGAATGCCGATATCGAAGCTCATTATTCCCTGCAAGGCGCCGGTATATACAAGAAGTACTCCGTTTGCATCGGTGCTGTGATTGCTGACACGATCGGGCGATACAAGCCCTGCTGAGCAAAGAGCCATCGGTACGAGCAAGAAGAAAATTTTTATACGTTTCATTAGCTATGATTTAAAGAAAATGTTACACTAAGCTATTTACCAATTTGCCTTTATCAAATTGATATTGCGTAACCGGCTAAGTACACTTTATAAACGGGACACAATAGGTAAGGTTTCGGTTTGAGGAACGTCTCACGCAATAAAGTTTGCATTACATACCCGGCGTTCAGCGATGCTGATGAAGGTAAGGATACCCCCTTTTGTGCCTCGTCAATTAAGGACGGGTATGCTCACCGTTAGTCTCATTTAACAGGAGACAATATTTTAAAACCATTTGTTAATTCATGCCTGATATTTTCGTTGAAAAAAAGTGAAAAAGTGTTCTATGTTTGGCTATAGCCGGGGAGAGTTGAAACCACCTGCGATCGATGGTTGGCGCTACCTTGCGAATAAAAAAATGGAATATTGCAAAAGGATCAGCAACAAGGTTACTGTTAAACCACGCATGTCATAATTATTTACTAATTATTGACGGCGAATGCGATTTATTGCAAATTCAATACCTTGGCAAAATATTTTATTGAAAAATTATTTATTAACTCCAAAATTTATAAACGTGAAGTTTAATTTTAGCTTAATTACCGTTATAACGGCAATGGTATGTACAACAGGGTGTGTAAGTACAAAAAAGTTTGATGCGCTGTATGCAAACTATAACAAATTACAGGACCGAAACAACGAGCTCACCCGCGAAGGTGAAGAGTGTAAGTCAAATTTAGACCGGGCTACGGTTCGAATGTCAAGTTTGCAAGACCAGATAAATGCAGAACGTGAGCATGAGAAGGCGCTGCAGTCAGCATTAGATAAATGCCTTACCTCCGCGAGCCAGGGCAATGTAAATGTTTCTAAACTGGTAGATGAAATCAATTCATCTAACAAATACATACAGGAACTGATAGCATCCAAAAGCAAAAGCGATTCACTCAATATGGTGCTTACCAATAATCTGACGAGGTCGCTCAGTAAAGAAGAAATGCAGGATGTGGATGTGAAGGTGTTGAAAGGTGTTGTATATATTTCTCTTTCAGATAATATGCTATACAAATCCGGCAGTTACGAAATTTCAGACAAAGCCGGAGCCACGCTGGCTAAAATTGCAAAAATTATTACCGATTATAAAGATTATGATGTATTGATAGAAGGCAACACAGACAGTGTGCCTATCTCAAAACCCAATATTCGCAATAACTGGGATTTGAGCGCACTGCGGGCATCCTCAGTAGTACAGTCGCTGCAAAATAATTATGGAGTGGATCCGCAACGCCTTACAGCCGGGGGCCGTGGCCAGTACAACCCTGTTACCAGCAACGATACTCCTGATGGCAGAACAAGGAACAGGCGTACCGAGATTATTATTACGCCTAAACTTAACCAGTTTATGGATTTGATCGGCAAAGGTGCTGCGTCCGACTCTACAGGTACTCATTGATTAATACGAATTGATATTTTATTTCAGCAACGTCCTCTTTTTGGGGACGTTGTTTTTTTATACATCAATCGTGCAGAAAAAAATAAAATCGAATTGAATAAAATTGATACCAAAGGATTCGAACATCTCAGGCATAGTAAAACTACCGGTAAACTATAGACGAAGATAGCTCCGCAATTGATAAAAGCCGGCTATCGGAATTGTGCGTCGGTTACGTTATACGAAAGTTACCATTTTCAATTTCTGTATTGTTGGTAACTTTATCAAAAATTAATGAACGCATCGGTGTTGAGTCCATCGATAGAAAATGTCCATACGTCACAACATCAAGAGCAGCAATTACACCCTCAAACCAATTAAAATGAAAACATTTTTTTTACCGGGATTGTTACCTACTGTTATTGTCAATAATGTCAAAAGCATATTGACCAGGCTATTTACAGTAAGTATTTTTTTGATACCGTTAGTATTCATCGGTGCTTGCTCTGCGGCCCAACAGCATTCTTTGCTGGCACTTTCAAAAGCAGATCATACATTAGCAATTGTTGATCCGGTTACGCTAAAAGTTATTGCAAAAGTGCCCGTCGGTTCCGATCCACACGAGGTTATCGCATCTTCTGATGCAAAGTCGGCTTATGTTTCTATTTACGGCGGTGGCAGCTTACATGAGATTAATGTAATTGATCTTGTTACAAAAAAGTCTTTGTACAACATTGACACACGGCCATTCCTCGGGCCACACGGACTAACGTTTGTTGGCGGTAAACTTTGGTTCACGGTTGAAGGCTCGAAGTGTGTAGGACGTTATGATCCCGTGACCAAAAAAATCGATTGGTGCATGGGCACAGGCCAGGACCGCACGCACATGATTTATGTTACGCCTGATGAAAAAAGCGTTTATACCACCAACGTTAGCTCAGGCACAGTAAGCATTCTAACGAATACATTATTCGCTCCTCCGGCAGGCCCTGTACAACCACCACCTCCTGCCGCAGGAGGATCAAAGCCAAACGGACCACCACCCGGCTTTGGACCGCACCATCAATGGATACAAACGGTGATTCCTGTTTCCAAAGGTTCCGAGGGATTGGATGTAACACCTGATGGCAAAGAGTTATGGACTGCATCCGCCGACGACGGAACCATTGCTGTCATTGATCTTGCTACGATGAAAGTTTCATCAACTATCGATGCAAAAGTATTGGGAGCAAACCGGTTGCAGTTTACACCAGATGGCAAACTGGCTTTGGTATCAAGCCTAAGAAATGGAGATCTGTGTGTTTTTGATTTAGCATCACATAAAGAGATAAAGAAAATAAACATGGGGCATGGAGGAGCAGGTATTTTGGTAGAACCGAATGGATCGAGAGCATTTGTAGGATGTACCCCTGATAATTATGTAGCAGTAATTGATCTTAAAACCCTGGAAGTAATTAATCATATTGACGTGGGTGGCGGGCCCGATGGCCTTGCATGGACGGTAAGGAACTAGCAGTTTCCATGACCCTTTCCTAAAGAAAGTTTATTGAGAAAGAGGATAGAGATATCAAAAAATTTTACAAAAAAAAATCAACATAAGATGAAAGCATTGTTAGGAACAGGACTTTTGGGAAGCGGCTTCGTAAGAGCCATGATTAGCAAAGGAGAGCACGTGCAGGTTTGGAACCGCACTTTCGCTAAAGCAAAGGAATTAGAACAATATGGAGCAACAGCTTTTGAAGACATCGCGAAGGCAGTGAGCACTGCTGATGTTGTTCACCTTGCATTAAAAGATGATGCCACAGTAGATGAAGCATTAAAGGCTGCTGAAGGAAGCCTTAAACAAGGAGCTATCATTGTAGATCATACGACTACTTTAGTGGAAGGAGCCAGGCGAAGAACAAAAGAATGGGAAAGCAAAGGTTTTTTATACCAACATGCACCGGTATTTATGGGGCCACAGAATGCGCTGGAAAGTACGGGCTTTATGTTAGTGTCGGGCGACCAAAAGCTTATAAGAACTCTCGAACCTCACTTGTCTTCCATCACCGGAAAGTTGATCAACTTTGGCGAAGAAGCTGGTAAAGCCGCCGCCATGAAACTGGCCGGGAACTTGTTTCTTGTGGCTTTTACTGCCGGTATCGCCGATACACTTGCGTTCGCCCGCGGATTACATATTTCCACGAATGAATTGTTGCAACTATTCAGCGAATGGAATCCCGGCAATGCCTTGCCAGGCCGCATTAAGCGCATGACTGCTGATGATTTCAGCAACGCTTCGTGGAGGCTGGATATGGCAAGAAAGGATACCGGGTTGTTTATACGGGAAGCAATGGATAAAGAAGTTACCTTGAATGTAATTCCTGCCGTGGCAATACTGATGGACGAATGGATTGACAAAGGACATGGCAAAGACGACTGGGCCATTATCGGGAAGGTGGAATAAAATATTAATCTTATTCCCTGCTATAGCAACGAATAACCCGGTGCTATTGAATCGTTGTTTCAAAATTGGCTGGTGCCGCACCTTAACATAAACCTCGCTCACAGCATACTTCAAATTTCTTTAATGCCCAATAGCTTTTAAAAACTCAGTTTTTTTTCGTTTAGAAACGTCGAGCACACTGCCATTACTTAAAACAACCTGCCCACCCTCACCGCGTATATACCTTTCAGCGAAATTTTTATTAATGATAAATGAATTATGTATTCTCACAAATGTGTCCGTTGGCAATATGTCTTCGAAAATTTTCAATGTTTGGCTGACTAAATATTTTTTTGAATCAGCCATTATGATATAAGTATAGTTAGTATTGGCTTCCAGGTAGACGATATCATTGATTTTTATGAATTGCAACCCTTCAGTAGTCGGGATGGCAATTTTTTGAAAGCCTGCTTTCCTTGCCGACAAATTTTCCAACAAAATATCCAACTGATGAGCAGAATTAATTTTAGATCTTTCTTCGGCCGCTCTATCTACAGCAATTTTCAATTCTTCAATTTCTATAGGTTTTACCAGGTAATCTAAAGCGCTAAAACGAATGGCTTTAATTGCGTAATGGTCATAAGCGGTTGTAAATATTAATTCGAAATTTTTGAAAGTTAAATTTTGCAGTAATAAAAAGCCGTTCATCACAGGCATTTCAATATCGAGAAACACTACATCAGGTTGCAAAGTGTTAATAGCTTCAATTGCGTCAGCAGCATTATAACAGAGAGCGACAATATCCAATACCGGACAATGACGCCCAATCTTTTCTTTCAATGCGCTTACATTGCTTTCTTCATCATCAACAAGTATTGCCTTCAGCATATCGGAATAATTTAAGAGTTGTCAATATTAATATTTACAATCACTTCAGTACCTGCAGGATGCCCATTACAGGAAAGATCAGTAATGACGATGTTATTTTGGCTGCCGCTTCTGTTGTGCAGTTGTATCCTTTGCGAAGAAATTTCTATCCCGTACGAATTATGCTCCGGCCTGTTTTGTTGTTTAATATCCTGTGCTTTTATACGGCCTATTCCATCGTCTTTGATAATGTATTGTATGGTTCCGGATTTTATCGCAACGGTGATAATTAAATTTCTTTCGCCTGTCAATTTATTCATTAAGCCATGGTGGATGGCGTTTTCCACAAATGGCTGCACTAATAAGGGAGGCACCTTATAATCTCCTTCGATTAATTCCTCATCAGCATTCATACTATAGATGAACTTATTGCCCGATCTGAATTGCTCCAGTTCTATATACAACTGAAGTGTTTCAAAATCTTTATAAAAAGGTACCATGTCATGTTTCGTACTTTCCAGTACGGACCGTATCAACTTGCCAAACCTTGCCAGGTAGGTAGTTGCTTTATCGGGCTGGTTGGTTTGTATTAAATTATCTATAGCGCTAAGACAGTTAAAAATGAAATGCGGATTCATCTGCGACCGCAGCGCCAGCATTTCTGTTTCAGAAATCTTATGCCGAAGCTCAGCTTTGTACCGGATATTTTGTATGCGCCGTTTCACAAAAAAATAAATAATCAATCCGGTTAATAAAATAAGGAGTGATTTAAACCACCACGTTAAATAAAAGTGCGGCTGTATCACGATGTTTAATGTAGTTATTTTTGAGTTACTATGTTCGTCTCCGGTTTTAATACTAAACGTATAGCTACCCGCTGCAAGGTTTGCATAGCTGGCCATATCCTTTTCATCAGACTTTACCCAGTTTTTATTTATGCCAGATAATTTATAAAAAATATTTTTTTCAATGCCGGTGTAAGAATGAATGGTAAATTCAATCGTAAGAAAATTTTGATCTGGTTGCAATAGTATGGGCCGGTTATTATTGATCAAAGAGTCGGTATTTATTTCCTGGTCAAAAATCTTAAAGCCCGTGATTGCAACTGCCTTATTTTGATTCTGGAAAGCGGCCATCTTTGCCGGGTTAAAAATGATGGCTTCCATCTTGGAGGCAGTAACCCAATTTCCATTATGTAAAGGATAAATATTAAGCATTTCAAATGAAGCGTTCATAAGCCCGGGCGGCAAATCGTACTTTATCAATTTATCATCTTTCGCCTGCAACTGGTATAGATTATAATCAGAAGTCATCCATAAATTTTTGCCGGCATCTTTTTTTATGGCGTATATATTTACTGCTGTTAAATCCGGGAAGGCGTTATACCTTTTAAATCGTTTTGAACGGGTGTTGAAAAAGAAAAAGCCGCAACGCATTGTTCCGGCAACAAGTACTGAATCATTTTGCTGTTCTACACCGTTTATTTCATCACTGCAATTACTGTAAGCATTTGTGTTTGAAATCAAGTAGTTTGCAACATACCGATGAGTTGACGGATCAAATCGCAGCAGTCCATTATCTGTGCTAACCCAAAAGCAGCTGGATTTATCAATAAAAATATTTTTTACAGGAAAATTATTTAAAAGACCCGTTTTCTCCTCTGAAATAAAAGTGCCTGATTGTTTTTCCCACTCAACTATTTTGCCATTGTGCAAGCCAATCCAGATGTTCCCTATCCTATCTTTAACCATACACCGGGCAGTTGAATTTTCCATTTGTGGCGGATGAATGGTTTTAAATTTTTGGCTTACAGGATCGTAGCTATGAATATATCCATGCTGGGTTCCCACCCAAATTGTCTTGTTATCGTTTTCAGCAAAAGACCATACTAACGGCCACTCATATTCGCCTTTTGGCGATATGGTCGTTTTAAAATTTCCGACGCTGTCATAGATGCTGAAACCTCCCCCCCACGTGCCGATATATAACCAGCCATTATTGCTTTGCATAAAAGAAGTGACCTCATTTTTAGGGAGAGATAATGCATTATTTTCCTCGTGGGATATACTATAAAAATATTGATGGTATGGGTTAAAAATATTGATGCCTTTATCTGTCCCCAGCCAAAGATTTCCATCGCGGTCTTCACTTATGCAGAGAAAGCTATAGTTATACTGAAGTCCTTTTGGATCGTTGTTTTTGCCGGAGATAATTTCAAAATTATTTTTATTTGCGTCATACCTGAAAAGCCCGCTATGGTCGTTGCCCGCCCAAATTGTTCCATGACTATCTTCATACATGCAAAGTGTAGTAATGGTTTCTTTCATTTTTAACGCTCCTTTTGTTTGCGCTGTTTTCGGAACTGTTTGATATTGTTTGCATATTTTTTGTTGGGCATCGTATTTATAAATCGTGCTGCCCCATTCCGCCGCCCATATATTATCCTTGCTATCAACCATGATAAAAGAAATAGTTTTATCGGCGTAAGCTTTAAGAACCGGATTATTTACAGGATTATAGCGGGTTGTATAGATATTTTTTGTTTTTTCATCAAACATCATCATTTCATTAAAATTCGTAACCCATGTACAATTACGGAGGCTATCATGATAAACCACGTTACCCAATTTGGATGACTGTTTAGGTGTAAAAAGGCCGAATAATTTTAGTTGCCCCGTTAGTGTGTCAGTAAAATAAAGACTGTAATTACTTAGCAGCCATTTGTTATTATTTTTATCCGTGTAAGCAACAAACATTTCGCCTGGCTGTTTCAAAAGATCCCTTTCATTATATACTGCTGCATTATTTTTTATGGCATTGATGCGGGCAAGCTGCGTTGTGGTGATCCAGATATTATTTTCGTTATCGGCGTAGATATTTTTTATTGGAATAGAATACGAAAGTGACATTAATTCTCTTTCATAATTTTTAAATCGCAATCCGTCATATCGTTGCAAACCGTTGGGAGTGCCGATCCACATGAAGCCTTGTTGATCCTGCGTGATAGCAAAAACTGAATTGTGCAACAATCCGTCCCGTTGATCGATATGCCTGAAGAGGTACTGATTGTTCTGTTGCGCCTCTGCGGGTAAGGAATAACATATTAAAATAGAAAGCAGCAGGCGAAACATATTATTGTTTTTGAATACAATTCAAATAACCAACACAGCCAGATAATGCAGTTTACAAAGGATCCTATTAAACCAGATTATATCGAAAGGGAAGTTACTAATTACTATCTAAGACGAATATAAATGTAGTGTTTAATTGCGGAGATCGTAAACTTCAGAACGTCTTGAATTTTACCAGCTTAGCTCTGTTACATTGGCGGCACCTGTTTCGCTATTCTTCTGTTAATACTACAAAAATGTATTATTAGTCCCTTTTACTTTGAAGTAATTTTATTTCTCTCTCCAAAGCCTCAATTTTTTTATTCTGCATCGCAATCAATTTGCTCAATTCCTGCGTAGCGGAAATATTAAGGGTTGTGAGGCCTTCATAATCTACTGTTCTGAAATCATTTACTTCTTCACCATAGACAAATATTTTAACAGCGTTTAAATCAGTAGTTTCAATAATCACATCTTTATCGTTGGGTATGGCAACAATATTGTATTCCTCCATTTGGTTTTTCCCGGAAAGAAGCACTTGCAATTTTTTTGCTGTATGAGTGATGTTATGATTATTATTAAAATGCAACAGGTAGCCGTTTGAAGTCTTCTCAATTTTACTAACGGCCTGGTATACGTTGGGAACAAAATCTGTATGCTTTGATACTACCTGCGGATATACTTTTTCTACCTGCTGGGCTATCACTTTTTTAAAAGGTTTATTACCATACTTTACTTTATCCTTCATGGTATAATCTGTTATGCGTAAGGCATTCAAGGTTTCCAAATCCTTCCAGTTATCACTAATGCCGGTAACAGTTTTAATACGGGCATCGGAATATGCATCAAATTCAGTTGCCATAATTCTATTGGAAGCATATATAGATACATTTGGAATTGAACCGGCAGTTCCCCCCTCCAGGTCTACAGGATTAAAATTATTGAAACCCAGTGTATAGTATGCATATTGATTGTATTGATTATAACTCGTTTGATTTAGATTACCATCAACCTCCAAAGGAGCTCTTGGTGTGCTTGTATTAATACCAACATTTCCTTGTCCGTTGTTAACGTTTGGAAGAAAAACTATATTCGTACTGGAAGCAAATTGGGTTGCAGTATTTGACTGGAAAATTCCCATTGCATTGGTGCCATTACCAATAGCAACATCGTTTCCGTTAAAACCCGTTGCGCCAACAGAGCCGATTTGCAGTTTGTTAGCAGCGGATAATATGCCGATACCTACGTGCCCAAGACTTGGATTCAAAAATATATCCGTAAGATAAGTCCACCATTGAGTAGAAGTTGAATTTTGTAAAAACGCCATCCCCGAACTGCTGGATTTGTCTTTTATTACAAAATCATACCCGGAATATGGTGGAGCATCGCCAATTTGCAATCTGTTTATAGGGTTGGCAGTTCCCATTCCGAAATTGCCATTGGTTGCCAGTGTTACTGAAGGGCCACCGTCATTTGTAAAAAAAGTAAGCGGATGATTGGACCTTGTACCAAACCAACCCAAATTGGCATTCACATAAGTCCCAACAGTAACGGTACCGTCGGTCTGGGTAAGGCCGTAATTGCCGGTTGCAGTTTTCACACCCAGCTTCGAAATAGGTGTTGTTGTGCCGATGCCAACGCTGCCGCTGTTAATATTACTGATATCACTTCCATTGGCACTCCAGAAATTTGTTGAAGAGCCGGCGGAAAGTTGCGTCCATGCGGTACCGTTATAGAAAAAGAAACTGCTGATATCATTATCAAAAACCAGTAAGCCCTTTGCCGGCGAAGCGATGGCTGTACGCTGCACCGTCGTCATTCTGGGCACTAACATGCCTTTATTTGTGGCGCTCACATCCAGCATAGAGCTGGTATTTGGAGCTGTGGTACCAATGCCGACACTTTGAGAGTAACTTTTTAACAGGCTTAGAAATACCAACATAAGGATAATAAACTTTTTCATAAATACTTTATTTTTTAGTGAATGACAGTGTATGGTTGTTAAATCAATTGCAGGTCTCGGAATTATCATAAATGTGAAGGAAAGCAACAGCAAAAAGGGTATTTCCGCCAAAGTTTTCTTTTAGAAGACAACTAAAAAGAAACCGCCGTGTAAATTCGTTTTGCAATATCCGAAAAGCTAATAGTAGATGCTTATCCCTGAATTTTATGGATGGAATCAAAGGAGTGAATTTGAAAAAGCCTTTCAAATATTTTTCTATTTTCCCAACTAAAAAATTAGAACTGAATATCCGGGGTGTATTTTTGATTAAGTGGGCGATATTTAAGAATGTGGCGCAGCGGGAAACAATTTTCCTAAACGTCTGCCAAATATGACCGATAGGGAATATTTCCAATTAATTTTAAATTATTTTATAGTGAAAATTAAATTGATATCGCTGTTACTTGCGGCAACTTCTTTCCTTTCCGCAACTGCCCAGCAAAAAATTCCTATTTTTTTTTTGGAAAAGAAGGCCATAAAAGTTACCGTATTCCCGCTATCATCAAACTGCCAAACAATGATCTGCTGGCATTTTACGAAGGCAGTGTACATGGCTCCGGCGACTTTGGCGATATTGATATAATTATGAAACGCAGTAGGGACCATGACAAAACCGAAAAAAAATTTTGAAGATTACTATGTTCACGGATATTATACTGATAACCACGGCAAGACATTTCATTTAAGTGAAACTATTAATTTACCGGGCGGGAATGAGTCAACAGCCGCTGAAATTTCGAACAACGGCTCAATACTAAATGCAAGAAATCAGCGCGGAAATGTAAAGGCAAGAATAGTT
>Ga0105241_10002178_pt1 | contig 14764 bp, 8 predicted proteins | sample KBSC64metaG_FD_80422 | JGI IMG/M metagenome (GOLD analysis project Ga0105241, IMG submission 80422) | Corn rhizosphere microbial communities from Kellogg Biological Station, Michigan, USA - KBS C6-4 metaG | ecosystem: Host-associated > Plants > Roots > Rhizosphere > Soil | place: Michigan, USA... | reverse complement strand
CCCGCACCTACCAATATCGCTTTAGTACAACCGGAAAGTTACTTCGACGTTAATCGCAACCGCAACCGGCTTCCCGTCTTTTTGAGCAGGCTCAAATTTCCATTGATTAACAGCTTCAATCGCCTTCTCGTCCAAACCTAAGCCGAGGCTACGTGCGACCTTTACATCGCGCGGTTTGCCATCAGGCCCAACGATCAAGCTGAGAACACATACGCCCTGGTACTTAGCTTTGCGGGCTTCTTCCGAGTACTCAGGATCAGGCTGATAGGTGACCTTGGGCGCGCTCACTCCGCCGCCCACGCGAAACACGCCCCCGCCGATTCCGCCACCGCGACCTTCCCCAACTCCTGGTCCAGAGCCAACACCAATGCCGCCACCCGAACCGGAGCCGATTCCGCCGCCTGCACCTGTGCCGTTGGAAGGCGGACCCGATGGCATGGCTGCAGTTGGGTTTCCGAGATTTGGCGCATTCATCGCCAGCTTCACTTGCGGAGGCATCACCACTGTCGGCTCAACAGCCAGCTTCGGATGATCGTTGCGGACAACAATTGCTGGGGGAGTAATCTGCTCCATTGCAGGCTTGGGGATATTTCCCTTTGGCGCCTGGAACTTGTCGCGGTCACCGCCGCCGCCGCCACCACCCGACGGAGCTTTGGCAGGCTTCATAACTGGGATGTCCGAGGGCTCAAGCAGCGTAACCGTCTCTTTTGGCTTTTCGATTACCTTCTTACCCAAGTAATACGTGCCGATCAGAATGGCGCTGATCACGATGATGTGCGCGATCATCGAAAGCGTCGCGCCGCTTTTCTTGTAATTGTAGAAACCCCAAATGTCCTTGACCGGAATCGGCTTCGACGTCAACACCAATGGCGGAAGCTTTTTTGGGAAAAACGTTTCCTTGAAGTTCTGGGAGAGCGAGTCCCAGAGCGACGGCACTGAATCCTTCATCAGAAGATTCAGTTCGGGTTCAGGTTCGGCGTTTTGCGGTGGTTTGAATTCCAATGTGGCCATTATGTTACCCGAGTCCCTGGTTCTGAGCCAGAAATGTTAGCCTGTTCTCTATCCTGATGAGCACTCGGGTTACCAAGTTGCATCGTGATCACCCCAAGCCTCAAACCGTTCCTCAGTCAGATGCCGCTGAGGGTATTGCTCTATTCACAAGTTTAGATGCCTGCGCTCGGGAAACGTAACCTTAGGAAAATTGTACACTTCAGCGTCAATTTTCTGCATTCCGCAAAAGTAAAAAGCTGGTCACGGGATTGGGAACTCCCTGTAGGGACCGACTGTCAACGCCGACTCGTACCGGTGGGACGTAGCCTCCAGCGACTCCCTATATAATGAAAAAATCAGCCATTTGGAGAACTCATCGGCGTGCCCTTCGACTTGAAGTCCACGATCAATCTGCCCAAAACCAGCTTTCCTATGAAAGCCAATCTGCCCCAGAATGAGCCGAAACTCCTGGAGCGATGGGAGCAGATGCGTCTGTACCACCGCATTCGGGAAGCCAAAGAGGGGGCAGAACTGTACGTTCTCCACGATGGGCCCCCCTATGCCAATGGGCCAATCCACCTGGGTCATGCGCTGAACAAGTGTCTGAAAGACTTCATCGTCAAATCGAAGAACATGGCCGGGTTTGATGCCCCGTATATCCCGGGATGGGATTGTCATGGCCTGCCTATTGAGATCAAGGTTGACCAGCAACTGGGCGGGAAAAAGCTTCAAATGAAGCCGCTTGATGTGCGCCTGGAATGCCGAAAATACGCCCAGAAATATCTCGATATCCAGGCCGAGCAGTTCCAGCGCATTGGCGTGTTGGGACGCTTCGAGAAGCCCTATTCGACTATGACTCCGGAATACGAGTCGGTCGTGATCGAAACCTTCTACAAATTCTTTGAAGACGGCTTCGTGTACAAGGGCCTGCGCCCGGTTTACTGGTGCATGCACGATCGCACCGCGCTCGCAGAAGCCGAAGTCGAGTACGAAACTCACACCAGTCCTACGGTATACGTGCGGTACAAATTGCAGTCGGACCCGCGGACGATCGATTCGGCACTCGCCGACGCTCGTATTCACGGCGATAAGCCGGTATTCACGATCATCTGGACAACGACTCCATGGACGCTTCCGGCTTCCATGGCGGTCGCATTTCATCCTAGCGAAGAGTACGTTGCGCTCGAAACCCCGGACGCGATCTACATCGTGGCCGAGAAGCTGGCGAAGGATGTGGCCCAAAAAATCGGCGTTCCTGAAGCTCTCGCAATCGCCCGTTTTCCCGGTCGGACTATGGAGAATGCGTACTTCTACCATCCTTTTCTGCCCTGGGAGCGCCGCAAGATTCTCGGCGTGCTGGCTGACTATGTCACTATGGACACGGGTACCGGCGTAGTCCACACCGCGCCGTCGCATGGTGCAGAAGACTTTGCCACGGGCGCGCGTTACAAACTCGATCCAACCTGCGACGTTGACGCCGCCGGACGCATTCACAATGGATTGCCGGAGTACGACGGACTGCAGGTTTTTAAAGCCAATCAGCCGATCATCGAATTGCTGAAAACCCGCGGGGCATTGCTGCATTCGGAAACGGTCGAGCACCAGTATCCGCACTGCTGGCGCTGCCATAACCCGGTGATCTTTCGCGCCACCGAACAATGGTTCATTTCCATGGAAACGCCGATGCCCAGCGAAACCATGCCCAACGGAACATTTCGCACTCGTGCTCTCGCTGAGATCAAGAAAGTTAAGTGGGACCCCGCCTGGGGCGAGGACCGCATCTCTAACATGGTCGAGACCCGGCCTGACTGGTGCATCTCGCGGCAGCGCGTATGGGGCGTGCCCATTGCTGTGTTCGTCTGCACCGCTTGCAACAAGCCGTTGAACGATCCCGCTGTGAATCGAAAGATCATCGAGTTGTTCGCCAAGTCCGGCGCCGACGCGTGGTATTCACCCAATGCTGACTCGCTCGCAGACGACGCGAAATGCCCGAATTGCGGCCAGGCTTCATTCCACCGCGAAGCGGACATCCTCGACGTGTGGTTTGAGTCCGGTTGCAGCTATCTGGTCGAAACCGCGAATGAACCGAATCACCCCTGGCCATCGGATCTCTATCTCGAAGGTGGCGACCAATACCGCGGCTGGTTCATGTCTTCCCTGCTCTGTTCGCTCGGTGCTCGGGGCAGCACTCCCTTCAAGGGCGTGGCAACTCCAGGCTGGACCCTCGATGAGCAAGGCCGCGCCATGTCGAAGTCACGCGGCAACGACGTTGACCCCGCCGACATCGCCAAGCGTCTGGGCGGAGAAATCGTGCGTCTCTGGGTCGCGTCGGTTGATTTTCGCGAAGATGTCGTTGGCTCGGAAAATTTGATGCAGCGCATCGCCGAGGTCTATCGCGACATCCGCAACAAGCTGTTCCGCTATGTGCTCAGTAATCTCTACGATTTCGATCCCGCGTCGGACGCCGTTCCTTTCGAAAAGATGCAGCCGGTCGATCAGTACATACTGCGGCAGGCCGATGGCTTATCTGAAGACGTAACGCGCTGGTATGACGAGTTCGCCTTCCACAAAATCTACCAGCGGGTAAACCAATTTGTGATCGTCGAACTGAGCGCCTTCTACGTGGACGTTGCTAAGGACCGCCTCTACACGTTTGCCCCCAACTCGACTGCCCGGCGTGCCGCGCAAACTGTTTTGTGGCGCATCGGTGAAGCCCTGGCGCGTCTGCTGGCGCCAATTCTCAGTTTCACATCGGACGAAGTGTGGCAGCATCTTCCAAAAATCGAGTCGCGTCCGGAGAGCGTGCACATGGCGCTATTCCCGACCACGGCAGATATTCTGGGAAGCGATGCCATCCCGAAAGAAGATGCTCAACAAAAAGCCGACTGGACCACTCTGCTGGCTATTCGCGATCAAGTGCTGAAGCCGCTCGAAGAAGCAAGAGCAAGCGGCCTGATTGGTAAAAGCCTCGAAGCGCAGTTAAAGCTTACTGCTTCAGATCCGGCCTTTACCGTACTCGAACGACACAAAGATGACTTGCGCTACCTGTTCATCGTTTCACAGGTTAAGCTCGAGCATTCGATCTCCGGTAACGGCACTGGGGGACTGAAGGTCGAAGTGAGCAAAGCCAATGGTGAGAAATGCGAGCGCTGCTGGAATTACTCGACCCATGTGGGAGATGATCCGAAGTACCCGACCGTATGCGAACGTTGCGCCCCGGTATTACGGGAGCTTGAGGCCGGAGATCCGGCGCCTCCGAAATGAAATCGCTAGGATTTTCCTTCGTGTAACTTCACCCCCTCCATCGCCGTACTTTTTCGACGGTTCAGAGGGAAGGTACACTATGAGGACTTAATGCCGGTCCGCCGAATCATGCGTGTCTATCATTTTCTGATTGCCTTCATCGTGCTATTACTCGACCGCCTCACCAAACGACTGGTGGCGAAAGATATCTCACTGCATGACAGCGTTACCGTGATTAAACGAGTTTTCTATATCACCCACGTTGAGAACCGCGGCGCGGCCTTTGGGATATTCAACGACTCGCCTTCACAGTGGAAGATCGGACTCCTGGTGCTCTTCTCGATCATCGCGCTGGTCATCGTTTCCGCGCTGCTTTGGAAAAGCAGCCACACTCTTACCGCCAGCGCTATCGGCTTGTCCCTCATTCTCGGCGGCGCGCTGGGCAATCTATGGGACCGTCTGCTGAACGGTCGCGTAGTGGATTTTCTTCTCGTCTATATCGGTTCGTATCAGTGGCCGGCATTTAACGTCGCCGACAGCGCGATCGTAGTGGGCGCAGGTTTGCTGGTGTTTGAGATCCTGTTCGCGAAAGCGCCTGCGGCAGAAAAATCAGCTTAACCCTGATGCCTAAAGTCCGAAGCCCAGAGCCCGCTCTCACGGTGTCCCGTACAACTGCCGGTACACATTCGCATTGCGCATAATGGCCTGCACGTATTCCCGCGTTTCCGTGAACGGAATCGATTCCACGAATTCCTGAATATCGCGGTATTTGCCGCCGGCCTGCCAATCGCGCACCCGGTAATCACCGGCATTGTACGCAGCAAGTGCATATTCAAAACCGCCAAATTGGTCCACCATGGAGCGGAAATATTTAGTCCCCAATTGCAGGTTCATCGCCGGCGTAAATAACTGTGTCACCGTGAAATGCCTGATCTTTTCCTGCTTGGCTACGCCCTTCCCGACTTTGGGCAACAGTTGCATCAACCCGACCGCGTTCTTATTCGACACTGCATTAGGATTGAATTCCGATTCCTGCCGAATCAGCGAAGCGACCAGATAAGGATCCAGCGCATTGGCCGATGCAAATCGTTTCAGGTCGTTCCAGTATGGACGCGGAAACAATGCCTCCCAATACGGTCGGGGTAAAGAGGCCATGTCCAGCGCGAAATAATTAGGAATGGCGCGCTTCAGCGTTTCGACCGCAAGATCATAACGGCCCGCGTCTTCGTACATCCGTGCCGCCTCTGCCGGAAGCCAATTCCCCTTGTCTTCTTCAGCAGCCGCCCTGAGCTCGCGAACTGCGAAATCTAGAAGGCCGCCGTTCTCGAGCAGGCGCGCCTTTTCTACGCGGAGATTGTCATCGGGAACAGTGGCATCAGTGACGGTGGGAAGATCGCTCAATGGCGCCACATGGTCGAGGATTGCGTAATGCGGCGGATCACCCGAAACCGTCAGCTTGCTTTGCCGATCACGCGCTAAAGGTCCGTAATAATAGTTGCGGTAGCGCTCCGTAATCTTTTGATAAAAAGCGCTGGCCATGGCCGTGTCGCCATCTTCTTCGGCCAGGCGTGCCCGCCAATAAAGCGCCGCCGGGACTTCATTCGAATCGGGATACAGCGCAATCTGTTGTTCGAACTCGGTTTTCGCTTCCGCTGTGCGGCCCTGGCGCAAGCTCAGCCATGCGACCTTCCAGTGCGCGTAATGCGCACGCGGACCGCCGGGAAAACGCACTTCCATTTCACGAAATGAGTCGATCGCCTTGTCGTAGTCGTGCCTCAATAAATAAATATTTGCCGCGCCCAGCAGCCCCTGCTCGAGCCAAGGGCTAGTTGGAGCAACATCGCGAATCTGCGCCAGGGTGCGCAGGAAGCCGTCATCGTCGTCTGCATCACGTTGCATTTCGCCGACATCAAACAGACGCTGGGCGGCGACCTCAGGAGTTGTGGGCTGCAACGAATCGAGCAGACGTTTCGCTTCCTTGCTTTGACCTGAGTGGTACAGCGACTCCGCGAGCGCTAACTGGATTCCCGGCCTGTCTGTTGCAGTCGCTTCGTTCAACAATTCGCGATAGGCGTCAGCAGCTTCCGGGTATCGTCTGCCCCGTGCCACGAGGTCTGCGCGGTTCTTGCGGTCGCCGAAGCTAGGCGGAGAAATTCCCGGCGTGGATGCCAGCTTCTGCAGTTCCGCTTGAGCTGCTTGCGCCTCAATGCTGAGCGGCAGGGTGTAATAAAGATGCCTGAGTACGGCAACGGCCTTCGCCGGTTCGCCCGAAGCTGCATAGGCACGGCCGAGGGTGAATTCCAGGTCAGACCTGATCGGCTGGCGGTCATTCTCCAGCAAGGCCACCGCTTCTTTGGGGCGATTATCCGTAAGTAACGCGTTCGCATACAGAACGTGCGCGTCCCGAAGCAACAGAGATCCGGGATAGGTGTGGTCGAAGGTGCCGAGCGCGGCCATTGCCTCCGCCGTGCGCCCGGTTTGCAGATAGCACGCCGCAAGATAGTAGGCAACGTAATCGCCAATCTCTCCCGCGTGTGGCTTGGCACGGTTCAGAGGATCGAGCGCTTTGGCGCAATCATGATCCAGGAAGTGTCCATAACCGACAGCCAGCCATGCCAGCGATCCCGCGTCCTCCGCGCTGTGGCGACGAGCGAAGCCCTCCACTCCCGCATACGCTTGTGGCGTCCGGTCTTTCAGCAGTTGTGCCGCCATGGGCTTCAGCGTCGCCGAAGCGACGAAGGCCTGATGCATGCGGCGAAAACGCAGAGAGCTCCGTTTTCTCGCGCGGTTTTTCGTCTTATGCGTCGCGGTTGTGGGCTTCTTCTTCTTTGCTGCTGGCTTCTTTATGGTTGATGGTGCAGTCGACGGAGAAGCAGGTCCAGGGTTTGGAGTTTGCGCCTGGCTCTGCATCACTGGGCACACCAGTGCACTTAAGAAAATTGCGAGGAAAAAAGCTCTGTGAAGCCCCACCACTGTCCTTCAATTATCGCCGAAAATTGCTGCCCAGGTTGGAAACATCATCTTCGGCGAGGCTGCGAATCAGTTCCTGATTGAAATAGTCTGCGCTGCCAGCAACCGTATTCCCATAGCGTTTCTGGTACGTCGTCCGGCTTTTTTCGATGTCTTCGCGCAGCCGGTCATAAAGGTCTTTATGTTTGCGGCCCTCGGCAACCTTGGCTTGATTGTAGAGTTTGATCTCATCCATCAGCAGCCGCGCAAAACGCTGCGCTTTGCGATGGGTTTCTCCATCCTCGCTGGTGGGCGAAGCACTTGCCATGCCTCCCGAAGACGCAGCGGCTGCGGCCGACATAGCGATTTCCGGCGCCGCCTCCGTCATGTGTTGCGCTTTTGCCGTGTGCGATGGGGCATGCGCGGCAAATGGATCATTCGATGCAGGTGCAGCATGCGAGATCTCCGGAACCTCCGCCGTACCTTCCTTCATCGCCTGCTTACGTTGCGAAATCACTTCCAGCCAGGCGCTGGTGGCGCGAACCAGGACGTCCAGACAAGCGGCATCCAGTGTCCCGCTGTCTGCTCCACCGTCTGCATAAACCAGGGCAGAAACTTTGTCTTTCAGTACCAAAGGAAGCACCACCACATTGCCATCGGCTGGCGCCCCGATTTTGGAAATGAAGGTCTCATCAATTTCGGACGCGCTGCCGGTTTCGGCTGATCGCGATTGCATGGCCGCTGCTGCCAGCCCGGAATGAAGATCGAAAGAAGAGTCTTTTATTTCTTCGTTGCTGGCAAATCCGACGCCCTGCCAACCGCTCGCTGACCCGCCTCTCACTACGAATAGCGCCGCCCGCCCGCTCCCCAGGACGGTGTTTTCGAGCAAAGCCCTCAAAATCTCTTTTTGGTTTGAACCTACCTGAATGGTTGCTATAGCTTTCTGGAGCGACTCTGCTGATGCGCTGGATTTGCCGGCCGAGGCAGGGCGAACCTCGCGCAAAACGTCCCGTAAGACGCTCTCCCGCAAGGACGAAAGCTGGCGCTCCAACGCCCGCTCAACGGCGGCGCGAACCACTTCTTCGAGGTGTTTATCGGACATATCAGTACAAACCAGCGGCTGAACCGGCCTTTCCCGGATTATAGGCTGAACCCTCGTATCTCCCGCAGGTCACTTTAGTCACTGGCCGTGTGGGGACTATCCAAGTTGTGCCAGGGGAAAACCTGGCAAGCAGCCCGAATCAGCGGCCTGAGGTATTCCGGGGTGCGGCTTATAATCGTTCCCCTGATGTGTTTTTCGTGAACCAATGAGAATCGGTCAATTCACCTGCCGGAAAGACTCCATGCGGCTTTTGCGTCAGTTGTTTCTTTTGCTGCTAATTGCATCCCTGGCTGGCGCTCAACAATATCCCGAACAGTTTTATCAAGACCTCCATTGGAGAATGATCGGCCCCTTTCGTGGCGGACGCACCCGCGCGGTCGCCGGAATAGCTGGCCAACCCAATGTTTTCTATGTGGGCGCGGTCGATGGCGGCGTCTGGAAATCTGACGATTATGGCCGCACCTGGCACCCCATCTTTGATGACCAGCCCACGCAGTCGATTGGAGCGATTGGCGTTTCTCCCTCGAATCCCGACATTGTTTACGTCGGCAGCGGCGAAGGATTGCAGCGGCCGGATCTGTCAGTAGGCGATGGCATTTATAAGTCCACCGACGCGGGAAAAACCTGGGTGCACCTCGGGCTTCGCGATGGCCAGCAGATCCCCGCGCTGGCGGTCGATCCGCACAATCCGAATCGCATCTTTGCAGCTGTACTCGGACACCCTTACGGGCCGAACCCGGAGCGCGGCATCTTCCGTTCTACCGATGGCGGCGCTACTTGGGAAAAAGTGCTATTCAAAAACGAAAACACCGGCGGCTCTGACGTCGAAATTGATCCATCCGACCCTGACACGGTGTACGCGTCTTTATGGCAATCGCGCCTGGGTCCATGGGAGGACGATAATGCCTTTGCTGGAACCGGCGGCGGCCTCTTCAAATCAACCGACGGAGGAACAACCTGGCGCAAGCTCTCCCATGGCCTGCCCGCTGATCTGGTACAGATCAACCTTGCCATCGCCCCGAGCCAGCCCAATCGACTCTACGCGACGATTGCGACCACAGAGCCCGGCGCCTACGCCAGCGATAAAGGGCTCGGCTTCTTCCGCTCCGACGATGGCGGGGAGAACTGGACGCGAATTACCGACGATCCCCGTCCCGCGATGAAGATTGGCGGCGGCGATCTGCCCATCGCTCGAGTCGATCCAAAAAATCCCGACGTGGTTTACAGCGCCAGCATCGTGACCGTCCGGTCATCAGACGGCGGCAGGACCTGGGAAAGTATTCGGGGCGCACCTGGCGGCGACGATTATCAGAACCTGTGGATTAATCCGGACCATCCCGACATCATTCTTCTCGTCTCCGATCAGGGCGCGCTGGTCACGGTGAACGGCGGCAAGACGTGGAGCTCCTGGTACAACCAGCCGACTGCGCAGCTTTATCACGCCATTACGACCAGCACGTTTCCATATAAAGTCTGCGGTGGACAGCAGGAGAGCGGATCGGTCTGCATTTCGAGCCGTAGCAACGACGGCGAAATCACTTTCCGCGATTGGCATCCCGTCGGAGTGATCGAGTATGGTTACGTTGCTCCCGATCCGCTCGATGCCGACATCGTGTATGGCGCGGGACGCAGCGAAGTGTCGCGCTTTCATTGGAGCACCGGGCAAGTCGACAACGTCACGCCCATCCCAAACGGCATTGCCGTAACGCATCGTGGCGACAAGATGGAAGCTGCAGATAAAGAAAAAGAGCAGGGGAAAAAGTATCGCACTGACCGTACCGAGCCGATCGTGTTTTCCCCGGCTGATCCCCACGTTCTCTACTACGCTGCGAACGTTGTTTTTAAAACAATTGATGGAGGTCAGCTCTGGCAGCAAATCAGCCCTGATCTGACGCGCGAAAATCCTGGCGTTCCCTCCAGCATCGGTGACCAGGCCAAGCTGAACGAGAAGGCCGGCAAACAGCGCGGTGCAATCTATTCTCTGGCGCCCTCATTTCACGATCCGAAAACACTGTGGGCGGGAACAGATGACGGACTGGTCTGGCTCACCCATGATGGTGGGGCGAACTGGAAAAATGTTACACCGCCGCAGTTGACCGCGTGGAGCAAGGTCGCTCAGATCAGCGCCTCTCATTTTGACGAACAGACGGCATATATTTCCGCCAGCCGTTTCCGTGTTGACGATCTAAATCCGCTCATCTATCGCACTCACGACGGCGGCAAGACCTGGCAGCAGATCACGGCGGGTTTGCCCGACCACTCGCCGGTGAATACCGTGCGCGAAGACCCCGTCCGGAAAGGCCTGCTGTTCGCTGGCACTGAAACCGCGGTGTGGATTTCATTCGACGACGGCGATCATTGGCAATCCTTGCAACTGAATTTGCCCCCCACCTCGATGCGGGACCTGTGGATTCACGATGACGATTTGATCGTCGCCACACACGGCCGCTCATTCTGGATCCTGGACGACATTGCGTCCTTGCGGCAGATGAGTCCCGACATACCCAGAGAAGGCGCTCACCTTTTTACACCGGCTTCCGCCTATCGCGTGCGCCGCGACACCAACACCGATACGCCGCTTCCTGCTGACGAGCCTGCGGGCCAGAATCCGCCAGGCGGAGCGCCTATCGATTATCTGCTTTCGCAACCCAGTTCCGGAACGGTGACACTCGAAATCCTCGATCTGCAAGGCAAGCTGGTGCGCCGGTACTCGAGCGACGATAAACCAGAGCAGACGCCGGAGGACATCAAGAAACAACTTATCCCGCCGTACTGGTTACGTCCTCAGCACATTCTCTCTGCCGGTGCCGGCATGCACCGCTGGGTTTGGGACCTGCGCTATCCGCATCCCTATTCAACCCTGTACGAATATCCAATCTCTGCTGTGCCGCACGACACCCCGCGCTACCCGTTAGGACCTCTCGTGCTCCCTGGGAAATACATTGTCAGGCTGACCGCAAACGGCAAGACTCAGAGTAGTTCTCTGACTGTAAAAATGGACCCTCGAGTCAAAACTACTGCCACAGGGCTTAAAGATAAGTTCTATCTGGAAATGCGCCTTGCTTCGGCGATTAGCCGAGACTCTGAAGCCGTGTCTCAGGCACGGTCCATGCAAGAGCAACTCGCAGGCCTGGAAAAGAAGCAGGGTTCCTTCGCAGAGCAAGCCAAGCAGATCAGCGCAAAACTCAGCCTGCTTCTCGATGTTGACGCCGATAGTGGTCAACCAACGCTCAAGACCGTAAATAACGATGCGATCAATTTATACAAAGAATCGGAGAAGGCAGACGACGCGCCCACTGCTGCCCAAGTCAATGCTGAAAAACAGCTGGGGAATGACTTGATGACAGTCTTGAAAGAGTGGAACGGCCTGAAGACGAAGGATCTTACTGACCTTAATCGTCAATTGGCTACCGAGGGCATCCCACAGATACGACTGGATTTGCCTCCCAGAGAAGAAGAAACCGGGGAAAACGAGGAATGACCGGGTCTGTACTCGGTGCTGTACCCTCAAAGTGACGTGTTCATCCGAGCGTATGCAGCCTGTTTCCCTGCCGCATACATAATAGAACCTATAGTAACCTTGACCTCCAGCTACTAGCATCAAAAGAGAATAACTGTTGAAAGAGCCCCTCTAAGGGCATAGGAGAGATGAGCAATGACTAGAACAGGGGCATTAAAACGGTCTCTACTCGCACTCGGCCTGGCAGCCTCGCTGCTCTGCAGTGTGAGCTATCTTAAGGCGCAAACTACCGATCCGAATGAGACCAATTCAAAGGATCAAACGGACATCGAAAAGCGAATCCGTAACGCCGGTCAGGTACTTGACGAAATCATGGGCGTAAAGGACAGCGCCATTCCCGACAAGATCATGAGCGATGCCGAGTGTGTCGCGGTCGTTCCTTCAATGGTAAAGATTGCGCTTGGCTTTGGGGGCAGCCATGGTAAGGGCGTCGCTACCTGCCGGACGGCCAACGGTTGGAGCGCACCTGCTCCATTCTCTATCACCGGAGGCAGCTGGGGCTTGCAGATCGGTGGACAAGCGGTTGATCTCGTCATGCTGGTCATGAACCAGAAAGGCATGGACGCTCTGCTCTCGAGCAAATTTAAGATTGGAGCTGATGCGTCTGCCGCCGCCGGCCCAGTTGGCCGCCAGGCCGCCGCAGACACTGACTGGAAAATGAAAGCCCAGGTCCTGACGTACTCGCGGGCTCGTGGGGTCTTTGCCGGAATTGACTTGAATGGAGCGAAAATTTCTCAGGACCGTGACGAAACCCACGTGCTTTATGGGAAGATGATTCCGTTCGCCACCATTTTAAGCGGAAAAGTGTCGCCACCTAATGGCAGCGAGCCATTCCTCGCGGCAGTTCGCAAGTACGCGGCACAGGCGCGCGATCAGGGCAGTTTGAACGTCCCCGCCGATGTTCGCGCCGACGCTCACTGAATCTAGCTAGTCTCCTCATTACAAAGCCGGGCGTAAGCCCGGCCTTTTTTGTGCTGGAAATTCCGGACCTCAAGTCACGCTGCGATCAAAAGCCGAATTGCTCACGCATAGTTTGGAGCCAATGCTTTTGCCCCAACAAAGCTCTCAAACTGTTGCGCTCGCCTTTCGGCAGTATGCTCTGCCAAAACGCGCTCCTGTGCTTTTGCTCCGATCGCTCTGGCTTCCGATTCCCCTATCTCGCGCAGATAGCGAATGACCTCTTCATCCGATTGAGCAAGTAGAATTTCTTCGCCGGGAACAAGGAATGTCTCAATGCCGGCCCATCGGTCCGAAATGATTGCCGCTCCGCAACCAGCCGCCTCGAACAGCCTCACGGAGGGAGAGTATCCCTTGTCCATCATTAATCTGCGTGTAAGGTTGAGTGTGAAACGTGAAGAGCAATAGAAGGGTGGATGGAACTTGGGCTCGAGATGAATGACCCTCTTCACATTGTTGGGCCAGATGATCGATGCCGGATATTGGGGACCAGCGACTATGAATTTCTTTTCCGGAAGACGAGCCGCTGGCGAACACAGCAGTTGGTCCAATCCGAACTGGCGATCTGGCGCGTATGTACCCATATAGCTGAGATCGCACCGGAATCGCGAGTCCGGCTCGCTCAAGCGATATCGATTCGCGTCAAACGAGCAGTAGAGTGGGACCGCTCGCCTGGCGCCAAATTTAGATTCGAGTTCATCCAGCAGTGGTCCACCGGTAAAGCTGAAATACAGGTCGAACCCAGCAACCTGATCTCGCCTTAGATATTCTTCGTCGCCAGCCTCCAATTTCGCAACAGTTATTGGCGTATCAATATCGTAGAAGGCCCTTACCGGTACGGGCGAATCCAGGATTTCGCTTGCGGCGCTGACTCCATCGGGAAAATAGGAACCCACGATTGCGACGTCTGCATCCGCCAACTCGCGGCGCAGCAGGTTGCGCGCTTCCTCCCAATGCTCATAAACGTGGACTCGACAGAACGGCGGCTCGGGCATATCGCGGTTGGACGCATACCACTCGAGATCGCGCTCGAAAAACACCGTCTTGTGACCGCGCTCGTTCAGCGCGCGGACAAGCGCGCGATACGTTGTTGCATGCCCATTGCCCCAGGACGAAGTAATGGAGAGGCCGCAGATGATGATTTTCATGCCGGCTCCTCAACCGTCAGCACTCCGTACCTGGGCTGATGCGCCCCTTTCGGCTGGCTCTTTGGCAATTGCAAAATCTCGTCTACTCTTCGCGTCCGCGCCGAGTATGTATGCTCGCGTAGCGCCCGCTCACGCATGGCGGCACCGATAGAGCGTGCCCGTTCACTCGATATCTCCCATAAATAGGCCACTACGTCCCCGGCATGTTTAGCCACCAGTATCTCGGAGCCCACACGAAAGAATTGGTCTACGCCTGCCCACTGATCCGTGATCAGACATGCAGCTGACCCAGCCGCTTCGAAAACCCGCGTCGGCGGTGAGAATCCCACCTTCGCCATGGAATCACGATTGATATTCAGCACCATGCGTGCGGATGAGTTGATCACATTGTGAAGTGCTGTCCCAACGTGCCCGATCCAACGCACGTTGTTCGGCAGACGCCGACTCTCCCAGCCTTCGCCGCCCAGCAAGAAGCGCAATTCCGGGGCCTGTTCCGCCGCAGCAAAGAAGAACTGTTCAACTCGCGTCTCCCTGTCAGGCATGCGGTTGCCAATGAATGCCAAGTCGCAACGGAAGCGATCTTCAGCGGGAACCGGAAAATGAGTGTCGGGATCAAGCGCGTTATAGATCGGAAAGCAATTCTTTGCCCCAAGCGCCAAATAGTGTTGAATCACCGGCTCGCCACCACCGTAAGTAAAAACGAAGTCATACTCGGGGATAAGTCGTCGGAAAGGGTCTGCATAGTCTCCCTCGACCCGCGCCAGGGTTGCCGGAGCATGCACATCCCAAAACGCCACCCGGGTACGTGAGGAACGCCTTTTAAGGACCTCGCGTTCCAGCAAAACATCATCCGCT
>Ga0105241_10002176_pt1 | contig 14766 bp, 7 predicted proteins | sample KBSC64metaG_FD_80422 | JGI IMG/M metagenome (GOLD analysis project Ga0105241, IMG submission 80422) | Corn rhizosphere microbial communities from Kellogg Biological Station, Michigan, USA - KBS C6-4 metaG | ecosystem: Host-associated > Plants > Roots > Rhizosphere > Soil | place: Michigan, USA... | reverse complement strand
GGTTCAGTGAAGTTGCAGATTGCGGCGGGCAAGGCGACGCCCGCGCCGCCAGTTGGTCCGGCGCTTGGACAGGCGCAGATCAACATCATGGAATTCTGCAAGCAGTTCAACGCGCGCACCAGCCAGAAGGAACTCGAAGGGCTGATTATCCCAGTGGTGGTCTCGGTCTATAACGACCGCTCGTTTACGTTCATCACCAAGACGCCTCCGGCAGCAATCTTGCTGAAGCGCGCGGCAGGAATTGCCAAGGGTTCAGGCGCGCCCAACAAAGACAAAGTCGGAAAAGTCACGCTGAAGCAGGTTGAAGACATCGCGAAACAAAAGATGCCCGACCTGAATGCCGCGTCAGTGGAGACGGCAATCAAGTCCGTACGCGGAACAGCGCGATCCATGGGAATTGAAGTGGTTGGGTAGTTATTAGCTTCGAGCCGCTAGCTTTAAGCGAACACTGTTTGCTAGTGGCTGGCAGCTAAAGGGTAGAAGGTGTAGTCGAATTCACCACGGCTGATCGGAACAGCGTTCAGCGGTGGGAGACGGAGAGCAAATGAAAAAAGCAGGAAAGAATATCGAGAAGGCAAGGAAGGCGGTTGAGCAGCGTCCGTACACGCTGGCCGATGCCGTCCCTCTCTTGCAGAAAGTCAAGTTCGCGAAATTCGACGAGACGGTTGAAGTCACGATGCGTCTCGGCGTCGATCCTAAACACGCCGACCAGATGGTGCGCGGAACCGTGGTTCTGCCGCACGGCCTTGGCAAATCGAAGAAAGTCCTGGTCATCACCTCAGGCGACAAGCTCCGCGAGGCGCAGCAGGCGGGCGCCGATTTTGTCGGTGGCGAAGACATGGTCGAGAAGATTACCAAAGAAAACTGGACCGACTTCGACGCCCTGATCGCTACGCCTGACATGATGAAGTCGGTCGGGCGCCTGGGAAAAGTGCTCGGCCCCAAAGGCCTGATGCCCAATCCGAAGACCGGCACCGTGACGTTCGATGTGGCAAAAGCGGTGCAGGAAGTGAAAGCCGGCAAGGTTGAATTCCGTACTGACAAAACTGCGCTCGTGCATGTGCCCGTGGGCAAGATTTCTTTTACGCCCGACAAGCTCATCGACAATGCGACCACGCTGATAACCAGCGTGATCAAGGCGAAGCCTTCGGTGGCCAAGGGCAAATACATCAAAGGCTGCTATCTGAGTTCGAGCATGGGCCCGGGAATCGCGCTGGATACGACGGCGATCGAGACGGCGGCGAAGGCATAATTCCTACTCGGCCTGACGGCCGATGGACGGGCGAGGGCGCCCGTCCCACACGAGTTGTGAAAGGGACAGATTATGGCGGTTACTAGAGCAAAGAAGGTTGAGCAGGTTGAAAGGCTGGGCAAGGATCTGCAGAACGTCTCCACGGTCATTGTCACTACTTACAGCAAGCTGACCGTGTCACAGGACTACGAGTTGCGCAAATTGCTGCGCAGTTCCGGCGCGAAATACGCCGTGGTGAAGAACACTCTGGCGGAACGCGCGGCCAAGGGTACAAAAGTTGAAGGCGCGCTGAAGGATCTTTCAGGCGTGACTTCGATTGCGTACACCGAAGGCGATCCGGTGGCGCTGGCGAAGGCTTTATCGAAATACGCGAAAGATAATCCCGAGTTCACCTTCAAGACGGGTGTGGTTGAAGGCCGTGTGATTTCGATCAAAGAGATCGAGTCGCTGGCGACCATGCCGTCGAAGGAAGAGATCTACTCGAAGCTGCTGTTCCTGATCAATGCTCCGGCGCAGCGCCTGGTCACGGTAATGAACGCCGTGGGCCGTGATATTGCGGTCGTGATCAACCAGGGAGTCGAGAAAGAAAAGTTTGCGAACAACGCGCCTGCGGGCGTGTGAGCGGCTTTTGGCCGTTAGCTCTCAGCTTTTAGCCGAACCGGCGGAGCGAGAGATTCAAGCTAACTGCTGAGGGCTGAGCGCTAATGGCTGAATTTTAGTTATCAGTGCCAAGGGTTGCGCGAGTCTGAACATCACGTTGTCTGGCGTGAGGTCAGGACAAAGCGCACTGGAAACTTGCCCACGGATAACGCAATTGGGGGAAACCCCCGAATTGAGTAACGTAATCGGGTTCAACCCAATTACAAATTACTCGATTACCAAATCTGATAACTGGAGAACTGAAATGGCAGACTTGCAGCAATTGGAAGATCAGATCGTTGGACTGTCGTTGCTTGACGCGGCCCAACTTGTGAAGAGGCTCGAAGAGAAACTTGGTGTCTCGGCAGCGGCCGCGGCCCCGGTGATGATGGCCGGCGGCGCAGGAGCGGGAGCAGCAGCAGCTCCGGCAGCGGAAGCGCAAACCGAATTTGCCGTGGTGTTGAAGGAAGTGGGCGCCAACAAGATCAACGTCATTAAGGCTGTCCGTGAAGTCACGAGCCTCGGCTTGAAAGAGGCCAAGGACCTGGTGGACGGTGCGCCCAAGACGGTGAAGGAAGGCGTTTCCAAGGAAGAAGCCGAGACCATCAAGAAGAAGTTCGCTGATGCCGGGGCCACTGTAGAAGTGAAATAAGCGGTAGTTACGATGGCGTTAATCATTGATGTGGAGGCACGGGCGTCTCGCCCGTGTGACGCCGGGTGAGACGCTCGGCCCTCCAGAATCATAGACTTAGCGCACGTCTAGCAATTTTTTGACCACTGCTTGGCAAAAACTGGAATGCGGTGTTATTATAGTCACTATCAGCACCGCTTCCCATTCATCTAGGTGAGCAGCCTCAACGCGGTTTTACGCGGGGAGCGGACGGAGGCTGCGCAAACGGTTTTAGCAGACTGTCCTGCGGGCGGCGGGACGGGAAACAGGCATACTGGCGCGGAAAAGACAAAACTTAATTGGCCAAGCGCTCTGTGCGGCGCCTGAGGGAGATGCTGTCCCTGCGGGCGCGTCGGTGTGTCTCTACGATTGTTCAGGATTTTACGCGTTCAATTCGTGTTGAATGCGAATGACTGCTGCTAGTCCCCGCCTCGCGTATCCGCTGTGACGCAGCCCCAGGCTGCGCATAAAAGTTTGGGAGTTATATCCGAATGTCAAAGAAGAACGGATTCCGCCATCGTTTCGATTTTTCCAAAATTCCAGCCACCATCCAGATTCCGAATCTGATTGAAGTGCAGAAGCGTTCCTACGAACGCTTTCTGCAGATGGACCGTCTGCCCAGCGAGCGCGATGACGGCGGATTGCAGTCGGTGTTTCAGTCGGTGTTTCCGATTACCGACTTCCGCAACGTCTCGCAGCTCGAGTTCGTGGACTACGCGATCGGCAACTGGGAGTGCAAGTGCGGCCACCTGAAAGGTCTGCATCACTTGCGCACCACTTGCAAGAACTGCGGCAACACCGTCATCACCGATCCGTTTCATCCCGGCGATGTGCTCTGCCATAAGTGCGGCACTTATAACGCCAACACGCCGGATTTCTGCAACAAGTGCGGCGACCCGGTTGGCCTGCAATTGAAGTACGACGTGGCTGAGTGCGAAGAGCGTGGCATGACGTACTCCGCGCCGCTCAAGGTCACCATGCGTCTGACGATTTTCGATAAGGACGCAGAGACCGGTAACCGCTCCATCCGCGATATTAAAGAACAGGAAGTGTTTTTCGGCGACGTTCCGCTGATGACGCAGAACGGCACGTTCATCGTGAATGGAACCGAGCGCGTGATCGTCAGCCAGTTGCATCGTTCACCCGGAGTTTTCTTTGAGACGGCGAACAACCGCACCTATTTCCTCGGCAAAATCATTCCTTACCGCGGATCATGGGTGGAATTCGAGTACGACCAGAAGAACGTTCTCTACGTCCGCATTGACCGCAAGCGTAAATTCCTGGGCACGATTTTCCTGCGCGCTCTGGGGCTGCGCTCCAGCGAAGATATTCTGCGCACGTTCTATACCGTCGATCGGCTGGTGGTCCGGGACAAGAAGCTGTTCTGGACGCTCGATCCAACCAGCGAGAAAGCCACCAACCTGCTTGGCATGAAGCTGGCGCACAGCATCAAGTCCAAGTCAGGGGATGAGGTCGCGCACTCCGGCCGCAAGATCAACGCTGCAACTCTGAAGGAAATTCAGAAGGCGAAGATCAGCGAGATCGAAGTGGACGTCAGCGATCTCGAAGGCGCATGGGCGGCGGGCGACATCGTGGACACAACTTCGGGCGAAGTGATGCTCGAGGCCAACACTGAGCTGACCGCCGACAAAGTTGCCAAGATTCTCGACTCGGGCGTGGTAGAGATGAACCTGTTCTTCCCCGAGCGCGATGATGTGGGCACGGTCATCAGCCAGACGCTGCGGCGCGATTCGGTCAAGACGCCTCAGGAAGCGCTGATCGAGATCTATCGCAAGCTGCGTCCCGGCGATCCGCCGACGCTCGACACTGCGACAGCGCTCTTCCACGGGATGTTTTTCGATCCGCGGAAGTATGACTTCTCCCGCGTGGGTCGGCTGAAATTCAACATCAAGTTGTTCGAGAACAGCGATGCCAGCAGTCTCGATAAGCGCACGCTTGATCCCGACGATTTCTACGGCACCATTCGCTACCTGCTCAAGTTGCGCAAGAACATCGGCGCGGTGGACGACATTGATCACCTGGGAAATCGTCGCGTTCGCGCGGTCGGCGAACTGCTTGAAAATCAGTTCCGCATCGGGCTGGTCCGCATGGAACGGGCGATCAAAGAAAAAATGTCCGTGTACCAGGAAATGTCCACGGCCATGCCGCACGACCTGGTAAATGCGAAGCCGGTGATGGCTGCGATCCGCGAGTTTTTCGGATCATCGCAGTTGTCGCAGTTCATGGACCAGACCAACCCGTTGTCGGAAATTACCCACAAGCGGCGTCTTTCCGCGCTTGGGCCGGGCGGTCTATCGCGTGAGCGCGCCGGATTCGAAGTCCGCGACGTTCACCCCACGCACTACGGCCGTATCTGCCCGATTGAAACGCCGGAAGGTCCAAACATCGGACTGATTTCATCTTTGAGTTGCTATGCGCGGATTAACGACTACGGATTCATAGAGTCTCCATATCGCCGGGTGAAGAATGCCCGCGTGGTCGATTACGTTAGCGTCGTCAATGCCGGGGACAGCGAATACAAGGCCGGAGATCACATTGAAAAATCCGAAGCTGAGAAGATCAATGCGGACCTGAAAGATCGCAAGAAGCGTCCAGCCGAATTGGAGCCTTTCTCGTTCTATCTTTCGGCATGGGAGGAAGACAAGCACGTCATCGCGCAAGCCAACATCGAACTCGACGAAAAAGGCCGCCTGGTAGGCGATCTGGTCAATGCCCGCAAGGCCGGCAACTTTGTTCTTGTAAGCAAAGACGAGGTTGATTACGTCGACGTGAGCCCGAAGCAGTTGGTTTCGGTAGCTGCGTCTCTCGTTCCGTTCCTCGAGCATGATGATGCCAACCGCGCACTAATGGGCGCGAACATGCAGCGTCAGTCTGTGCCTCTGCTCCGCGCCGAGGCGCCGATCGTTGGAACGGGGATGGAAGGCGTTACCGCGCGCGATTCCGGCGCCGTGATTCTTGCCAAGCGTAACGGCGTCATTGATTCAGTGGACTCGGAGCGCATCATCGTGCGGGTCGAGGGCGAACACCATCCGGGGCAGCTCTCGCGCGAAGTGGGCAGCGACATCTACCAGCTCACCAAGTTTAAGCGCTCCAACCAGAACACCTGCATCAACCAGAAGCCGGTGGTTCTGAAGGGGCAGCGCGTAGTGAAAGGCGAAGTCATTGCCGACGGACCCTGCACCGATCACGGCGAGCTCGCTCTGGGGCGCAACGTGCTGGTCGCGTTCATGCCGTGGCGCGGCTACAACTTTGAGGACGCCATCCTGGTTTCCGAAAAGCTGGTGAAAGAGGATTACTACACCTCGGTTCACATTGAGGAGTTCGAGATTGAGTCTCGCGACACCAAACTCGGACCCGAAGAAGTCACCCGCGACATTCCAAACGTCAGTGAATCCATGCTGCGAAATTTGGATGAAGCCGGCGTGATCCGCATCGGCGCCTCGATCAAGCAGGGGGACATTCTGGTGGGTAAAGTCACGCCTAAGGGCGAGACCCAGCTCACTCCGGAAGAAAAGTTGCTGCGCGCGATCTTCGGCGAAAAAGCCGGCGACGTTCGTGACGCTTCGCTCTACTGCCCGCCGGGAATCGAAGGCGTGATCGTGGATGTGAAGATATTTTCCCGCAAGGGCCAGGAAAAGGACGAGCGGGCGAAGGCCATCGAAGCCACGCAGGTTGCCAAGTTGGAGAAGAACTTGTCCGACGAGATTCGAATTCTTACTGACGAGCGCTTGAAGCGTCTGGAGAACATTCTCGGCGGTAAGGAAGTGCTGGCTGACCTGCACGACGAGCGCACCAACAAACGGCTGTTGACCAAGGACACTGTCCTTGACCGCGACGCCATCGAGCGCATTTCCACGCGGAACCTGAAGCGCATTAAGTACGCCGATAAGGATCCGCGCGTGAATGAGCAGATCGACGAGATCGAAGAAATGACCTCGCGCCAGATCGACGTGCTCAAGAAGATCGTAGGCGAAAAGAAAGACAAGCTCACTAAGGGCGACGAACTGCCGCCCGGAGTGATCAAGCTGGTCAAGGTTTATATCGCCATGAAGCGGAAGCTGAGTGTGGGCGATAAGATGGCCGGCCGCCACGGCAACAAAGGCGTCATCGCGCGCATTCTGCCGGATGAGGATATGCCGTACCTCGAAGACGGCACGCCGGTCGAGATTGTTCTTAACCCGCTCGGCGTTCCTTCCCGTATGAATGTGGGACAGATTCTTGAAACCCACCTCGGATGGGCAGGACATGAACTCGGAAAAAAGATCACTGAGTTCCTTAAGGAAAATTCCCGCGAGGAAGTGGTTCGCCGCGAACTGAAATCTCTGTTCAAAGGGACCACGCTGGAGCAGGAAATTTCCGAGGTCCCAGATGACGAACTCATGGCGGTCGCTGAGACGCTCACGCGGGGCGTGTTTACCGGGTCACCGGTATTTGACGGCTCGCGCGAAAGCGAGATCAAGGCGCTGCTCAAGAGCGCAAATCTGCCGGAGTCAGGCAAGACGTGGCTGCACGACGGCATGACCGGCGAGCGTTTCGAACAGCCGGTGACGGTCGGCTACATCTACATGTTGAAGCTGTCGCACCTGGTGGACGACAAGATTCACGCTCGTTCCATCGGGCCGTACTCGCTCATCACCCAGCAGCCGCTGGGCGGCAAGGCGCAGTTTGGCGGACAGCGTTTCGGAGAAATGGAAGTCTGGGCGCTGGAAGCGTACGGAGCGGCGTTCATTCTTCAGGAACTCCTCACCGCGAAGTCCGACGACGTTTATGGCCGAACCAAGATTTATGAGGCCATCGTCAAGGGCGAAGCTGCCATGGAGCCGGGCGTGCCGGAATCGTTCAACGTGCTGATTCGCGAGTTGCAGTCGCTGTGTCTCGATGTCGAGCTGATCAAGGCGGGCGAGAAGAAGCCCGTTTTGAGCGCGGCGCCAGGAGATGGATTTGCGGCAGCTTCAAAGCGCGGCGTGCTGCTGGAAGCGGATTGAAATTCAGTGGGCAGTGGTCCGTTGCCAGCTGGTACGACGGCGGACCACTCGGAAACTGAAAAAATGATTTCAAGAAAAGCTGAGGCTGCCAAGCTCCTGCGACTTCAGCCAAGTTACTGGCCACTGACAACTGATCCCTGGCCATTATTTCGGAGCCGCTGGCGGCAGCGATAAGGCCGTGGGAAGTGGAGGAAACCTTGTTCCGTTCAAGCCCTTTTGATTTGGCAAACCCGATTGCTGATTTCGACGCCATTCGCATCAGCCTGGCCTCTCCGGAAAAAATCCGGAGCTGGTCGCATGGCGAGGTGACGAAGCCCGAAACCATTAATTACCGCACTTTTAAACCCGAGCGCGATGGCCTGTTCTGCGCCCGCATCTTTGGTCCGGTCACTGACTGGGAGTGTCTCTGCGGCAAGTACAAGCGCATGAAGCACCGCGGCGTGATCTGCGACAAGTGCGGCGTGGAAGTGACGCTCTCCAAGGTCCGCCGCGAGCGCCTGGGCCACATTGAGCTGGCGTCGCCCTGCTCACACGTGTGGTTCTTCAAAGGTCTACCGAGCCGCATCGGCCACCTGCTCGATATTTCTCTGCGCGATCTCGAAGCCATTCTTTACTTCGAGGCCTACGTTACGGTTGAGCCCGGTGACGCGCCGGTAAAAGAGCGCGAAGTAATCAAAGACGAAGCCAAGTACCGCGAACTCGACCAGCAGTATCGGCCCGCCGGCTTTCGCGCAATGATGGGCGCTGAGGCTATCAAGGAGCTGCTCAAGCGGGTGGACATCGATGGCCTGGGTGTGGAACTGCGCGAGAAGATGCGGCATGAAAACTCGCTGCAGAAGAAGCTGAAGTATGCCAAGCGATTGAAAGTTGTTGAGGCATTCCGCAAGAGCGGCAACAAGCCGAACTGGATGATTCTCGATGTGATTCCGGTCATTCCGCCGGAGTTGCGTCCATTGGTTCCATTGGACGGCGGTCGTTTTGCTACCTCTGATTTGAACGATCTGTATCGCCGCGTCATTAACCGCAACAACCGGTTGAAGAAGCTGATGGACCTGCACGCGCCGGAAGTGATCGTGCGCAACGAAAAGCGTATGTTGCAGGAAGCTGTGGACGCGCTGTTCGACAACGGCCGCCGTGGCCGCGTGCTGCGTGGCGCGAACAACCGTCCGCTGAAGTCGCTCTCAGATACGCTCAAGGGTAAGCAGGGCCGCTTCCGCCAGAACCTGCTGGGTAAGCGCGTGGACTACTCCGGACGTTCAGTCATCGTGGTCGGTCCCGAGCTCAAACTGCACCAGTGCGGTCTGCCGAAAAAGATGGCGCTCGAACTGTTCAAGCCATTCATCTATCACCGGCTGGAGCAGACAGGTCACTGCACGACTATCAAGCAGGCGAAAGAGATGGTCGAGCAGCAGGAAGCAATTGTGTGGGACATCCTGGAAGAGGTCATCAAGGACCATCCGGTGCTCTTGAACCGCGCTCCAACTCTGCACCGTCTCGGCATTCAGGCGTTTGAGCCGGTGCTGGTGGAAGGCAAGGCCATCAAGATCCACCCGCTGGTTTGCACCGCGTTCAACGCCGACTTTGACGGCGACCAGATGGCGGTACACATTCCGCTGTCTCCAGAAGCCCAGGTTGAAGCCAGCGTGCTGATGCTTTCGTCGCACAACATTTTGTCGCCCGCCTCAGGCCAGCCGATTACCGTGCCCACGCAGGACATGGTGCTTGGTCTCTATTACCTGACCAAAGGCAAGCCCGGCGCAAAGGGCGAAGGTCGTGCGTTCGCCAACATCGAAGAAGTGCTGCTCGCATTGCACGCAGGAGAGGTCGAGACGCTGTCGCCGATCCGGCTGCGGTACACCGGTGAAGTGGTCGACCTGACCACTGCGTATGACGATCAGGACATAGTTCACACCGATTCGGTGAATTACGACCGGTCGTTCCTGAACACGACCGTGGGACGCGCCATCCTGAACGACCACCTTCCCGAAGGCATGCCGTACGTCAACGGGCTGCTGAAGAAGAAGGGTATCGGGCAGCTGGTCAGCTTCTGCTACCTGAAGTATGGGCTTGAAATGACCGTCAAGATGCTCGACGAGATCAAAGAGCTCGGCTTCCGCTTCGCGACTCGCGCCGGCTTGTCCATCGGGATTGACGACATGGTCGTACCCGATAACAAGAAGACGCTGGTGCGTGACGCCGAGAAGCAGGTGGTGAGCGTTCAGCAACAATATCTGGACGGCGCCATCACCGACGGCGAGCGCAAGAATAAGGTCATTGAAATCTGGTCGGCGATCACGGAGAAAGTTGCCGATGAAATGTTTGGCCAGATGCAGCAGCGCGATAAGGAAGGCGCCATCAATCCGATTTACGTGATGGCCGACTCCGGCGCTCGAGGCTCCAAGCAGCAGATTCGCCAGCTTTCTGGCATGCGCGGATTGATGGCTAAGCCGTCGGGTGAAATCATCGAAACGCCGATTACGGCGAACTTCCGCGAAGGGTTGACGGTGTTGCAGTACTTCATCTCGACCCACGGCGCGCGTAAAGGACTGGCCGACACGGCGCTCAAAACCGCCGATTCAGGCTACCTGACTCGCCGCCTGGTGGACGTTGCTCAGGACGTGATCATCAGCGAATACGATTGCGGTACCGTGGACGGCATTTACGTCTCCGGAATCGTCGAAGCCGGTGAAATTATTGAGCCGTTGCGTGACCGCATTGTCGGCCGCGTGTCGCTCGAGAAGATCAAAGACTACGATGGCAACGTGATTGTTGACATCAACAACGAAATTACCGAAGACCTGGCAAGTGCGATTCAGGCCGCGGGTATCGAGCGGGTGAAGATCCGTTCGGTGCTCACTTGCGAATCGAAGCGCGGCGTTTGCGTCATGTGCTACGGACGCAACCTCGCATCCGGACGTCTCGTCGAACTCGGCGAAGCTACGGGCGTAATTGCCGCTCAGTCGATCGGCGAACCGGGAACCCAGCTCACGATGCGTACATTCCACATCGGTGGTACGGCATCGCGGGTTTCCGAGCAGTCGCGGCTGGAAGCCAAAACCAACGGCAGCGTCAAGTTCATCGGCCTGCAGACGGTGAAGTCGAAGACCGGCGATCTGGTGGTGATGAACCGCCAGGGTTCGATTGCGGTACTCGACGACAAGGGCCGCGAGCGCGAGCGCTACTCGGTGGTTTACGGCGCAAAGGTCAAGGTCAACGAGGGCGACCCGGTCCAACTCGGCCACGTCATGGTCGAGTGGGACCCATATACCTTCGCGATCCTCACCGAAATCGGCGGCACAGTGCAGTTCAAAGACCTGCAGGAAGGGGTCACGCTGCACGAAGAAGTCGACGAAGTCACCGGCCTGTCGCGTCACGTAGTGGCCGATTCGCCGGATGAAAAGCGTCAGCCCGCGATCGTGATCAAAGGCAAGAGCAGCAAGCGCTACTTGATGCCCTCGCGTTCGCACTTGATGGTGACCGAAGGCGAGACGGTGTTCCCCGGCGATGTGCTGGCGAAGATCCCGCGTGAAACTACGCGGACCAAGGACATCACCGGCGGTCTGCCGCGTGTAGTGGAACTGTTCGAAGCCCGCAAGCCTCACGAAACCGCGGTCATCAGCGAGATCGATGGCACGGTGAAGTTCGGCGAGATCTCCAAAGGTCAGCGCAAACTGTACGTGCAAGCCGACAACGGGACCGAGAAGGAGTACTCAGTTCCGCGCGGCGTTCACATCAACGTGCAGGAAGGCGAGCGCGTCAAGGCGGGCGAACCGCTTATGGATGGCCCGCTCAATCCGCACGACATTCTGGCGGTGCTTGGCGAGAAGGAACTGCAGTCCTACCTGGTAAATGAAATCCAGGAAGTCTATCGGCTGCAGGGCGTCAACATCTCGGACAAGCACATTGAAGTAATCGTCCGCCAGATGATGCGCTGGGTGCGCGTCGAAGACGTGGGCGACACCACGTTCCTGCTCGAGGAGCAAGTGGACAAGTTCCGCTTCCGCGAGGAGAACGAGCGCGTGATTCGCGACGGCGGCAAACCGGCAACCGGCCGGCCGTTGCTGCTCGGCATCACTAAAGCGTCGCTGGCGACCGACTCGTTCATTTCGGCGGCGTCCTTCCAGGAGACCACGCGAGTGCTCACTGAAGCCTCAATTCAGGGCAAGGTGGACCACCTGCGCGGGCTGAAGGAAAACGTCATCGTGGGACGGCTCATTCCAGCCGGTACCGGCATGGAGTATTACCGTAACGTGCGCCTCTCTCCGGAGATGGAAGAGGCCGCGGCCAAGGTGCAGGAAGAAGTGTCGCAAGCTTACGAAGAGGCCGAGCGTGCGCTCGAACTCATGCGTACTGAAGGCGAGACCGAGGAACTGGCAGCGGAGTAATTTTCAAAGCTATGAAGGGCGGAGCGATCCGCCCTTTTGTTTTGCCAATTGAAATGAACGTCGCGCTTCATTTCGCCAAAGTTTTTGGCATTTGCATGGCCACTTTTGTGGCCGCTTACGTCTTTGTCGTATTCAGGTGGGGCTTCAATGTAGGCATTGCATGGGGAACATCTCACCCGCCCATGTGGGCTGTTCAAATTGTGTTCTGGCTTTGGCCGGTGGTCCCCGCGTTGCTGATTGCGGTTTTTTGGGAAATTTTGCGGCTGATTAAATTGCGTATCGTTTAATGAACCACAACTGAATGCACGCCAACCCACAACGATTGCAGAATGAGGCACCCGGGCCGACTCTGCGCTTGCTTGAGACGCCGGACGACTCTACTCTGTCACCGTTGATCTTTCGTTTTCTCAATCTGCTGCGCCGGGCGGTGTGGCGCGCGTTTCAGCATGACGCATTCGCCATCGCCAAGGCGTCGGCTTACTCCTCCATCCTCACGTTTTTCCCTACCCTGCTTGTCCTGGGTTCAGTGCTTCAGGCGCGCAGAAACACGCAGGCTTTTTCGCGTGAGATTTCCGATGCCCTCACCAGGATTCTTCCCGCCGGAACCAGCACCGCGCAAGCTTATCTTCGCGGCAGCGCAGGGCGCTCGTTTGGGCTGCTGTTCACCACGTCGCTGCTGACTTTATGGCTGGCATCGGGCGTCATGGTCTCGTGGATGGACGGCTTCCGCCGCTGCTATGAGCTGCCAAAAATCTGGGGACTGGTGAAAGAGCGGCTGATTGCGCTATCGCTCGTGATCCTGGCAGGCATTCCGCTCAGTTGCGCGACCATTCTGGTTGCGTTCGGCAATCGCATTGAAACCCGCATTCTCTTCCACATCGGCCACGAATTCAGCCCCTACATTTATCTGATGTGGATGTTTATCCGCTGGCTGATCGCCATTGCCACCAGCGTCGCGGTGATTGCCCTGATCTATCACAATGCTGTCCCGCGCACCCAACCCTGGCACAGCGTTCTGCCGGGCGCCATGCTGGCCACTATTCTATGGTTCTTCACCACCATACTTTTTGGATGGTATTTGCAACACTATGCCGACTATAGCGTGATTTATGGCTCGTTGGGGGCGGCCATCGCGTTGCTCGTCTGGATGTATCTGATCTCACTGGTCATTCTGATCGGTGCCGAGTTCAATGCAATTTTGTTCCCGCGATCTCTTTTGGGCAGCGAGTTGAAGGCCGGCGTGGCGAAGTAGTTCGTGCACGCATGTTCACCGATTGTGGGCGGCAGCGGGCAACTTCCTCAGTTAACAATTCGCAATTCATCCCATGCTATTCTCCTTGACCGAATGAGCCCACGTACTCTCGTTGGCATTTTTCTTCTTTCCGCATTGCTTGCCGCTTCTGCGGGCACTCAAGAGACCTCCACGCGCAAAGAGCAAGGTTGGCGCGGAAGGTGGGCTGCGAGTGCCGGGCCGCGTACTTTTCACGGTCGCTGGTGGGCCGAGCTCCTTGGGAATACCGGGAACGCTGCCAACGGCTCATGGACGCTTCTCAGCGACAGCAATCAGATTCTTCTGGACGGCACTTGGTCGGCGAAAAAATCGGCCCACGGATGGGAGGGTACATGGATCGCCCGGGTCAGATCTCAAAAGCCTTTTTCCGGAACGTGGTCCGCAAACTCGAGCGAAGGTAGTACCTTGGAAGACATGCTCAAGCAGGCCATCGCTAAACAAGTGATCGGCTCCTGGGCTTCGGGGCGAATGCAGGGCGACTGGTGGCTGATGGGCCCGGGCTACTAGCGAAGAAAATACGGATTAGAGTTTAGCGATACCCGCCGCGCCCACGGCCGCACGGTTCTTTTCCCTTACAATATCCATTACTCACATGAGCGAAAACTCAACTGGAGTTTCATCTCTACGCGCTCCCAAAGCTGCTCCGACGAGGCAGGCGAAAATCGTCTGCACCATTGGCCCATCGTCGAATACCGAAGCTGGTGTGCGCATGCTGATGCACGCAGGCATGGATGTTGCGCGGCTGAATTTTTCTCACGGTTCGCACGCCGACCATGCCCGGGTAATCGAAGTCCTGCGCCGGACGGCCGCTTCGGAAGGCCGCACAATCTGCATCCTACAGGATTTGCAAGGCCCGAAAATACGCACCGGAAAGTTGAAGGGGCACGTGCCGGTCGTACTCAAGGCTGGCGGCGTAGTGACCATCACCACGCGCGATGTCGAAGGCACCGCTGATTTGATCTCCACCACTTTCAAAGACCTCCCACGCGAGATGCAGCCCGGCTCCCGCATTCTTCTATCGGACGGGCGAATTGAGTTGCACGTCAAAGCGGTGCGCGGCGAAGACATCGAGTGCGAGATCATCAACGGTGGCACCCTGGCCGAACATCAGGGGATCAATCTGCCCGGAGCCGCACTTTCGATCCCCGCACTGACCGAAAAAGACCGCAAGGACCTTGAATTCGGCGTGAAGCATGGGGTCGATCTGGTTGCACTTTCGTTTGTTCGGTCGGCTGCCGATGTGCGCACCGCCAGGGGAATCATTGCCGCGCGCAACTCGGACATTCCCGTGTTTGCAAAGCTGGAAAAGCCCCAAGCGCTCGATCAGCTGGAAGAAATTCTTGAAGCCGCTGATGGAGTGATGGTGGCGCGCGGCGATCTTGGCGTGGAGATGCCGCCGGAAAAAGTTCCCGTCATTCAAAAATACGTGATCCGCCGCGCCGCCGAGTGGCGCAAGCCGGTGATCATCGCCACCCAGATGCTCGAGTCGATGATCGAAAACCCGCGTCCCACTCGGGCTGAAG
>Ga0105241_10002174_pt1 | contig 14769 bp, 13 predicted proteins | sample KBSC64metaG_FD_80422 | JGI IMG/M metagenome (GOLD analysis project Ga0105241, IMG submission 80422) | Corn rhizosphere microbial communities from Kellogg Biological Station, Michigan, USA - KBS C6-4 metaG | ecosystem: Host-associated > Plants > Roots > Rhizosphere > Soil | place: Michigan, USA... | reverse complement strand
CGGAAACCGCGGAAGAACTGCGCCAGCTGTTCGTGCACCATCGTGTGAAACGTGATGGCCTCGTCGAACTTGGCCATCTGCGCCTTGTTCGGCAGGTCGCCGTGCAGCAACAGATAACAAACTTCCAAAAAATTAGAGTGCTCGGCCAACTGGTCGATCGAATAACCGCGATAGAGCAGCACACCCTTCTCGCCATCGATAAACGTGATGTCGCTCTCGCAGCTTGCCGTCGATGTGAAGCCGGGATCATACGTAAAGACGTCCGCCTCGCCGTAGAGCTTGCGAATGTCGATGACTTCGGGCCCCTCCGAGCCACTGAACGCCGGCAGCTCAAATGATTTGTTCTTGTAGGTCAAAGTGGCCGAGCCCACCGGTTTGATCTTGCTCTCTCTCATGAAGGGGCTCCTTGAAGGTCGCGAGGAAGCGGGGCTGACGGGATTATCTTGCGCTGCAGCAACTATAAGCAATGTCAGCCAATTGCGTCACCACCCGATGGCGCTATTCGATCTTTCCATTTATTCATCAGGCGGCATAAGCCCCCAGTCGAACAAGGGATTCTTCGCGACCGAGGACCGCCATCATCTCAAAAAGAGGTGGAGATGCCGTCTTGCCCGTCAGAGCCGCGCGCAGCGGTTGCGCCACCTGCCCGAGCTTGAGCCCCGCGGCTTGGGCAAAGCTTCTGGTCGCCGCCTCTAGGGCCTGCCCTGACCAGTCTGTCGCGTTGAGCACAGGAATGACTTTGGCCAGCAAGGCACGAGCGTCACGGGGCAGAAGCTTTTCGGCGGCGGCGTCTAGGCGCGGGGGACCGTCAGTGTACAAGAACTCGGCGGCTTGAACCAGTTCGAGCAGAGTTTTAGCGCGCTCCTTCAGACCGGGCATTGCCCTGGTCAACCTCTGGCGCGCGCTCATGTTCAAGACACGTGGCGGCGTCTCGCGGGCCAGCAGGTGCACGATTTCCGCCGACAATGCGTCGTCGCTGCTCTCACGGATATAGTGCCCGTTGAGATTATCGAGCTTCTTGAAGTCCATCCTGGCCGGACTTTTGCCGATATTCTCCAGATTAAACCATTCGATTGCCTGTTGCGTCGAAATGATTTCGTCATCGCCGTGGCTCCAGCCAAGGCGCAACAGATAGTTGCGCATAGTCTCTGGCAGATACCCCATGTCGCGATAGGCTTCGATAGCCAAGGCGGCATGGCGCTTCGAAAGCTTGGCGCCGTCCGGCCCGTGTATGAGCGGCACGTGGGCATAAACCGGAATCGGCCATCCGACATTTTCAATGATCTGGAGCTGCCGCGCCGCGTTGTTCAGATGGTCGGCGCCGCGAATGACATGCGTCACGCCCATGTCGTGATCATCGACCACCACGGCAAGCATGTAAGTCGGTGTGCCATCGCTGCGCAGTAAGACCATGTCGTCAAGCTGGTCGTTGGCATAACGCACGTCACCAAGCACGACATCATTTACAACGGTTTCTCCTGTTTGCCGCGACTTTAGTCTCACAACGTAAGGTGCGCCGCTCGGCGCCTCTGATGGATCACGATCGCGCCATCGGCCATCGTAGCGTTGCGGAAGCTTTTGTGCTTTCTGTTGTGCGCGCATTTCCTCGAGTTCATTTGCGGTCGCGAAACAACGATAGGCCATTCCCTTGGCGAGTAATTGTTCTGCAATCTCGCGATGTCGAGCGGCGCGAGCGAACTGGTAGACCGTCTGGCCATCCGAATCCAAGCCCATCCACTCCATGCCTTTGAGGATTGCGTCCACGGCCTCCGGCGTCGAACGCTCCCGGTCGGTGTCTTCGATACGCAGCAGAAAGGTCCCGCCGGTGTGTCGGGCGAACAGCCAGTTGAACAACGCCGTACGGGCGCCGCCAATGTGCAGATAGCCGGTGGGCGACGGCGCGAAACGGACGACGGGTTTCCTGTTATCTACCATTGTGCTTGCATAGGTGGGGCCGGCGTTTGCGGCTGTGTGAGCTTCTAGCAAACGGAATCCCGTGGGGGTAGGCCTGCTTCCGCAGTTTCGGCGGTTAGTTCCATCCGCCACCGCCAACTGGCGGCGTGCGGTTCACGAATCTTTGACGGGCCTTGCGGCGATGGCGCTGAGCGAGCGCGAACGCTGGCCACTCTGGTTGCCCGTCGCGCTGGGGACGGGCATTGCATTTTATTTCTCGTTGCCGGTCGAGCCCTCGCTCGCCTGGGCAGGCATCGCGGCGCTTGGCGCGCTGGCATGTGTCTTTGGGGCCTCGTGTAGCGAAAACGCTCCGCTACGAGCATTTCTGGCACTCGGTGCCGCACTGGCGATCGGATTTGGAGTGGCGAAGCTGCGCACCGAGATGGTTGCCGCGCCCATACTGACCCACCGCATCGGTCCCCTTGGAATAGATGGCCAGGTAGAAGGTTCCGAGCTGCGCGGCAAAGGTGTTCGGATTGTTCTAGGCAAATTGCAGGCGCGGACATTGTCGGCACGCGACATGCCTGCACGCGTTCGCATTTCGGTGCGATCTCAGACAACGCTACCGCGGCCCGGAAGCTGGCTGCATGTGACGGCGGTCTTGTCGCCGCCACCTTCTCCCGCCGCCCCCGGCGCCTATGATTTCGGCCGCGCAGCGTACTTTTTGCGATTGGGTGGCGTCGGATATGCGTTTGGCCGCACTCAGCCCATGAACCAGCGCGATGAGCCAACGACGCGTGATTGGAGTGCCTTGTTCATCGCAAAACTGCGCGCACGGATGACAGCGCGCATCCACGCCATTCTGCCAGGTAGCACAGGCGGCATTGCGTCTGCGCTGATTACCGGTAACCGCAGCGCGATTTCAGAGAGCGATGAACAGGCGCTGCGTGACGCCGGCCTGGCGCATGTTCTGGCCATTGCGGGCCTGCACATGGCGCTTGTGGGACTGGGGCTGTTCTGGGTAGTGCGCGCCGTGTTAGCCGCCATACCGGCCATCGCGCTGCGCTTTCCGATCAAGAAATGGGCCGCCTTTGCCGCGCTATTCAGTTCGGCATTCTATCTGATGATCAGTGGCGCCTCGTCGGCTTCAACGCGGGCTTTCGTCATGCTCGCGATGATGCTTATTGCAATCCTTCTCGACCGTCCGGCGATTTCAATGAGATCATTGGCGTTGGCCGCCACTATTATCCTGCTCCTCGGACCCGAAAGCCTGATCGAGCCTGGCTTCCAGATGTCCTTTGGCGCGGTCATGAGTCTAATTGCCGTGGCCGAGTGGGAGGCGACGCGCGAGCGACATGACGCGGGCGCGTCGGCCTTTCGACATGTCCGGCAGTATGTGAAAGGGATCGCGACGACGAGTTTCGTCGGAAGCATCGCAACAATTCCCTATGCGATTTATCACTTTGATCGTGCCACGCACTATGCAGTTCTCGGCAATTTGCTCGCGATGCCAATCATGGGATTCATCGCAATGCCTGCCGCGGCATTATCGGTTTTTTTGATGCCGCTGGGTCTCGATGCGTGGCCACTGCGTGTCTTGGGATGGGGCATCGAGTTCATGCTGGTGGTTGGGCGCTGGGTTTCGGGCCTTCCTGGCGCAGTGTCTGTCATGCCGGCCTGGCCAGTGAGCGCGCTCGCACTGGTGTCTTTCGGCGGTCTCTGGATGGGTCTTTGGCGGCGAAGTTGGCGCTGGCTTGGCCTGGTTCCGCTTCTGGCGGGAATAGCTTTCGCCTATTGGACTGAGCAGCCCGATTTGCTGATCGGGCGGGATGGATTGACTGTTGCGATCCGAACGTCGGATGGATCCTTGAAATTGTTCAGGCCGGCACGGGACAAATATTCTGTAAATGAATGGCTCAAACGCGATGGCGATGAGCGCGTCGCCGAGGCCGCCGTCGCAACCATCGCAGACGGTGTACGCTGCGACGCATTTGGCTGCATAGCAAAGGCGTCGGACGGAACGCGGATTGCCAACGTATTCAGACCCGAAGCGTTGTCCGAGGACTGTGCGCGAGCCGATGTGGTTGTCAGTGCAACGCCCGTACGAGGAGCTTGCATCGGTCCCAAACTAGTCTTTGACACTTTTGAAGTGTCCCGAGGCGGCGGATATGCCATCTGGCTCGGGCCGACTTGGCGGTCCGAATCGGTCGAACACTATCGTGGTCGCAGACCATGGAGTGCGCCGTCGAAGCCGCGGCACCCTCAGTATCGTCTGATAAGGCCGACGAGCTTTCCCTGAATTCGCACGCGATCCGCGCCGTAGAGCCGGGTTTCGTATGCGGGATTTGCCGCCTCCAGCGCGATCGAGTCGCCGCGCCGACGCAGGCGCTTCAACGTGGCTTCCTGGTTGTCAACCAGTGCCACGACAATCTCGCCTGTATTCGCCATGTCGGCTTCCTGGATGATGACGGTATCGCCGTCAAGGATGCCAGCGTTGATCATGGAGTCCCCGGTCACTTCGAGCGCGTAGTGATCGCCGCGTCCGATCATGCCGCCGGGGACCGGCACCTCACCAACCTTGTTCTGCAATGCCTCAATGGGCGTGCCGGCAGCAATACGGCCAACGAGAGGTACATTCACCGCACTCTCGCCGTCGCCGACTGCGCGCCGTGGGCTGCCAGCGGTACGTGCGTCAGACGAGATCCGGCTTTCCCCGCGACCATGGCGGGCGACCGGGCGCAGCGATTGACTGCGTGTGGTGGCCGGACGCAACGTTTCAGACACATTGTCGGGCAACTTCACGATTTCCAAGGCCCGAGCCCGTTTTTCCATTCGACGCAAAAAGCCGCGTTCCTCGAGCGCCGTAATGAGCCGGTGTATGCCAGATTTGGACTTCAGATCGAGCGCATCCTTCATTTCGTCGAAGGAGGGGGGGATGCCAGATTCCCGCACGCGCTCGTGGATGAACATCAAAAGTTCGTATTGTTTTCGTGTCAGCATGGATTCCATGTCTTTCCAAAGTCGAGCCCAAATCAGGGCGAACAAAGCCGCAACATGGAGAATCGTTCTACTTTAGTTCTATTCGAGCGTCAACGCGCAAAATGCGGCGAATAGAGCCTGATTTTGCGCTTCGACGGTAAATCCAACCGAACCGCACATTCACTCGAGCAGCAAAATGGAAACCGATTCGCCTGCCGCAACTCGGGGTGCGTGGACGGCGCGCACGATGAGCGCGTCTGCCTGCGCAAACGTGCTCAACATCGAAGAATCCTGGACGGCGAAAGGTCTGACGCAGCGCTCGCCGTTCACAATTTCCAGCTTTGCCCGAACGTAATCCTGGCGACCGTCATTCTCTTTGAGGTCAGTCATGAGCTTAGCCGTTGACGTCGTGGTCGGCGCGGACAGTCCGAGCATGGCGGCGATGGCCGGCTTCAGAAACAGCAGCGCACATACGAGTGTGGACACCGGATTGCCTGGCAGTCCAAGCAGAGGTGTCTTGCCCAGTCTGCCGAAGATCAAAGGCTTGCCGGGTCGCATTGCGATCTTCCAAAAATCCAGTGCAAATCCCTTCGGGCCGAGTGCTTTCTGGATCAGGTCATGGTCTCCGACGGACGCACCGCCAAGCGTTACGATGAGATCAGCGCCCTGTGACTTCTCTGCGATGCTGGCGACTGCCTGGGAGGTGTCGGGCAGTATTCCCAAATCGGTCGGCTCGCCCCCCCAAGCCGAAATTTGCGCCGACAGCGCGTAACCCGAAGATGCGACAATTCCACCGGGCTTACGCGCTGCACCCGGTAACGAGAGTTCATCGCCCGTCGCAACGAGCGCGATCTTCGGACGACGACAGACACTTACAAGAGACACATCACCCGCAGCGATCAGCGCAAGGTCGCGTGCGGTCAGCCGATGTCCTGTCTCGCCGATGCATTCGCCCGACTTGAAGTCGAGACCGGCTACACGAATGTGTCGACCCTTCTGCGCAGCCACCTGGCACGTAACCTTGGTGCCGTCAGCCGTTGTGTCTTCCTGGATGACAATCGCATCGGCGCCTTCCGGAACCACACCGCCCGTGAAGATTCGAACGGCCTGTCCAGGATCGATACGCCCGGCGAAGGGATGGCCAGCCGGCGCACTACCGATGACGTTCAGCATGACACCGGCTTGCGTGACGTCGACGGATCGCACGGCGTAGCCATCCATCGAGGACACCGGAAAGGGTGGCTGGTCCAATTTGGCCAGTACGTTTGCGGCGAGCACGCGACCGGCCGCGGCGCCAACCGCAATTGGTTCCGACTCAAGCGGGCTGAACGCCGACATGATCCGCGTCACTGCTTCGTCGACTGAGATCATCGAAACATGTCTTCAACGCGAGATTTCGCCGCCCGTGCCAACCGTTCGGCGACGTCGCCAGGCAGCACGCGCACCTTGCCGGTCAGATAAGCGTAGATCTGTGCTGCCGGCACATTGGCAGCCTTGGCCCATTGCGTGGCACGCAGGTGCCGCGACGTCATGAAAGTGCGGAATGCTTCGCGGGCAGGGGCAGGCTCAGGACGCTGCGGCGAAGCAGCTGTCGCTGCCATCAGTGCGGTGGGACGCACGCGCGAGCGCGCCCGTGTTGATTCGCCGGTAGGCGTTGCCGGTTTGGACGTCTTGGCAACGAAGTCGCCGCTTTTGCCGCCCGATTTCGATAAGAGCCGCAAGCCTTCAATCACCGCGCCTTTGTCTATGGCCTTCGTCATGTCGTAGATCGTAAGCGCCGCGATGCCGGCCGCCGTGAGCGCCTCCATCTCCACGCCCGTTTGCGCCGATGTTTTTACACTTGCCACAATGCGGATGGCGTTTCGTCGCGCATCTGGCTCGAACTCGATGGCCGCCCTTGCCAGTGGAATCGAATGACAGAGCGGGATCAGCTCACTGGTTTTTTTTGCTGCCATGATGCCCGCAATCCTGGCTGCGGCTAGCACGTCTCCCTTTTGTGCAGTTGCGCTTGTCACCGCATCAAATGCGGCGATAGACAAGATGATTGTGGCTTCGGCGACGGCTTCGCGTTCGGTCGCGGCCTTCTTCGACACATCCACCATGCGCGCTGCGCCGTGCTCATCCAAATGTGTCAGTTTGGTCATGGGCGAATTCTAACGCCTATCAATCTCGCTGTCGCGGCAGCGACGTCGGCTTGCCGCATCAAGCTTTCGCCGATCAAAAAAGTGGTTACTCCGACGTCAGCAAGCCGGTTGAGCTCGTCGCTCGCACTGAGGCCACTTTCTGCAACGATCAGGGTACCCGTAGGTACTTTCGGCGCCAGTCGAAGTGTTACGCCAATGTCCGTGACAAACGTGTTTAAATCGCGATTGTTGATGCCAATGATGCGGGCCTTTAGCGCAACTGCCCGATCGAGTTCGATTTCGTCATGGACCTCAAACAGCGCATCCATCTTCCAACCACTTGCCGCTGTGTAGAGTGCGTCGGCCGTGCAGTCATCCACGAGCGCCATGATAATCAGGATACAGTCCGCGCCCCAGGCCCGCGCCTCGGTGACCTGATAGGGATCGAGCATGAAGTCCTTGCGCAACACCGGAAGCTTCGTTGCGGTGCGCGCTTGGCCGAGATGCAGCGGGGCACCTTGGAAAGACGGAGTGTCGGTGAGAACAGAGAGGCACGTGGCGCCGCCTTTCTCGTAGGACTGTGCCAACGAGGCAGGATCGAAGTCGCCGCGGATCAGTCCCTTCGATGGACTGGCCTTTTTGATCTCGGCTATGAGTCCGACGCGTTGGGCCGTGCGCGCTCTTTCAAGAGCGGCGTGAAAGCCACGCGGAACGTCCATTGCGCCCGCCAGTTTTTCCACGGCAGGGTGCGGCAATCGCAACTTTGCGGCAGCCACCTCGTCGCGCTTATAGCTCGCGATATCGTTCAGGATCGTCATTTTGCGGCGCTCGAAACCGCGATCAATTTGTCCAACTTCGCCTTGGCTGCACCAGTATCGATGGCCGTCGCAGCCAAGGCAGCGCCCTCCTTGAGCTCTGCAGCCTTGCCCGCAACGACCAGCGCAGCGGCAGAATTGATAACCACAACATCACGGTAGGCACCGGTCTCGCCGTCGAGCAGGCGCAGGAGTGCAGCAGCATTTTCCGTTGCGGAGCCGCCAGCGAGCGCTTGCAATGGCGACCAGCTCAAACCGGCATCCTCGGGCCCGATGTCGCGCACCGAAACCTTACCGTCCATGAGTGTCGCGACCCGGGTCGGTCCGGAGATTGCGATTTCATCCATGCCATCGCCATGCACAACCCATGCGCGCTCCGCCCCAAGTCGTCCCAAAGCCTCGGCAAGAGTTTCAGTCCACTGCTTGTCATAAACACCCACGAGTTGCCGACGCACGCGCGCCGGATTCGTCAAGGGGCCGAGTAAGTTGAAAATGGTGCGGAAGCCGAGTTCGCGCCGAACCGTTGCGGCGTACTTCATGGCCGGATGAAAGGATTGCGCGAAGAGAAAACACAGACCCGCCTCGCGCAGACACCGTGTTGCGCCCTCGGGACGAAGATCGATGCTCACGCCCAGCGCTTCCAAACAGTCAGCAGTACCGCTCTTCGAGGACATGTTCCGATTCCCGTGCTTGGCGACGGGAACTCCGCACGCTGCGACCACGAACGCGCAGGCGGTCGAAATGTTTAGGGTGCCGATGCCATCGCCCCCTGTGCCACACAGGTCAACCGCATAGGGACTGGCTTCAATCGATTTCATCGCGCTACGCAGGGCCCGCGCCGCGCCGACGATCTCATCTATTGAGGGCTTACGCGCTGCGATCGCGGCGACGAACGCGGCGAGGCGAACATCGCTTACCTCTCCCGCCATGATCGCACCAAACGCCCGCGTCGATTGCGCGACGTCAAGGAGTTCGCCGCCCGCGACACGTTTTAGGAGAGCGCTGAAATCATCGCCGGTCATGCGGGCACAGTGCGCGCGATTTGGAGAAAATTCTGCAGGAGTGCGTGGCCGTTCTCGCTGGCGATGCTTTCGGGGTGGAACTGGACGCCGTGCACAGGGTGTGTCTTATGCATGAACCCTTGGACGACGCCATCATCGCTAGTGGCCGTTACTTCCAGAGTCGTCGGAATACTCTGTGGTGAGACGGTCAGTGAGTGGTAGCGGGTGGCCAGAAAGTCGTTGTTCAGCCCGCGGAATACACCTTTGCCGGTATGATGGATTCGGGAGACCTTTCCATGCATCGGCTCCGGCGCGCGAACGACGTCGCCGCCATAGGCCTGACCGATCGCCTGATGGCCGAGACAAACGCCCAGGATCGGAAAGCGTCCAGCGGCTTGTTTGATCAGTTCGAGACAGATGCCAGCTTCGTTTGGCGTGCAGGGGCCCGGTGACAGCACGATTGCCTCAGGCTTCAGCGCCAGCGCGGCTTTGGCCGTAAGTTCGTCATTGCGCTTGACAACCACTTCTGCGCCAAGCTGCCCCAAATAGTGGAACAGGTTGTATGTGAAGCTGTCATAGTTATCGATCAGCAGCAGCAAGACTCACCTATCTCATTAAAATCATGACCAAATTCACCGTTTTAGGTGCCGCAACACTCGTTCGCCCGCCTCTATCTACGACGTACCGACATCGCGTTGGAAGCGTGTTTTGCGCAAGACCTCCAGCGAACCGCAACTTCCGTCTCAAGAACTATTCTGCGATCCGGAGCATGGCTGGTTGACGCTGTAACTCGCGTGTTTAACGTGGCGGCTCCTCGCGCACGCTGGAGCGTTCATGTCGAATTCGAATGGCCGAAAGTCCATCTTCATTACCGGCGCGGCCTCCGGCATGGGACGCGAGACAGCGCGTCTGTTCCAGCGCGAGGGTTGGTTCATCGGCGGTTATGACGTGAACGGCGACGGGCTAAAGTCGCTGGAAGCTGAACTCGGTGCAGCCAATTGTGTCGTGCGCCGGCTCGATGTCACCGACCGCGAAGCCTATCGCGCGGCACTGGCGGAATTCGCCGATGCGACAGGTGGCAAGTTGGACATCCTTTTCAACAATGCGGGTATCGGTCGCGGTGGCCTGTTCGAGACGCAAAGCTTCGAAGACGTGATGGCCGTGGTCAATACCAACTTCGTCGGCGTGCTTATCGGAATCCACGAAGGCATCAAATATTTGAAGGCCACCAAAAACGCGATGTGTTTCACGACGTCGTCGTCATCAGCGACCTATGGCATGCCGGGAATTGCCGTCTACTCGGCCACCAAGCACGCCGTCAAGGGATTGACCGAAGCACTTGCCGTCGAGTTCAAGGCCAGCGGCGTACGCGCCGCGGATGTGCTTCCCGGACTTATCGATACGCCGATCTTGCCGCCGGGTATCGCGGCAAACGCTCCGAAAGAAGGAATGTTTCGCGCGATCCCGCCGCTCGAAATCGCTAAGGTCGTGTGGCAGGCCTATCACTCCGACAAGCTGCACTGGTATGTGCCGCCGGAGATCTATGAACTCGACAAGGCTGCGACGCTGATGCCCGAACAGACGCGCGACAATATGGCGAACGGTTCGCTCTTTGCACAGTTGAATGCGGTCGCGACGCCATGAGCGCGGGTCTCGTCGGCGAAGTCGCGCCCGCACAGCGCTTCGACGAAGAAAGGTTGCGTACCTATCTCGAACGGCAAATCGAGGGTTTTGGCCGCGAGATGCTCGTTCAGCAGATCAAGGGCGGAGCATCGAATCCGACTTTTAAACTGACAACAATCGGCCGGGACGGACAATTGCACTACGTCCTGCGCAAAAAACCGCCCGGCCAGCTTTTGGCCAGTGCGCATCAAGTGGACCGGGAATACCGGGTCATGAAAGCATTGGACGGTACGGGCGTGCCGGTTCCACGCATGCGTCACCTCTGCCTCGATGCCACGGTCATAGGCACCGCGTTCTATGTGATGGACTATCTTGACGGCCGCATTTTCCGCGACGCGACGCTACCTGGACTGACCCGCGACGAACGCGCAGCGATTTATGACCAGCTGAATGCCACACTCGCAAAACTTCACCAAGTAGACTACGTGGCGCGCGGACTCAGCGATTTCGGTCGAGCAGGGGGATACTTTGAACGCCAGGTGGCGCGTTGGATCAAGCAATATCGTGGCGCCGAAACCGAAACGATCCCAGCCATGGAGCGGCTGATTGCGGAGCTGCCCGCACTAATTCCGCCGGATCAGTCCGTTTCGATCGCGCATGGCGACTATCGGTTGGAAAACACGATGTTTCATCCCAGCGAACCGCGGCTGATCGCAGTGCTTGACTGGGAGCTCTGCACCATCGGACATCCGCTCGCCGACATCGCCTACAATTGTTTTCTGTGGCACTCGGAGGGACAAAGTTGGGGCAGTCTTGTGGGGGTCGACTTTGCTGCCAGCGGAATACCGACTGAGCGCGAATATATTGAGGCCTATTGTCGACGTACGGGTCGCACCAATATCGACAACTGGAATTTCTATCTCTCATTCGGTGTGTTCCGACTTGCCTCGATTTCGCAAGGGGTCTATCGGCGCGTATTGAACGGCGTAGCACCCAGCGACCGCCCCGCGCTTAACGGCACGCAACGGCTCGCCGAGCAGGCTCTGGAGTTGCTGCACCGGGCGAACTAGCCGGAGCGCGGCAGAAGCTTCAAAAACGACGGATCGCGGAATGGTTCGCCCTGTTGCAGGGGGCGACCTGTTGTGCGCGGCCCAGCCCGCCCTGGTCTTTGATCGTAATATGAGTGGCGACCGAAGAACCTGAGCGTCAGCGTTCGCCGGCGCATGCCGGGATGCGTAGGCGCTCCACCATGCAACGTCGCCGGATGAAAAAGCACCAGATCGCCCGGCTCGACGGCAAACGACAAGATGGGCCACTTGGCACGCTCCTTCTCGATATCGGGCAGACGCGGCATTTCCGCACTCGGATGGAGCGGCGCGGTGTCGTCGCCCAGCTCGAAGCGCGAACCGTTGAAGAGCGGGCCGTGATGCGAGCCGCGCACGAATTCGAGCGAGTCTGCCTTGCTGACCGGGTCAAACGTGATCCAGGCAACAGCCAAGTCGTCACCGGCAATTGTCAGGTAGGAGGAATCCTGGTGCCACGGGGTGCGCCTGCTCTCGCCACCTTCCTTCAAGAATACTTGTTCGTACATGAACCAAACATCCGGCGTTCCCCAAATATCGGAAATCAGCCGTGGCAATGGCGACGCCTCGAGCATCGAGCGATAGGCTGGCACACAGCCCGGATTGAACAAGTCATTGTAGAAGGTGGCATCGGTTGTCTGGGCGAACTTCATCGCCAGTGGACCTGGATTGGCGAGGCTCCACTCATAAGCCTCTTGTGCCTGTGCCAAGGCCGAAGCATCAAGCGCACGCGGCACGAAGAGCACCCCGTCGTCGCGATACGTCTGGCGCGCTGCCGTCATGTCCATGCCCAATCCTTGCGCATAGATGGAATGGCGTCCACATGAATGCCGCGCCGTTCCGTTGCGGCATGTTGACGATGCGCTGGACTGTGCAAGCATGTGGGATGGCCGTCCCGCCCCCGACCGTTGTTCCTCGTGGTGACCAGGATTGGGAAATCCTGGTTCCGCTTGATGCCCTGTCGTCATGGATGGACGGGCAAGGTTTTCCGAGCGGCCAGATCGAACATCCACATCTGCTTGGCGGCGGCACTCAAAACATCCTGCTCAAGTTTGAGCGCGCGGGACGCAGTTTTGTTCTGCGGCGGCCGCCCAAACATCTTCGAGCCAACTCGAATGAGACGATGCGGCGCGAGGCCAGAGTCTTGGCTGCGTTGGGCGGAACCGACGTGCGCCACCCCGGACTGATCGCGGCATGTGGGGATGAAGCGGTGCTCGGTGCTGCGTTCTATCTCATGGAACCCGTTGCAGGTTTTACGCCGCGCGAGGAAATGCCGCCGCTGCATGCCGGTGACCCGCAAATTCGGCGGGCCATGGGCTTTGAGATGGTCGATGCGATTGCCGCGCTCGGCGGGGTGGATTATTCCGCTCGGGGCTTGGCCAGTCTCGGCAAGCTCGACGGCTATCTTGAGCGGCAAGTGGGACGCTGGCGGGCGCAACTCGAGAGTTATGCCGAGCACAAGGGTTGGCCAGGTTTGGCGGGAATTCCGGGGGTAGACGAAGTCGGCGCGTGGTTGGATTCACATCGCCCGCAATCCTTCATGCCAGGGATCATTCACGGCGACTTTCACTTCGGCAACGTGTTGTTCGATAGAGAGAGTTCAAAATTGACGGCGATGGTCGACTGGGAACTCACCACGCTCGGTGATCCGCTGGTCGATCTTGGGTGGCTGCTGTCGGCATGTCCCGAAGACGACGCCGAGACTGGTCCGGTGAAGCCATGGCAAGGATTTCCGACGCGTGGCGAAATCGTGGCGCGTTACGCGGCAAAAACCGGACGAGATGTCAGTTGCGCCGAGTGGTACGAAGTGCTGGCCTGCTACAAGCTTGGCGCAATCCTCGAAGGCACGTTTGCCCGCGCCTGTGCCGGTCGTGCGCCCAAGGAAACCGGGGACTTCCTGCACGCGTCCACGCTTTCCCTGTTCGCGCGTGCACTGAAAAAAATTTCCTAGCGCGTTTGCCCGCCATCGACAGGAAGAACGGCACCGGTGATAAAGCTCGCGGTCGGGCTGAGTAGGAACGCCACGGCTGCGCCGATTTCCTCGGGTTTGCCATAGCGACGCAGAGGCACTTCCCGCTTGATCCAACGTGCCCACGCTTCCGCCCGCTCACCTGTCGAACGCGCCTCCCAGTCACCGCCAGGGAATATGATGTTGCCGGGCGCGACGGCATTCACGCGCACGCCACTGGCACCGGCGATTTTCGCCAATTCCTTAGCCAAATGGTTCATCGCCGCTTTCGCTGTGCCGTAGGTCAGAGGCGTTCCCAGCGCGCCCAATCCGGCAATCGAACTGATGAAGACGAACGAACCGGCTTTGCGCGGCGTCATTCGCTTGAGCGCACCCCGCGCAAGCCGAAACGCGGAGTCCAAGTTCTGTGCGAAGGCGCCGCCCCAGGTCTCATCGTCGACTTCGTAGCCGGGCGGCGTGGGGTGCAGCCCGACATTGGCGACCGCGCCCCAGATCGGACCGAAATCGCGCTCGACAGAATCCAAGGCTTTCTCGATCGCAGCGGTGTCTCGCATGTCGCCGGTCATCGCCCACACACTGTCCCTGCCAAACTGCTCGACCAGGCGATTGCGAGTCTCTTCCAGTGCAGGCGCGCCGCGCGCCGTAATCGCGACCTTCGCGCCTTCGGCCAGACAGGCTCGCGCAATTCCCAGCCCGATGCCGCGGCTGCCACCGGCAACAAAGATCACCTTGTCCTTGAGTTGAAGATCCATGGCGTTCTCCGTTGCATGTCAAAGACCGAGTACGGCCTTCGACAAAATGTTCCGCTGCACTTCATTCGTGCCGGCATAGATGGAACCCGCACGATCATTGAGATATTTGGCGGCAACGGTCCAACTATAGTCCGGCCCCACCGGTACCTGATTGTTGGGCGGTCGATAGTTCGGCGAAGGTCCACCGGCTGCGACGGCGAAGGGCTGGTAGGGTTGGGCGTATTGGCCAACGACCTCGATCGCGAGTTCGGTGAGGCGCTGGCTGAGTTCGGTCGCCACCATCTTCAGCATCGAGGACTCGGCCCCGGGCGGTTGTCCCTGGCTCAAACTGGACATCACGCGCAGCTCGACTGCCTCGAGCGCCGCAACGTCGATCGCCGCCTGCGCCAGCTTGGCGGTGAAACTCTCGTCGGCAACGCCCTCTGCCGCTGCCATGTATCGGATGCGTTCCAACCGCACTTTGAGGCCGGGAGAGCTGACCCCGCCACCGCGCTCGAATTGCATTAAGTACTTCGCGACGGTCCAGCCGTCG
>Ga0105241_10002170_pt1 | contig 14779 bp, 11 predicted proteins | sample KBSC64metaG_FD_80422 | JGI IMG/M metagenome (GOLD analysis project Ga0105241, IMG submission 80422) | Corn rhizosphere microbial communities from Kellogg Biological Station, Michigan, USA - KBS C6-4 metaG | ecosystem: Host-associated > Plants > Roots > Rhizosphere > Soil | place: Michigan, USA... | reverse complement strand
CTGGCTGCGATGTCGGCTTATCAGGAAGGCGACCGCGATCACGACAACCTTAGCGGCAGCGATCCGATTAGTCGGGGCGCTGGCGGGCTCGGAGGATTCAAACTAGTCGGGATGGCGCTCGGCATGGCCGTTCCCTCGCGTGCCTTGGGGTACAGCATGGGCGCCTACGGTGCGGGAATGTCGGTCTATTCTCACTTCATCGCACGTGGAAACGAAGTCGTCTTCCCGAAGAACACCGCTATGCAAATTGGCATTGGGACACGTGGCTCGGGACCATCTGCGCCTCCGGCTTCACCTATGCAATGACGCTCGCTGTTCTTTAGTTCACAGCTCTCATTCTCCCCTGCCCACCGGTTGCGGCGGCCAGTACCGGACGCGGGGCATCTTCATTTGTTCGGCATCTCACTGCCCGGTCGTTGTTGCGGAGAGTTAACTGTTGAAACCAGGCGATTAACAATCATTGACCCCGCAAGATGGTTTGGCATCAACGGTAGGGATAAAAGAAAAACCGCTGCACCGGGCTCGGTAACAGCGGCAGGGCCTGATCGGTTGAAGCAAAATCCACCGTTACACCTCAGCGCCTGGCGTCGTCAGCATCCTCGGCAAGATCGCGCATCAATTCAAAGAATGCGGGAGACTGGCCGATGAACAAACCCATGTCTGTCAGGAATTTCAGCGCTCCCATTGCAGCGCCCTTCGTCGCCGTCGGCCGCACGATCGAACACGTCGGCAGTTTTCGACTTAAGAAAATAGTAGGCTCCGGCATGATCAGGTTGGTTTGGAATTCCTCTCCGCCGAACGGAGACGAATTGAGGTCCGGGAAGACCAGCGACGGATCTTTCGGGTCGGTCAGAGCGAGTGCATTGCCTGCTTTATCGCTCCAAGTCTGAAAGTGCATTGCTTCAGTTGGTCCAATGCTGAGGACGATACGTAGAACCTCCGAATTCGTAACTCGCTGGGCGAGTTGTGGGTAAAGGCTGGTCCCCCCTTGTTCGATGGTGCCAAAGTGAAAACCCGCCGTGTTGGCAATCGCTTGGATGTGATCGTTGGGAGTGAGATCATCATCGTCTCTTGGAATCGCCGGATGCTGCCCCTTGCTTAGGCTAGGTACCGCTTGATCGAAAGCGTCACCGAAATCCGGGTTCTTGTCGCCGCTCCGGTACCGCGTCCACCAGCTCGTGTCCACGGTGAGCTGCATCAGATTGGTAAGTCGCCCTATTTGTTGTGCTCCTGTTGCCTTGCTACTCGGCAGAGTGCGAAATTGGTCAAGGTTGACGGTATCCGCCCCTTTGGATTCCAGGTAAGCATTGATGAAAACTTCATGGGTAAGCTCGTCTTCGGTGTTGTCGTGAATGTATTGCGCCATGTCCGCATCAAGAACGGCCAGCGCAGCCGTATAGGTGGGGTTCCCACTGCCGCCCGGAACTTCGCTGTCTGGGATTCCCCCAAGTTCGTTGTATTGTTGCCACAAGTCGGTCTCAAGGATTTCGGCCGCAGCCAGGAACCGCAGAATTGCGGAGTCGCCTTTGTCCAGGCGTCCGCTACGTTCTTCTGAGTCTCCATGGGCTAGAACAGATGCGCTTGGGTATAGCAGCCCTGCGCCTACCGTTGCCGCAGTCAGTCCACTCTTCACAAACGAACGCCGATTGACTGGAACATTCAGGTGTTTCATAAAAAATCTCCTTAGCAAAGGAGATTGATCCCGCCAAAACAAATGGGTGTCAAAGGAACGTAAAAGATTTGTTAACAGTCATCGATTTGCCCGCCGGCCAAATCAAAGGCCCAGCATTCTTACGACCTTGGAGGGTCCCCCATGGCAGCTTTTTCGGGGTCGTGAGTGTAATGGCGATTTTTCGTCAACCATGCCGTTTCCCTTGGTGTTGCTACGGAGAGGGAAACGAGAACAACGACCTACAGATTCGGACCAATTGAAAGAAGCATTGATTTCAGCGACAAAGAGACTAGATGTCTCTCTTCGGCTCTACCACGCTGCTCAGAAACTGCATCCGCCGCGAGGCGACTCGCATTTTGTTCCAGCAGATTGCTAGTTGCTTCCGAAACCTTGAGAAGCGGCGTGCCCATACTTTGCAAAATGATTTGAAGCTGGGCGTCATCCATGACAGCCTCCAAAAGAGCACCTTTATACTCGCCGTCAAATGGAGGTCCCCACGTGATTGGTTTTTGCTCCGAAAACCAAACAACCGAACCTTTTGGCAGAACGGAGGGTCTACGGCCCCGGAGACCCAAAAAAAGGAACCCTCCAACCAAGTTTGTGAGTGTAATGGCGATTTTTCACCAACTACCCGGGTGCCATGTTGCGTCGGCTTTCCGACCACCGCATATCACATCGCCGAATCATCGAGATTCGAAAGAAAATTAAACAATCTCTGGTGCAGGCGTGTAAGCTGCGAATGTGGGGCTGGGGGCATACTAACTTCAAATGTCGCCTCGTGGCTTCGTCGCAGAAGCTTGTACGTGTAAGGTGTACGATGTCCGCCCAAACCAGCACTCATTGCAAGTCATGCCAATCAATCAACCAGAGCACGTTTAACGGTGAGATTGCGATTCACTTTCCTGGACTCGAAGGACTGAAGAAACCCATAGTTTGGGTTTTTCCGAAGCTTCTAGTTTGTTTGGATTGTGGCTTCACGGAATTTGAAATTCCCGAAGCCGAGTTACGACAGTTAGTGGAAGGCGATTCGGCTGCAGCGAAACCTACTGCGCGGGAAATTGGCCGTTTGAGTAATCCTCCTCGGTTTCGCGCGGATTAGCCGCCTGAATTCCACTACTGACAAAGTGCGTGCCCCGTAGAGCAGCTTCTACCGCAGGCAGCAGGTCTGTGCCCGCGTCCTGCTTCCAAACGTATCCTTTCGCGCCGTTGCCTAAAGCTTCCTGAACCACATCCGCATCGCTGATCTGACTTACAAAGAGGATTGTTGAGGTTGGAACGAGCCGACATATCCGATGCGCAGCTTCGATCCCATTTAGGCTGGGAAGACCAATGTCGATCAAGATCAAGTCTGGTTTCAGTGCTTGGGCTTTCTCAACGGCTTCTAACCCGTCTGAGGCTTCGCCGATGACCTCTAAATCCGGCCTGCTTTCCAGCCTTGAACAAATGAATCGCCGAAACGGCTCGAAGTCGTCGACGACGAGAACTGTTAACATGCGATTTCCCCCTCAACGCAGGTAAGAGGTAAAAACCGTCAATCTACAGCGAGATTGACTACCCGTCGGTACGCAACCGTGCTGAACGAACTGTTTTGTAGACTGGCAAAAATGACAGGGGGGACGAGGCTGCCGGTTTGGGGTTCTGAGTGATATCGCGATTTTTCGTCAGTTGGCAGTCTGTGATTCCTTCTCGTCGGCTAAAATTGTGGCTTCGCGTAGCTGCCTTTTCAATGTCTCGTCTCATAGCTAACTCCTACCGTGAACTTAGGAGCCAGGAGCAAACAAGGGTGGCCCTAGCAGCTCCATGCCGTAATTGTTCATGATTCTCTCCATTTGCGCCGGTGTCATTTTGTCGTTCATGCCCTTCGCAGAATCCTCAAAGAAGTTTTCAAAGCCCCCGGGTAGACATATAAAAATCATTTTTCCGGCCACCGTGCCTCCATTCGCCCAGACGTGAGGAACGTCGCGCGGTGCCCAGATACTTCCGCCCACCGGTAACGAATATTTTGCGTCACCTACTTCAAAAAGGAACTCTCCGGCAATTATGTAGTACCACTCGTCTTCGCGATGATGGACATGCCGTGGAGGCCCTCCTTTTGGGGGTATGACAACTTCGAAACTCGAGCACGCCCCTGCGCTGTCTTCCTTGCTGAGCTTGCACGGCGGCGTGAGGAAAGGATCGGGAATGGAATAGCGAAAGCGACTTTCCCCTGGCTTTGCCATCACGGCCTTCTGGATCGACTTCGTTTGGGCCGGCAGAAGCGGTGTAAGCGATGCAATTCCGAAGGCCTGGAGGAGGGTGCGACGGCTGAGAGTTGACATATGCGGTATCCCCCGAGATTTGAGGCTGCAAGTAGAGGCTTACGGAGTTCTCTTGTCAAGGAGGTGGGCTGTTGCAAACAGGCGTTATCACCAACTACGGTCACCAGACCGCCCGGTTGGGGTTGTGAGCGTAATGGCGATATTACGCCAATTACGACGTGACAGACCGTCTTGAAAACGAACGAAGGGGAGGCTTGGCAGCGTCTCCGAAGTCTATTGGAACATGATGACGACTTTCGCCGGGGCGTGCCCTTCTTCTACGTACGCGATGGCATCGGCGGTTTCGGTCAGAGGGTAGCGTCTGTCGATCACCGGGGTTATCCTTCCGGCATTAATAAGTCCGCAGAGGGTCATCAGGTCGTCCCTATTCATTTTAGCAATGAAGAATGTGAATTTCTGCCTCATGAACGGTGACCACGCGACTGCTTTGCACAATCGGGTAAACACCGCCCAGAGTTCCTTAGGCGCTCCGGCCATGACACACTTGCCATTCGGACTCAAAACGCGCCTCATTGCTGACAATGTGCGGTTTCCCACGTTATCGAGAAGCAGGTCGAAACGTTGGCTGTCGTGAGTGAAGTCATCGCGGGTATAGTCTATGACCCGGTCGGCACCGAGGGAGCGTACCAATTCAACATTCTTCGTGCTGCAAACTCCGGTTACGTTGGCCCCAAACGACTTCGCGATCTGGACGGCAAAGGTGCCGACGCCTCCCGCCGCGCCGTTAATCAAGACATTTTGCCCCGGCTGAAGGTGTCCCTTGTCGCGCAGCCCCTGCAAGGCAGTAAGACCTGCAATCGGCACAGCAGCCGCTTGGTCGAAGCTCACGCTTTCCGGTTTCAGGACTAACCTGTCTTCGGGAGCACACGCGTATTCGGCAAAGGCGCCTTTGCAAACGCCGAACACCGCTTCTCCTGGCTTGAACTGCGTCACCCTTTCCCCGACCGCTACTACCTGGCCAGCGACATCAACGCCGGGCCGGTGGCTCTTCATGCGCCAGTCCAGCGGATTGACGGAAGCGGCGCAAACCAGCATGACGACTTCGTTCTTCTTCGGAAGTGGCTGGTCTAGGTCCTTCAGTTCGAGAACCTTTCCCGATTTGCCTTTGGTGTAGACGGCGGCTTTCATAGCGGCTGAGATGTTATTCGCGAACTGCCCGACCCGATGTGACGAGGATCACAGAGTCTTCCAGGTCATGAGTGTAATGGCGATTTATCGACAACTAGGCAACGCTCATTTGCGAATACAGTTCATTTCGAAACTCCATGGCTTAGTTTTGGTTCAGGAAGAAATCTGTCGCTTGTGATGCAAGAGCCGCCGCAGACAGTAGAACGGCTCCGTGATTCATGCCCTTCAGCGATTTGTACTCTGCATTTGGCAGCATTTTGACGAGCGACTTGGCACTATTATGAAAGAAGGGTTCGCTCCTTCCCCCGACCGCTACGAGCGTCGGCGCAGTCACCGCAGTCCAGCGATTTGAGGGCAATGACTGCCCTGTCTGCGTGCCATTCAGGATAGCCAAGTCGTACGGGGCGGTTTGCGCCATGGCGGCCATCTTCGACCAGCCAGGCATCAGGAAACGCATCAACGTAACCCCAGGCCCAGGTATTCCCATGCCTTTTGTGAAAAACAGTTTTACAGCAGCATCCCGGCGGTTCTGTCCCACCAGAGCCGAAATTTCACCGCCGAGGTTTTCTGGAATCGCAGGACGGCTTTCGTCCACAATGAATGGAGGCTCAAACATAAAGAGCTTCTTTACTTTGGAGCCGAGTTTGTTCGCGGCATCAAGGGCAAGCACAGAGCCCGAGGAACTGCCGAAGATGAATGCCGATCCGCCGTTCGCATCAACCAGTGCGTGGATGTCCTCAACTTCTTTTTCTGGTGAATACGGCAGAGTGTCGGTGCTAGCGCCACGGCCACGGCGGTCGTAGTTGATGACTGTGAAATGTGCGGACAACCGTTTCGCCAGTCGCACCGTGCCGCTATGGTCAGCCAGGGCGGCGGAAACCAGGATCAGCACCGGCCCAGCGCCGGATTGCTCGTAGGCGATGGTCGTACCGTCCGTGGAACTGACTGTTTTGTGCGCAGCTCCCATAGTTTCTCCTCCCGTGTCGAACGCTACGCGAATAGTAATTAGGAGCAACAGTAGTCCGCCTGCAAACAGGTACAGAGCGGCCAACGCAATCCTCTTCAGCCGTGAATGACGGTGCTGCGTTTTAACCAGCTCTGCTCCACTCGGCAGTTCAACACCTTGCAGGTCAGCCACTCGGTGGGCGCTTGCGAATCGCATGTCCAGCACTCCTTCTGTGAGTACATCGAACGAACAAGGCCAGAATCGACAAATTGTGCGACTTCTTTTTCCAATTTCCGAAAGCTTGTCAATGAGTGATATGGCGATGTTACGTCAACCATCGCAAGCGGACGATTACCGCCGGGCCGCGTGGGCCACGGCATATGCGAACTGCCTCCAGGCCGCTGTCCCCCACAATGAAAAGAGAATCGCTTGAGCAGCGAACAACAACAGCGCACCTCGAATGGTCGCAGGATGCAGGCTCCGCTTTGGCATGCTTAGATCGTAGACGACCAGCGGTACTAGCAGGCAAACGTCTAATACTCCAGCAAAAGGCCAGTACCCGTAACGGTCTGGAATCCATAAGAATCGTTGGAGAGCAGCTTGGAGTGACAGGAACAGAGCAAATGTTATAAGGCGCTTGTGCCACTCCGGTCTCTGCCGGGTTCGGTATGCCCACGCGAGAAACAGCGAAAAGGTCAAATAGACGTAAGGGCCGGGAAGCAGCCAATCGTAAGCGCGGATGTCGTCAGAAGGCGCCTTCACAATCAGGGCTCGCCACTCGACGAAAATCATCGAGACCCACGCGAGCCACCCTATGGCAAATGCGAGATTGCCTGTTTTTCGGTGCTGCGCAATGCGCCCGCTTGCGCCGAGATAAGCCTGCAATGAAAAGACCCCGACCCACGCCGCCATGATTGCGCCGTGGATGTGCAAAACCCAGGCAATTGGGAAGCTCCCCTGCGAATACTGAACATATTCCGGTACAAAGGCGAAAATTAGAACGGCAAGAGCGAATAATGACATGCCGGGGAAGAACCTATGAAACGGACGCTTAGGGCGTACACCGGTCGATGGGGTGGAGACTGCTGTCGCTTCTTTTGAGGCCATATTTCTGCGGAGCTAAAGGAGAGCGCAAACCTACCCCCGCGGACCGAGTAGGGTCAACTAGATTGTTGTACAGGCGATTACACTCATTGACCCGGACAGGTCCGCCCCCTCAATGAGTGTAATGGCGATTTTTCGCCAACCATGAGTCCACGATTGCACTCGAGGGTGTGAATTAACTCGTGAGTTTCAAGAAATTGGCTATCAGCTCCGCCGCAGGATGTTTGTGAAGATACGCAATCCAAGAACGCTCAGTCTTAATCTGTGCGCGAAGATTCTGGGCCCGTTGCTCGGCAAATAAGAAATTGCCGAAGCCGCTGGTTTCCGGTTTGCCCGTTAATCAGAATTTGTGCGCACTCCAAGAAAGGTCGCGGTGGGTCACCGAAAACATGGCTCGGAGTCTCGGTAGCGGTATGGCAAATCCGAAAGGCACTTTAGGCCATGACCGAGGATAAAGGGCGTGCAAAGGATTGAGGTCTCTGCGTCGGAAAAGGACCCTCAGAAGGAAAGAATCGAACTTCATTAAGCACTCAGCTTCATTGACGGCGGGAGATCTTCTTTGTTTTCTTCTTTTTGTTCGATGGCCCCTTCTTTCGTGCGTTTTGCCAGTTCTGCGTTGAGCTCTGCCCCGACCAACATGGCGAAACCGGTCCAGTACAGCCACACCATGAGCGCAATGCCCGCGCCCAAGGTTCCGTAGGTATTGTCAAAGTTTGCGAACGTCCTGAAATAGATACCCAGCAGGTAAGAAAAGCCGATCCAGAAAGCCACAGAGAGAATTGCGCCGGGCAATGTTGCCCAAAAACGCTGCTTTACATTCGGTCCCAAAAAATAAAGAGTCTCGACTGCAAGAATGGTGAAACTGACCGAAATGAGCCAGTGAAGATAGGGCCAGCTCCACAACCACACTTGCGACAAATACACTCGAGCAGCCAACCACGCTCCGAAATGAGGACCCACAATCATGATGGACAGCGCAACCAGTAGAAGGAAACCAATTACTATCGCGAGCAATATCGCCAGGAGGCGCGTTTTCCAAAAAGGGCGGGTTTCATCGACCTCGTAGGCCACGTTTAGAGCTTCAATCGCCGCCGCAAAACCACCCGAGGCCGTCCACAAGGTTCCAACAAAACCGATTGACAAAAAAGTGCCACGGTTCGGCGTCACGGCGTCGGAGAGGACTTTACGCACAATGCCCATACCCTCGGTGGGAACAAACCGGCCCATGAGGTCAAGCGTCTGATCGAAAAGACCGGCAACAGGCAAGAAAGCAACGATAGCGGAGAGGAAGATTAGCGCGGGAAAAAGCGCCATCACGAAATAATAGGACAGGGCGGCGCCCATTTGCAGAGTGCGGTTGCGCTCAACATTGGCATAGGTTCGAACGACCGCCGACTTTACTTTCCGGATTTGCACAGCGCCTTAGATGCCATTTGTCTCGAGAATGCAAGAGTTACAGGCGCATTATCTTGCGGCATGGAGCGGTAGATCGAATGTCGGGGTTTTCTCCGAAGGCCATACAAAACAATCAACTTTCTCGTCATCCAAGATCGAGAGGAGTTGTTTCATCGTCTGCCGCCGGTGTGTTTACAAGGAGCCAGCTTCCGCGCGGCTCGGGCGGCACATGAATGTAATCTGAGGCCATGCAATTCGGGAAAATCAATTTCATTCGTTTGGTTTTTGCGGCAACCTTGTTTGCCGGAGTTTGTCTACGAGCCCAGGACTCTGCCAAGACACTGGCTCAAAAACAGGCTCCGGCCACTGCCCCGCAAGTTAGAGAAGTGCTGCCGTCCTACGAAGGGCAGACCGTAGCTTCTGTTGAGATAGCCGGGCGGCCCGAATTGGACCAGCAACAGCTGCTCGCTTTGCTGATCCAAAAACAGGGAGAGCCTTTTTCCCAGGCAAAGATCGACGAGTCCATCGCAGCGCTAAAAAATGGCGGGAAGGTTAAAGAAGTAGAACTCGAAATCCGGCCCCAGGCGAACGGAGTTCGAGTGCTGCTCGTGTGTCAGCCCGCGATTTATTTCGGAATTTTCGAATTTCCTGGGGCTGACGGACGGTTTCCATATTCTCGTTTGCTGCAGGTCTCTGATTATCCTCCACGCGGCGCTTATTCTCCGGTCGATATCGAGAACGCACAGGCCTCTCTACTCAAGTTTTTTCAACAGAATGGCTTCTTCGAGGCGGTGGTAAATCCCGAGGTGATTACCGACAATCAGCGAGGCCTAGTAAACGTGATTTTCCATGTAAGCCTTGGTCGGCGCGCCAAGTTCGGAAGAGTACTTCTTCATGGCGCGCCGCCGGAGGAGCAAGATGGGCTGCAAAAGGCCTTGAAGTCGTGGCGGGCACGGGTTCGAGGTTCTGCCATCCGTCAGGGAAGATCTTATTCACTCAAAACGATTCAGAACGCGACCCAATACCTCGAGGGGCAGCTGATTAACCATAATTATTTGGGGAGCAGGGTGCAACTGGCGGGCGCCGAGTACGATGCCGCCACGCACCGCGCCGATATTCGATTCGAGGTCACACCGGGAGCACTTGCGTATGTCAAAGTTGAGGGCGCGCATCTATGGGGACATACGCGAAAGAAGTTGCTGCCGATATACCAAATCGCTGGCCTTGATCCCGAGCTGATCCAGGAAAGCCGCGAGAATCTCATCTCGCACTTTCAGACAAAGGGTTATTTCGACGTTGCCGTGCAGTCTGATGTTCAGCCTTCACAAAATGGTCAAACCATACTGTTCCGCATTATTAAAGGAGAGCGTCATAAATTGACGGAAGTTGCGGTCGAGGGCAACCATAGCCTTTCGAACAAGCAGCTCCGCGGCCGAATCAAGGTGGAAAAAGGGAGATTCTTCTCTCGTGGCAATTTCAGCCAGCGTCTGGTCAGAACCAGTGCCGACAATCTCAAACGTACCTACGAAGCTGAAGGATTCAGCAGTGTAACGGTTACGCCTGAGGTGAAGAGAAGCGGCGGCAACATTTCCGTGCAGTTTCGTGTCAACGAGGGACCTCAGGATGTCGTCGCCTCATTGCATGTGGTTGGCAACAATACCGTTCCGGTTGCAACCCTCGCGCCTGCAGGACTGAAAGTCACCGAAGGTCAGCCGTATTCCGTCAAGAAAGTCGACGAAGACCGCAATCAGATTGGCGCACAGTATCTGCGGATGGGCTACCTGAACGCAACCTTTCGATCCACTGCGCTTTCTTTTAAAAAAAATCCCCACCAGCTCGACGTCACCTACACCATCTCCGAAGGACCAAAAGTTCTTTTGGATTCAGTGATGACTCTCGGCGCCAAAGTCACGAAACAGTCACTTATCGACAAGACTGTTCAACTCAAAACCGAAACGCCGCTTCGCGCCGACGACCTTCTGGCCGCCGAGGGCCGCCTCTACTCCTTGGCCGGGGTTTTTGATTGGGCCGAGATTGACCCGCGTCGCCCGATAACGACACAAACCGCGGAGGACGCTCTGGTTAAACTTCACGAGGCCCGGCAAAACGATATTCGATACGGCTTCGGTTTCGAAGTGGTAAATCGCGGCGGCAGCATACCCAGTGGCACCGTAGCTTTACCTGGACTTCCGCCAGTCGGTTTGCCGTCATCTTTCCAAACCAGCCAGAAAACGTTTTGGGGCCCTCGCGGTACGTTTCAGTACTTTAGGCACAATTTCCGCGGGCTGGGCGAGACTTTGAGTTTCGCAGTTCTCGGAGCGAGACTGATCCAGCGAGCCTCCGCGACCTATGTGGATCCGCATTTTATCGGGACCAACTGGGCTTCGAACCTGACGCTTTCCGGTGAACGCAATAGTGAGAACCCAATCTTTACTTCCCGCCTGGGGAATGCAGGCTTTCAACTCGAAAGGCCATTGAACGAGGCGGCGACTCAGACTATTTCTGTGCGTTACGACTATCAGCAAACGGCGCTGAGCAACTTACTGATACCCGATTTAGTTTCGCCTGAGGATCAGCATGTACGACTCTCGACCCTTTCGAGTACGTATATACGTGACACTCGCGACCATCCCCTGGATGCTCAAAAAGGAATTTATCAAACCGTCGAACTTGCTTTCAATCCCACGTTTCTTGGGTCGAGCGTCAATTTCGCCAGACTCAGGGCGCAGCAGGCTTACTACAAGAACTTGGGAAAAGGAATCATATGGGCAAACAGCGTTCGAATTGGAATCGAACAACCGTTTGCCGGCAGCCACGTCCCGCAAAGTGAGTTATTTTATACAGGCGGTGGCAGCACCTTGCGAGGTTTTCCGTTAAACAGTGCCGGCCCGCAGCGCGCGGTGAGTGTCTGCAGTAATCCTTCTGACGCGTCAACCTGTTCTTTTATCCAGGTGCCGACCGGTGGACGCGAGCTGTTCATTCTAAATTCTGAGTTCCGCATTCCCGTCCCGCTCAAGAAAGGCCTTGGGGTGGTTGCCTTCTATGACGGCGGAAACGTGTTTGAGCACGTCGGGTTCAGCGACTTCCGAAACAACTATTCCAACACCGTAGGTCTCGGGGTGCGTTACGCAACTCCGATTGGACCGGTTCGCATTGATGTCGGACGAAACCTGAACCCTATCGCCGGAATCAAGGCTACACAGATCTTTATCACGCTTGGCCAAGCATTTTGAAAATACTCATGACGAGGCAGGCATTTTGAACGCATTACCACAACCTCAATTCCCGAACCACGAACCGCCAAAGCCGGTGGCTGTCCGGCGATCCAACGCGGCCCGATGGAAGACAATTGCCGTCTCGGTCGCGAGTGGATTTGGGGTTCTGCTGGTAGTCGTCCTGTTGGGAGTTGTTGCTCTCTTGCACAGTGAACGCTTTCACGCTTACCTCCTCAGGACTGCCCAGCAAAAGGCGAGTGAGGCCTTCGGCAGCCAGGTCCAGATGAAGGATTTCGCGATTCACTGGTCTGGCATCAGTCCCACGGCCGATCTCTATGACGTGGTCGTCCATGGGGCGGCTCCCTATCCCAATCCCCCGCTGCTGCAGGCCGACGCGCTCCATTTGGGCGTCACCGTCACTTCTCTGCTTCATAAGGCTTGGTATGTCAATGATGTCCGCATCGAACATCCGGTAGTCCGAATTTTCGCGGACAGCAACGGCCACACCAACCTGCCTCCCTCGAAGCAGGAACAACCGGGGCCGCAGAGCCGGACCAGCGTATTCGATCTCGGCGTCCGGCACTTTCTGCTTGAGCGGGGCGAGGTTTACTACAACGATCGCAAGAGCGAACTGAGCGCCGACCTGCACGAGCTGACGTTCCGGTCCGGCTTCGCGTTTCTGACCAGCAGTTATTCAGGGACGCTTTCTTATCGCGCCGGACATTTGCAGTTGCAAAACATGAATCCTCTTCAACACAACCTGGATGCCCGTTTCGTCGCGACCCCGGAAGAGTTGAATCTCGAAAGCGCTGTTCTCACCACTTCGAGTTCACGGGTGTCGCTCGTAGCTCGGGTCCGCAGTTATTCCCAGCCGCAACTTCACGCGACTTACGAAGGCGTAATTGACGGCGGGGAATTTCGTCATGTGCTGAAGCAGGATTCTTTACCTGAGGGATTCGTCCAGCTGTCGGGAAGTCTCGATTACGCAAGCCAGTCCGATAAGCCTTTACTGGCTACGGTCATCGCCAGCGGAGATATTCGTAGTGCTGCCTTGATTGTCAGGCATGAAAATGCTCGACTGCAGGTCCGAGATATTGGAGCTCACTATTCGGTATCGAACGGAAACGCCGAAGTGAAGGACATTCACGCTCAATTGATGGGGGGCGCACTCAGGGGCACCTTGGTAACGAAGGATCTCGCCGGTTCCATGGCGTCACATTTATCGGCTTCTTTGCAGGGGATCTCGATTGCCGAGTTGCAGAAAGAGTTGCAAGCCACAGTAGGGTCGTCACTAAAGAACCAGATTGTAGTGCGCGGTTCGATGAGTGCCACAGCCGACGCAACTTTCGACAAGACAATGCAAAATCTTCTGGCGCGCGCTGACGCCACTCTGCAGGCGAACGCCCAGCCGGCGCAAGGCGGAACCATTACTCCTATCAATGGAGCAATCCACACTCGATATTCCGGAAAGAGTGGGGAGTTATCCTTCGATAAGAGCGACCTCCGAACTCCGCAAAGCTCGATAAGTCTTACCGGGACCGTCAGCGATCATGCTTCTCTGCAAGTTCGGTTCAACAGCAACGATTTGCACGAGCTCGAAACGATTGCCACTGCATTTCAGACATCAGGATCCACGCCTGTTGGGCTTTATGGCCGAGCAAATCTGAACGCGACGGTCAGTGGATCAACGCGAAGCCCGCACATTGCCGGACAGCTTACAGGAGATGGTCTTAAGGTGAGAGGCAGTGCGTGGAAGAGTTTGAAAGCCAACGTTTCTGCCAGCCCATCAGAGATTCGCATCGAGAACGGGGGGCTTGACTCTGCCGCTCAAGGGCGTATCGCTTTTAACGGCAGGACAGTCTTGAAACAATGGTCGTTCACGAATTCGAGTGAATTTAATTTGCGGGCAAAGGCTTCTCAGATCAATCTGGCCGAGCTGTTAAAGGCTTCGGGGTCTACGTTGCCAGCGACTGGAACTCTATCCGCCGAGGTCACGGCTAGCGGCACGCAGCTTTCCCCTGTAGGACACGGAACAATCGGCCTGGCATCCGCACGGATAGGCGATGAGCCGATTCTTGCTGTCGATTTGCAATTTCAGGGCAACGGCTCTGAAGTGAATGCGAACCTCAAGATCGATTTTCCCGCTGGTGCGGCGAATGCCACCCTCCGGTATGAGCCTGCAACCCAGGCGTACCAGGCGGAACTTCATGCCCCCGGCGTGAAGCTCGACCAGCTGGAAACGCTGAAGGCTCGTAAACTGGAAATTCAGGGCGTGCTGAACGTGAGTGCCACCGGACGAGGCACACTGAAAGATCCACAGATGCAGGCCACGATTGAAGTGCCGCAGCTTCAGGTTCGGGATCAGGTGATTCGCGGACTGAAGCTGCAGAGTGATGTGGCCAACCACGTTGCAAATTTCACTCTCGATTCAGACGTTCTAAATACTCACGGCGGCGGACATGGCACTGTTCAGTTAAGCGGCGACTATCTGGCAGACATAAGCCTCGATACCCAATCGATTCCTCTTGCACCGTTGGTGGCGCTTTACGCTCCTTCCCAGGCTGGAAACGTCACGGGCCAGACCGAACTTCATGCTACGGTGCGCGGTCCGCTCAAGGACAAGAGTCGTCTTGAAGCGCATTTGCGCGTACCGCAGATGGCCGTGAACTATAAAGACAGCATTCAGCTCGCAGCAACAGCGCCGATTCAGGCTGATCTCGCCAAAGGTGTGCTGAACGTGCAGCCTTCAACGATTCGCGGTACCGGAACCGAAGTGACGTTCCAGGCCAATGTGCCGGTCACCAAGGATGATCCCGCAACCATCATGTTCCGCGGGAGCGTCGATCTTCGTCTCGCGCAGTTGATGAGTCCCGACATCACCAGCGCAGGCCAACTGCAGTTTGATATCGATTCTTCGGGCCGCCGCTCTGATCAAAATGCTGAAGGACAGATTCGGGTCGTCAATGCCAGTTTCGCCGCTGCCGGCGCGCCTCTTGGGCTG
>Ga0105241_10002164_pt1 | contig 14805 bp, 14 predicted proteins | sample KBSC64metaG_FD_80422 | JGI IMG/M metagenome (GOLD analysis project Ga0105241, IMG submission 80422) | Corn rhizosphere microbial communities from Kellogg Biological Station, Michigan, USA - KBS C6-4 metaG | ecosystem: Host-associated > Plants > Roots > Rhizosphere > Soil | place: Michigan, USA... | reverse complement strand
GTTTACCGAATTCAATGAGTATCCCATCGGACTGGCGGCAGCATGCTTACTGGGACTCGTGGGCTGGTTGCGATCCGGCGCGTGGGCGCTGTGGACCAGGAGTAACTTCGCGATTCGCATTCCGCTCATGGCCCTGCTGCTAGGCGGAATCGCCGCCGCGACCACCGTCAGCCTGACGGGCGCGCGGAAGGCCGCCGGCACCTGGCGGAACTTCTACGGCATTCTCCGAATAACTGATTTGCCCGATCCTAAAGGAGCAATGCGTGAGCTGACGCACGGCCGCATCAAGCACGGATCGCAGTATCTTGAGCAAGCCTGGCGCGATCGGCCGACTTCGTATTATGGTCCGCACAGCGGCGTGGCGCTGGCGTTGAATGCGCTCCCGCAAGGTCCCCGAACGATTGCGGTCATCGGCCTGGGTACCGGAACCATCGCAGCATGGGGCCGTCCCGGTGATCTGGTTCGCTTCTACGAAATCAATCCACTGGTCCCCATGATCGCCACGCAGTGGTTCACATTCCTTCCCGATTCGAAAGCCCAGACAGATGTCGTCCTGGGCGACGCCCGCATCCAGATGGAGCGCGAATCATCCAGCAAGTTTGACTTGATTGCAGTCGATGCCTTCTCGAGCGACGCGATTCCCATGCACCTGCTTACCGCCGAGGCTGCCGACATCTACCGCCAGCACCTGGCCGGCGGCGGCTTGCTGCTCTTTCACATCTCGAATCGCACACTGAATCTGGAGCCCGTCATACGAGGTTTGGCCCAACACCTGAACTGGAATGCCGCGCAGATTCTCGCCGAGGATAACCCCAGCACCGGCGAAGACGGTTCGCGTTGGGTGGTGCTCAGCCAGAACCTGCCCCTGCTGCAACAGGTGACGAACACCGCGCCCCGGATCGGATGGACAGAGCCAGGCCGCAAGCCGATTCTCTGGACCGACGATTTCGCCAGCCTCTGGCAGGTGCTGAAGTTCTGATTTACTTCACCCGCATCGCGACAGCTTCTTCGGTGAACATGTCCAGGATGGTGCGCGTCAATTTGATCTCGTCACCCGCCAACTTGCCTTTGTACACGATCCGCAACGGCATGTCCTGGAAGTTCAGATTCTCGACGAACGAAATATCATCGCCATTCACCGTGCCTTCGACGATCTCCGTCTCCGTACCCGCAAGTTCCGATTTAGCCTTGCCGGTCAGTTTGTTGCCTGCGACCCTGAAAGTATAGGTGTACTTCTGGACGCCGACTTGCGTATCGAACGACGCGGTCCATGTTCCCGTAACATCCGCCGCTAGGGCCGCGGTCGCCATCACCATTGCTAATACTGCGCTGAGCAGAATCCTGTGTTTGGTCATCCCCGACCTCCTATGCAGAATCCTAACGTACTTTACGGTTAAAAGCGCCGCCTTCTGGGGTAGAATCGAAGTGCGGTTTATTGAGTTGAAGTTGCAGTCTGCAGTTCCCGAGTCATCCAAGGGCCAAGGTTCTTCCGGCCTGCTGGCTCGCCTTGCCGATTTGTGGTGCCGGCGCATGCATCACAGCCCCATGTGGCCAATTCACGGCCGCTACCAATGCCGTAAGTGCCATCGTTACCACGACGTCACCTGGGAAGCTCCCAAGGATCCGCCGCCTTCGCGCTAAACTCCTATTTCAGCTTGATCTTGATTTCAGCCGCGTAAAGCATGGTGCGGTCGTTATCTCGTGCGGCCCACTTGAGCAGCGTGTCCACGCTGGCCTGGACGCGAGCATTGAAAACCTCGCGGCCGTTGGCAGTCACTTTGACCGGCTGGCTGAAATCGAACTTGTCCGGAGACAGAAGCAGCGTGAACGCGCTAACGCCCTTGGTGGTGGCTTGCACGGCGTTTCCCGACCGGACCAGATCGACACGTCCAGGAACCTTGGGCCGGCTGAATAGCGGGTCGGTTCCCAGAGAATCCGTAAAGAGGTTGACGTCAGTCCATGTCTTAGCTTCGCCCGTCTTGGGTTCGCCCGGAGCCGTTCCAAAGTTGTCAATCACCAGCCAATGCGCGCGGTTATGCGCGGCATCCGCCGCTTCCCACGTCAGCTTGTCGGGCGATGGGTCGCGCGGGTGATCCTTCACAAACTTCTCGAACGGATCCTTCATCTCCGGCCACCACGCAGTATTGTGCTGGCCATCAGGCTGCGGAAAGTACGCGATCTCGACTCCATTCTTCATCAGATGGCGGGTGTATGGCTCCACGATCGAAATCGGATAAAGGCGGTCCTTGCCGCCGTTGATGACGAACAGAGGCTTGTTGCGCAGGTTGTTGGGAAAATTCAGGCCGTCATCGATCTCGCCGTTCGCCAGAACCATGATGTAGCCGTTCAGGGGCAGGAAGCTCGCATAGGGGGTCGTGTCCCGCATGGCGATATAGTAAGCCCCCGTCCCGCCGTCCGATACTCCGGAGACCACCACGCGGTTCTCGTCGATGTTGTATTTGCGCTTGAGCGCGTCCACGATCGCGCGGAGATTCAGCACTTGATCGTCGCTCCACCAGGGCTCGTCGTTCCACGCGTACGGAATCACGTAGAACTGCCCGTCGGCGCCAGCCATGTTCCCAATCTGGCCGTTGCCACGCGGCTTGTTATCTTCGCGGCCGCCCACGCCGCCGTGCAGTTGAAACCTCACTTGATACCGTCGTGATGGATCGTAGCCCGCCGGGACCGTGACAGCGAAGTTATGCTCGATCCCGTCCGAGGTGCGATTACTCATCTGCACCACGCCGTCTTTCGCCGCCCCATAGGTCCGTCCGAGTTTCAAACGCCGCAGCGCTTCGTCGAAGCTCACGCCCGACCTCACAACATCCTCTGTAGCGAGCGTGGCCGCGGCCGGGGAGTCGGCTGCCCAGAACTTCTGAAATGCGGCGTCGATCTTGCTCTGGGCATGCGCGAGCGGCAGCAGTGCGAGCCCGGCAATCCATATCGTCGCATTCGTCGCATTCGTCATTGCCTTACTCATTGCCTTACTCATTGCGCAGCGCCCATCCATTGACCTCCAGCGGCTTCTTTGAACTGAGCTGTATCGGTGTAGCTTTGCCACATCACGATTTTGCCGTCCTTAAAGCGGAATACGTGAACAAATTCGGCATTGATCTTGGTACCTGTAACCTTAAATGTTCCGCGATACCGGCCCCGTGCGATTACCACCTCGCCGGCGCCCAGGATCTCTTCGGGAACCGCAGTGAAGTTTTCCCACTCTGCGTCCACTCGATCGAAGATGCCGTCGTGAATCGCATCCGGACCAATGTAGGGACTTCCTTTGGCATAGATAAAATTCTCCGCGGCATGCATTTCCACTTGAGGATCAAGCTGTTCCAGCGCGGTGGCGAGATCCTTGCGCGCATACGCCTGATAAAATTCGTCCACCGTCTTCCGATAGTCGTGAGGCATTCCGCGCTCCTCTCTCCATCGATTATTTCATTTACCACAACACTCGATCGAGTGATTCAACGAAGAAGTATTCGCCCCACATCACCGACTCATCCACGCCCAGGCTCTTGTTGACGTGATACACGCCACCCTTGAGAATTCCTTCCCATTTGGGATCGGATTTCGCCAAATACCGCTCACATAGCGAGCGCAGGATGTGAACCGCCGTGGACCAGTAGAGATGGCCCTTGAGCGGATCGGGAACCAAACGGCAGAGCCGCAACAGTCCGGCGGCGCAGATAGCTGCGGACGACGTATCCGGGAGCGTGCGGCTCTCCGGGGGCGCGCTGAAATCCCATGGCGGAATCCCATCCGGCGGACAATGCGTAATATAGAATTCAGCGCAGGCTTCGGCGGTTTGCAGAAAATGCGGATCGCGGCTGTACTCGTAACAGGTCGTGAAGCCGTATAGCGCCCAGGTCAGGCCGCGCGACCAGCACGAATCGCCGCGAAAGCCCTGATGCGTGGTCTGCCGCAGGAACTCGCCCGTGTCGGTTTCGAAGATTCCTTCCTGTGCGGTGGAACCGTCGCCCCGCACCAAAACCCGGCGCGTGGTGAAGGAATGCCGGATGGCGATATCGCGCAGCCGCCGGTCCCCCGTTTCGCGCGCGGCAAAGAACACAATCCCGATGTTCATCATGATGTCGATGAACAGCGAATTGTCGGCTACGAACGAACGAAGATACTGACCCTTTTCCTTGAAGCGCTGGGCCAGCGTCTTGCCGGCTTCAATCAAGACATCCCTATGTGCCGGATCTCCCGTCAGGCGCCACCAGCGGTAATAGCTGGATAGAAACAGAAAGCCATGATCGTGAACATCATGGTCGTGCTTGCGGGGCTCCAGGGGCGTGGTGTAACGGACCGCATGTTCCAGCCAGTAGTTCGCTTCAGGGGTATCGGGCGGCGAATGCTTGTAGAAGATCCACATCATGCCCGGAAGAAAACCGTCGCACCAGTGCGTCCAGTCCGGACCTTCGTGGGTCCATTTGCCGTTTTGCGTATAAAGCGGATAAAAGCCGGCGTGTTTTTCGACAAGTTTGCGCACCTGTTTTTGCGCGAAGTGATAGGACTGCTCGAACAGGTCCCCTGTATCGCTCGAAAGATGAATCAATGTTCGGATCTCCAGAACATGAGGATACCGCTTAAACGCGGTCCGACTTGACGCGAGATCATGATTTCCCCGCCCGGCTGCGCCCGGCTGATCAGCCTGGTTGGAAACGCCGGCTGATCGAAGCTCAGCTTCAGACGGGCATGCCCGTTGGGCCACTCCAGATCCTGAAAGTCGATCTTGAGCAGGAAATAGCCGGGATGACGTTCAAGCCGGAGGATCCTGCCGCGCGCGATGCTGCCCTTGGGGGCAAACAACTCGCGCCCTTTCTTGAGGTCCGACACCAGTGTCGCCTGTATAGTGTCGCCCGCGGCGCCTTTCATCAAATCCACCGCCGGCATTTCCAGTTGCAGAATCAAATCCGCGGGAATCTCGACTTCGCGAAACGGACTGACCGGCGTCGTGGAGGTCTCCAGCAACACCGGATCGGTGAACAACAGTGTGCTTTCGCCCGTGAATTTCCGGCAGGAACTAAACCGGACCCAGTTCCGATCGATCACGTCGGGCATGGCCATCATCAGCTCGCTCTCCACCGGAAGAAGAAATGTTTCTTCGCCGATTTTCAGGCGTCCGTAATTGACCGTGGTTTCCGCGGCTGTAACGCCCAGAACGGCAGGGATGTCTTCGGCAGCAACCTCAACCCGCCGGAGATCCAGCGTAACCGGATCGGCGTAAAACGATCCGTGAAACGCAACGACTTCCTCATGGCCGTTCACACTCAAACGATGCCCACCCGGCCAGCGCGCGACCCGGAAATCATAGCGTAACGCCGGACGCCCTCCCAGTGGAGTCTCCCCGCGGTACTCGACCGTGGCGATGTTCGAGAGAAACAGAATCCTCGCATAGATGGCGAAATTCCCGTTGCCGAACATTCCTGTCGAGACCAGCTCGCTCAAATCCCGATCTTCGAATTGCTTCGAGCCGGGCCATGCGAACATCTCTTTGCCGTCCACCAGCGCGACCTCCAGCCGGAGCGTGTCTTCCACCTTGGCGCGGCTCGCCGGCGCCTGACGAGTGCGTTCAATCGTCTCGGTACAGGTGTAGTTCGGCTGACCCCGAAGAAACTCGGCCATTTGCGCTCGAATGCGAGGCAGCGGGTTGCTCTCCTGGGCGAAAACGCTCGCCGCGGCCGCGAAGAGGATGGAGGCAATTTGTCCTCGAATTCGCATTCGCATTCATTATTGCATCGGAGCACTCTGCTAGCATCGAGTGAATGCCAGCTAAAATCATCATCAATGACAATGGGTCTCTTCGCGTGGAAGGCGACGTCGAAATCGTCGACGCACAAGGCAAGCCGTTCGGTTTGGGCGGACGTACTGTGATCGGTCTGTGCCGCTGCGGACAGTCCCAAAACAAGCCGTTTTGCGATGGATCGCATCGCAAGGTCAACTTCGAGTCGGTATGTCCTGCCCGCGATCTGCCGCCTCCTCCACCTAAAGTCTGAGTAACAGGTGGGCTAATCTCCCGGGTAAGGGTACGGAGTATCCCTGTAAGATAATTTGCCCCTTCCACCTACCAAGTATCGAATCGGAAATTCTGATTCGGAACAGGGTGGTGTTCATGTTGGGCCTCAGACTCGCAATTCCGCTCTTCGCGATTACGACTTTGCTAGTGGTCCCCCTGCAGGCGACCACCAGTTACTACGCCGGCGGCGCGTCGGCGGAAACAAACTTTACTGGCGCGCTCGGCTCGCTTACACTGCTGAATCCGACGCTGCTTTTTAGGGGAGGCGACTTAGGATCCAGCGGCCTGTACAATGCCAGCGGCACGGGTATCGATTTTCTAGGATTTGATGACTTCTTCTTCAACACTCCGAGCGACTTTACCGTAGTCTCTGGCAAGCTGACGGCGGAACCCGCGACCGGAGTGGTCAAGATCGTGTTTCCCGCCACTGGCATCTATGCCTTCGGAATTCACATTACGACGAAAACGGGCTCCGGAAACTGGTGTATCGAGCTGACGCCTACCGGAACCTGCGTTAACAACGTTTTCAACAGCTCCCCCTCCAGCGTGCAGTTCTTTGGCTTAGTCAGCAACACGCCTGTTATCGCCCCGCTCTATATCCATCTTGCGACGGGAAATGCGTCGATCGTGCTGACAAACTTCGAGGCCTATTCAGTTCCCGAACCCCATACCATGCTTCTGGTCGGCATAGGATTGATTATCTTGGCGATGGCGCGCCGGAACCTGCAGGTTGGGCGGCAGAGGAGCTAGCCAAACGCGGCGCGGTTCCCACGATATCTACCGGGAGCAGGTTGGTTCGCACCATTTTCGGCCCTTCGAAAACCAGCTCCGCCAGGGCGCCGCGCTGTGTTTCCACCCGCTGGTACTGGTCGAACACCAGATTCCCCAGCGAATAGAAAATAACGCCTTCGCCGCGCCGTTCCCATAACTGCGTGACATGCGGATGGTGGCCGACCACCACGCGCGCTCCGCCGTCAATGGCCGCCTGCGAGAAAGCGATCTGCTGAGGATTAGGCTTGCTCGCGTACTCCGTGCCAGCGTGCATCGAGACAATCATTACGTCGGCGCGAGCTCGCATCGCGGCCAAATCCTGACGCAGGCAGGCCAGATCCATCACTGACACGCGATCATCCGTGTCGGAATGATTCCCATTGGACTGGTCGTAGGCATACGCCAGGAAGCCAAAGCGAATACCGTTGCGCTCGATCACCGTGCCGGCATGGGCGGCCTCGGCCGTTTTCCCCGACCCAACGACCGCGATCTGATGGCGTTCCAGCCAATCCACGGTGAACTCGACGCCGTGGGAGCCTTGGTCGCGAGCGTGATTATTCGCCGTCGAGACAACATCGATGCCAGCCACCTGGAGTGCAGCGATCATTTCCGGCTCGGCCTTGAAGATCATGCCGTGCTCGACCACCGAGCCCTTGTCGGAAAACGGCGACTCCAGATTTACGAAGGCAATGTCCGCCGCCTGGAACACGGGAGCAAGATCACGCAACGGAAATGCCGGATCGTGCTGCGCTCGGGCCACGCGGCCGACATGGCGCGAGAGCATGACGTCGCCACCCAGGATCAGGCGTGTAAGCACCGGATCGGGCGCAGTCTGCTCAGCGGTCCTCGAGAACGGCAGAACACCCAGCAGCGGGAGCGTCGTTCTACGGATTAATGCTCGACGAGTAAGCGTCATACACTCTTCTCCAGAGCGTCCGTTAACAAAGCCCCGGCGGCATCGTCGATAAACCAGTTAGCTTCCTTGGCAGCGATCTGCGCCGGAAACTTCAGAGGCTGGTACGGTCCTTGCAGAACCGCCAGAAGTGCTTCGGCTTTATCCTCACCAGTCGCCAGAATTACCGTATGGCGCGCGGCCTCGAGCACCGCCGGCAGCAGCGTGATGCGCCACTGATGCATCTTTTCGACCCATACCGCGGCGGCGATGTTTTGACCAGGGTCGTTTTCAGCAGTGATCAGCGGCTCGCCGGGAAAGAGGCTCGCTGTGTGCGCGTCCGGCCCCATCCCGCGATGGATCACATCGAGGCGCGGCATCGAGCCCGGCCGGGCTCCGAACAACGCCTTCATGTTCTCGGCATACTCATGCGCGGCTTCGTGCGGCTCCAGTTCCGTGGGAACCCGATGAATATTCTCCGCGGGCACCTTGGCCGGAGTCAGCCAGGTTTCATTCGCCATCCGAAAGTTACTTTGCGAATCGTTCGGCGGCACGTAGCGTTCATCCACCAAGAACACGTGCACTCTGTTCCAAGAGAACCCGCTGGCGGCGAACAGCTCAAACATCGGCCGCGGCGAAGACCCGCCTGAAATCGCCAGTGTGGCCCATTCTTTTGTGTTGAGCGTCTCGGCCAGCAGATCTATGGTGCGCCGGCCGCACGCATGTGCCGCGGATAACGGATCTGGAAATCGCCGGATCATGCCATAAACACCATCTCACGCGTTGAGCGCGCGCTCGTACACCAGGTCCGGTCCGAGGATGCTCAGTTCCTCTTGCATCAACGCCTCTTCCGAGATGGAAGGCAGCATAGACCGGTAGTGCCGCCCGCAGCCAGACACTTCAACGCACTGATCGCTGCCGCGGGAGACAGTGAGACTGTCTGAGGACGTGGACAGCTTCACCGAATTCAACCCACTAGCTGTCCCATGTGATTCGATAGTCACGCGCGCCGCGGGAAGCGCGGCACGAATCCAGGCCGCGACATACCGGGCGCAGGTTGTGACGCTAGGTCCTCCAAACGTGACCTGTGCCGTGGTTACTTGGTCGGGCGCCAGAGCGCCATCGTCAAAGAGATGCGCCAACACCTCGCGCCAGCCAGTGAGGCGAGTCCAATGCAAATCCGCCACACGACGACCGCTCTTGCGGAGCCGGCGCAAGTACTGCAGCGCACTATCCGCGTCGGCGACCTTCAGAGAATCGAAAATGATCTTGTCGGCTAGCGGAAACAGCGGTTCGAAACGTCCCGGCTCCAGCGCACTGGTTCCCCGGCACCACAGCACCACAGGAAGATCCGGCACGCGTAGGGGCACCAAAAACTTAGCGACTTCGGTAAGTCCGCCATGCAAGGACGTAATCTCGATGCCTTCCGAGCAGATCTGCTGAGCCTTTCCGAAGGGCTTCCAGCATTCCGCAAAGATGCGGGCATCCAGAACAGCGCCATCGCCCCCCGGTCGAACAATCACCGCGCGGCTGGGATGATTGTGCATCAGCACGCCGACGGTCTGGCGGATTTTGTCCGCGTCGGAGCTATCTTCCGCCGCCACCACCAGCGTCATGGCGCAAGCCCGCAGAACGCCGCCGGATTCCGCCTGGTCCTGGGCCATCTGGGCCCATAACTGGTGCAGGTCCTTCAGGATTCGTTCGGGCTGAAGCGTCGCGGTACCCATAAGATCTCCCGCTCTAACTATTGCGCCACTGCCGTCCCAGCCGGGCGATCATGACGTCGGCTTCCGCCGGACCCCACGTGCCTTGCTCGTAATTCGGAAAATCGAATCGCCGGCTGCTCCAATTCTCCTGGATCGGCTGGATCACCCGCCAACTAGCTTCCACCATATCTTGCCGGGTGTAAAGCGTTGGATCTCCTACCATGGCATCGACCAGCAAGGTCTCGTAAGCTGAAGGAGATCGCTCCCCAAAGCTAGTCCCATAGTTGAAGTCCATCGAAACGGGACGGAGCCGCATTCCGCTGCCTGGTTCCTTGGATAGGAACAGCAGAGATATGCCTTCTTCGGGCTGGATGCGCAAGATCAGCAGGTTTGGCCGGGCGGCCTGGGCCCCCTCGCCTGAACTGAACAGCGCCAGCGGAGCCGAGTTGAACTGAATGGCGATATCCGTCACGCGCCGGGGGAGTTTCTTGCCGGTTCGGATGAAGAACGGCACGCCCGCCCAGCGCCAGTTATCCACGAAGAAAGTTCCGGCAGCATACGTATCGGTTTGGGCGTCCGGATTGACGCCGGGTTCCTGGCGGAATCCTTTATACTGGCCCGCGACCGCATACTGATCCACTTCTTCCGGACGCATGATCTTGATAGATCGCAGAAGCTTGGCTCGCTCGTCGCGGACCGAGTTGGGTTCGAACACCGCCGAAGGCTCCATGGCCACGGTCGCCATCACCTGTAAGAGGTGATTCTGGATCATGTCGCGCAGGGCACCGGCTTCCTGATAATAGGCGCCGCGGCCCTCCACGCCGATGGATTCCGCCGCGGTGATCTGCACGTGATTGACGTAGCGCCGATTCCACAGCGGCTCGAAGATTCCGTTGCCGAAGCGCAGAGCCAGGATGTTCTGAACCGTTTCTTTGCCCAGGTAATGATCGATCCGATAGGTATCTTCCTCGCGAAAGACCGCGTGGATGCGCGCGTTCAATTCCTGCGCACTTTCGAGGTCGTGGCCGAAGGGCTTTTCGACAATCAGACGCCGCCACGCGCCGGTGGGAGCCGCGGCCAAATGGGAATGGCCGATCTGGTCCACGATGGGGGCATAGTAGCTAGGCTGCGTGGACAGATAAAACAGGACATTCGACTGTCCGATGGCGTCCAGCTTTGCCCGCAAGCCCTCATACAGTTTTCCCTCGTTCACGTTGCCGGCGACGTAATAGAGATTGGCGGCGAAACGTTTCCACAGATCGGCGTCCATTGCCCCGTCTTCGCTAAATTCCTTCACCGCATCCAGCATGCGCTGGCGATACTCGTCATCGCTTAGAGGCGTGCGCGAGGTGCCGATGATCGCGAAAGAAGCCGGAAGGCGCCGGTCATACGCCAACCTGAATAACGCTGGTAGAAGCTTGCGGCGGGCTAAATCTCCGGTTGCGCCGAAGATGACAATGGCACACTCAGGTACGCGTCGCTCAAATCGCAGTGGATCCGCAAAAGGATTCCGGACCTCCGTCATTTCTATACCCTAGCGCACCCGGCACGGGCGCTGTCCGCTCTTTCACCCTCCAGGCCCGGCGCTGCACCGCCGATGATACAGTTAAAGATAACGGAGGAGGCTACAAATTTATGATGTCTCTCGTCTCCTTGCTAGCTTTGGGTGCCGGCTTGGCGTTTCAGCCCCCGCCCACCGTGCAAACGAACTCCGACGGGTTTCGCCCGCCTTCCAACCAGGTCACACCTCCCAACCCGGCCTTAACTCCTGAACTGCGTGGCGATATTATGATGGCCCGCAAGATGTATCGCGAGGCCATCGATTTCTACAAGCCCGAAGCGGAAAAGAATGCGGTGCTGGCCAACAAGACCGGCATTGCCTACCACCAGTTGCAGGATCTCAACAACGCGGAGAAGTACTACCGCCGGGCCATCAAGCTCAAGCCCAACTATCACGAAGCTATCAACAATCTGGGCACGGTCTACTACGCCAAAAAGTCGTACCGGCGAGCCATCAATCAATACAAGAACGCCTTGCGCGTTTCTCCCAATTCGGCATCCGTTCTGAGCAATTTGGGCACGGCGTATTACGCGCGCAAGCAGGTGGAAAAGGCGATGGAAGCATATGTCCAGGCCTTCGCAATCGATCCGGATATTTTCGAGCAGCATAGCAGCCAGGGCGTGATGGTGCAGGAGCGCACGATTGAGGAGCGCGCCGGGTACTACTACCTTCTGGCCAAGACCTGCGCGAAAGCGGGCATGACCGACCGAACGCTGCAATACATCCGCAAGGCGCTCGAGAACGGCTTCAAGGAACGCGATAAGTTCAAAGCCGAACCGGAGTTCTCCTCACTACAGGACAACATGGAATTCCAACAGATTTTGGCTGCGGAGTATAAGGTCCTCTGAAGCAGCGTTTTCCTCTCGCGCTAGTGTTGCTGCTAGCCCTAAACGCCGCTTGTTCCCGGACTCGGAATCCGGTCGAGCGCGTGGCATTTCTGCCTTTCGAAAACCTTTCTGGTGATCAGAGTCTCGACTGGATCGCCACGGTCGGACCGAGGATCGTTACCGACCAACTCTTGGGAAACGCTCCCGCCACCGTCCCTATCCAGGCCGGCGCAATACGCGACGCCTATGCGACTAGCGCCACCAAACTGGTACATGGATATTTCGAGAAACGCCGGCAGAGTCTCCATTTTGAGTTTGTCGTCGAGGACAGCCAGACGCATAAGACGCTCCAAACCGTAGCTGGCGATGGCGATGCACTGCCTGTTTACGCCCGGCTGGCAAAGGAAATCGACGCCGGGGCGCACGAGTTTTCTACCTCAAATGCTGATGCTGTCGCTGCCTGGGGGCAGGGTGACTTCGAAAAAGCCGTCCAGCTCGACCCGGATTTCGGCGCCGCGTGGCTGGCATGGGCGGACGCCCGTTCGGCAGCCGGAGACGCAAAACAAGCGGCTGAAATCGTGCAGCGGGCACTCGGGCAACCGGCGCTAAAGTCGCCGGTGGATCGCGCCCGGCTGGAGCTCGCATCGGCTGCTCTTCGGCACGATGATCTGGCTCGGCAGCGAGCTGTAGCCGCCTTGGCGAAATTCATGCCTAATGATGCCGCGCTGCTGCGCCAGCTGGCCAATCAGGAAATGAACGCGCGCCAATTCTCTCAGGCCGCGCAGTTCTATCAGGACGTGCTGCGAATCGAGCCGGAGGATATCGAATCCTGGAATCTGTTGGGGTACGCTCAGGCTTTCGCCGGTGACCTCGAAGGGGCTCGAAAATCATTCGAACGATATGGGAGTGATCCGGTGCACGCAGCTAACGCCCTGGACTCCGCCGGTGAGGCTTTCTTTTCTCGCGGCAAGTTCGCCGAAGCGGAGAAATACTTTTTGCAAGCCCACGCCAAGAGCAGCGCGCTGCTGTCAGGCGACGACTTGCTCAAAGCCGCCTACTCCCGTTGGCTTCAAGGCGACCTGCCCGGAGCCGATAAGCAATTCGCGCAGTATGTGGCCTTTCGCAGCCAGCAGAAAGATCCCGCACTGGTCTGGCGCCAAGCCGTTTGGGAATACGCTACAGGGCGTCCCGACGCGGCCATAAGCCGCCTCACGAACGTCACGGGAGAAGGTCCGGCTGCACAGATTTCGCGTGGGCAAGTGGCCTTGTGGAAGGATCTCTCCAAGCTGCCCACGGATCCGGCCCAGCTCAAGCAGCTCTATGAACGGACCCCGCCTGCCTTGGATGGGATTACGCGGGTCCTCTATGCATCCGCTTTGGTGCAAGCCGGTCGACAGGATGAAGCCAAGAAACTATTGGAATTGTGGCCGCTGCCCGGACTGGATGGAGATCCGCTGCTGCAATCGCTGTTGTTTCCGAAGTATTTGGAATTAAAGCGGCAATTAAACTGAAGGAATTAGGCGGGCAATAACCTTCGAGAGCGGACGAACCGAAGCCCGCCCGCTCCCGCAGGGTTAAGAGTCAGAATTAGCTCGCGTTCGCCTGGCTCATCACCGACGCGACCTTCGAAAAGATCTGGCTGAGGCTGGTGGCCACGCCCGGCATCACTGCGCCGGCCGCGACAGCCACAAAGCCCGCCATCAGAGCGTACTCGATGAGGTCCTGTCCGCTTTGATCTTTCCAGATCTTGAGTTTGAGAATCAGATTCTTCATTAAGTGTTTCTTCCCCTCGTACAGATTTCGAATGCCGTCAGAGAACAGGCGCCCATAGTCGCCTGCTCTCCTTCGGGTTAGAGGCAATAATTAGCTCGCGTTGGCGGAACTGAGAACCGACGCAACCTTCGAAAAGATCTGGCTGAGGCTGGTCGCCACGCCCGGCATAATCGCGCCGGCCGCAACGGCCACGAACCCGGCCATCAAAGCGTATTCGATGAGGTCCTGACCACGCTGATCTTTCCAAACCTTGAGCTGCAGAAGCAAATTCTTCATATTCGTTTTAGTCTCCTCTCCCTAGTAATGCCGACAAACCCTGTCGCCAAGTCCAAAGTATCATCGGCCTCTTTTGGAAAGAATCGGTGTTAACCCTAATGCGGCGGGCGAAATGTCCTCAGTACAATGATTGCTAACGTAGTTGGCTTACTGTAGTACTATGACGCCTTCAGGTGCTCCCGGATCTGCCTTCTTTATGGCGGCGTTCCACATGCTTGATTCGCGGCCACCTTGCCCTGCTGGGCGAAAACACCTGAGCCCCTCTTACGGTGTTTAGCCGAGGGCATTCCGGCCACATCCTCCGTAAGCTCTAGCTATGCCCGTCTTTCTGGTCCTGCTCCTTTTGGCCGCCACAGTGAAAGAAGACGCGAAAGATGGCCCAGTCCGCTTGCGATCAGGCTGCTCGTCGGATGCTTCCGCCTTGACCACCTTGCCGGCGGGTGCGCCCGTCACCATTCGTTATTCGATTTCCGGGGAAAGCCAGCCCTGCTACAAAGTTTCCGTGGAGGTCGCCGGTAAAACGTTTGAAGGCTATCTCCGCGCCAGCGCGATCGGCGGATTGGAGGACTTCAACCAAGCCCGCCGCCAGGCCGTCTGGCTGGATGCGGCCACGGTTGTGGAGTCCATCCGATCCTCCGCAGCCTTGCCGTCTCTGCGTGGCGGATCCTTGCAAGACGCGGATGGGGTGGCGCAACAGGCGGTCAATCTGATTGATGCGAGCCAGCCCCAGAAGGCCTTGAAACTGCTGCAGCCCCAACTGAAAACTCATCGCGATCCTACTTTGCTGGCGATTGCCGGCGTGGCCGCGTGGCGTGCGGACGATTCGAAGCAGGCCTTGGAATACTGGCGCGCTTCGCTCGATATCGCGCCCATTCCTGAAGTAGAGAAACTCTATCGCCAGGTGGAACGCGAGACCAAAGGCGACCAAAGTAACGATCGTTTGTACGGCATGAGAGTGCTGCTGCGTTATGAAAGCT
>Ga0105241_10002154_pt1 | contig 14835 bp, 7 predicted proteins | sample KBSC64metaG_FD_80422 | JGI IMG/M metagenome (GOLD analysis project Ga0105241, IMG submission 80422) | Corn rhizosphere microbial communities from Kellogg Biological Station, Michigan, USA - KBS C6-4 metaG | ecosystem: Host-associated > Plants > Roots > Rhizosphere > Soil | place: Michigan, USA... | reverse complement strand
TGGCGATCACTGGCACGCCATCGTTGCCGGTGTTGGCCTTCACTTTCGGCGCCTCGCTGCTGACGGGAATTCTATTCGGAGTCGCTCCGGCCTGGATGACGGCCCACGCCGATCCTGCCGATGCCTTGCGCGGCACCCACCGTTCAATGACGCAGGGCGGAGGGTGGACACAGAAATCTCTGGTGGTGATTCAGGCTGCGCTGTCGCTGGTCCTGCTCTGCGCCGCAGGCTTGCTCACGCAAAGCTTGCGCAACATGCAACGTCAGGAATTCGGATTCGACATTGCAAACCGCTACATCATGCATATCGATCCTGCGATGGCGGGAGTGACTCCGGAGCGAATTCCCGCCTTTTTTCGCCAACTGCATGACAATCTGGCGGCGATTCCAGGCGTGATCCGGGTCAGTTTCGCTCTTTACACTCCAATGGAGGGCAACAATTGGGGCGAGACTGTTTTCATCGAAGGGCAGGCGCCGCCTCCAGCGGGGAGCAATCAGAATAACGCTTCGTGGGTGCGTGTCACCGACGGCTATTTTGAGAGTGTCGGCACCAAGATTGTGAAAGGGCGCTCGATTTCGGAGCAGGACACCGCGTCTACGCGGAAGGTCGGTGTGATCAACCAGACGTTCGCCAGAAAATTCTTCAAAGACGATGACCCGATCGGCAAGCACTTTGGAGATCTGGGCCCGAAGAACGCGGGAAATTTCGAGATCGTCGGGGTAACTGAAGATACGCAGTACCACGGCCCTACCGACAAGATCAATCCAATGTTCTTTCTGCCCGAGGCCCAATATGTCGTGTACGACGATCCGCGCTTTAAAGCATTCGAAGAACGCACTCATTTTCTGAATGCAGCAGTGATACAAACTCAGGGACCGGTACCCGGACTTGAATCTCAAGTGCGGCGCGCTTTTGCCCAGGTGAGTCCTGACCTGGCGTTGATCGACTTCATGAGCTTTGCGGCACAGGTGGACGGCAATTTCTCGCAGAACCAGATGCTGGCCAAGCTGACGTCGTTGTTTGGGTTGCTGGCACTGGTGCTGGCGTCGGTCGGACTCTACGGGGTCACGGCATATTCGGTGGAACGACGTACCAGTGAAATCGGAATCCGCATGGCGCTGGGCGCTGACCGCTTGAATGTCCTGAAATTGGTACTGAAGGGTGCGTTTGTGCAGATTGGCATAGGCCTGGCGATCGGCATTCCAGCGACGATTCTGGCGGGGTACGCGATGACGACCCAATTATTCGGAGTGAAGCCTTACTCACCGGGCATTTTGCTGGTGACGACGCTCGTGTTGAGCCTGGCCGCGTTGGTGGCTACGTTGCTGCCCGCCCGCAAGGCTGCTGCTCTGGAACCGATTCGCGCGCTCCGGACGGAGTGAGTTGGTTTCCTCTTCTTCAGGCAGGTCCGACTTTCTGATCAACTTGACTGCTGATGTCTGCCTCGCGTTGTGTTTCTTAGTTGTCAGATATTAGTTCTCAGTTCTCAGCGAATGAGGTGACCGAATGGTGTTCGCAAATGGACAGTCAAGTTCGGTAGCGGACAGAATCGAACTGCTCACCTCGGTCGAAGCAGTCATATCTCACTGTGCTCCCAGAGACTTACCGACTTACCTCCGATGGAGCAACAATTGCGAAGGCTAGCGTGATGGATATTGCACGCCCAGACATCAAGCGCCAAAAGAGACGCCGCCAGATTGTCGGTGCGGTGATCGGCGTCGTGGTTCTCGCGCTCGTCACCATTGGCGTTTCACGGCTGAAACCGGCGGCACAGCAAGTGGAACGCAGCACGGTATGGACTGACACGGTCAAGCGCGGCCCGATGCTGCGCCAGGTCAGAGGACTTGGATCCCTTATTCCCAGCCAGGAGTTCACCCGCCAGATACCAGCAGAGACGGAAGCTACGGTGGTTCGAATTCGTATGTTGCCGGGCTCGCAGGTGAAGGGTGACAGCATTCTGCTGGAGATGAGCAATCCGCAAGTTGAGCAGGCGGCACTCGATGCCAGACTTCAACTGAAAGCCGCGGAAGCTGAGTATCAGAGCCTGCGAGTCAAGCTGCAGAGCGATCTGATGAACCAGAAAGCTGGCGCCGCCACGGTGACGGCGGATTACAGTCAGGCCAAACTGCAGTCGGAGACTGACAAGGCGCTCTACGATCTCGGAGTGATTTCAGGGCTGGCGTACAAGGCTTCGAAGGGAAAAGCCGACGAACTTACAACCCGGAACAACATCGAAGATCAGCGGCTGGATATCAATAAGAAGGCGATTGAATCGCAGATGGCTGAACAGCAGGCAAAAGTAGACCAGGTGCGGGCGCTTGCGGAACTGAAACAGAAACAACTGGACGCCCTCAAGGTCCACGCTGGAATTGACGGCGTCCTGGTCGATCTGCCATTGCAGGTCGGACAGCACGTTTTGCCGGGAGCGATGCTGGCGAAGGTCGTCCAACCCAACCATTTGATCGCCGAGTTAAAGATTGCCGAGACCCAGGCGCGAGACATTCAGATTGGTCAGCCGTCGTCCGTTGATACCCACAATGGCGTGGTTGCTGGAACGGTGATGCGAGTGGATCCAGCGGTGCAGAACGGAACAGTCACAGTCGATGTGCAGCTCACTGGAGATTTGCCTAAGGGAGCGCGCCCCGATTTGAGCGTCGACGGAACCATCGATCTGGAGCGACTGGAAAACGTGCTCTACGTTGGACGTCCGGCGTTTGGGCAGGAGAACAGCACCATCAGCCTGTTCAAGCTGGATGCGGATGGAACCGGAGCCGTGCGTGTTCCGGTGAAAGTGGGGCGCGCGTCGGTGAACTCGATCCAGATTATCGAAGGACTGCATCAAGGTGACACGGTGATTCTCTCCGACATGTCGCGCTCGGACAGCACCGACCGCATCAGGCTCGACTAGGACAATCAAAACGAACGATCGAGGCAGACGCCATGACTGAAGCAGCACAAGCGCTCATCCAGATTGAAGACCTCACCAAAGTGTTTTACACGGACGAAGTTGAAACCCATGCGCTATCCGGTGTGCACCTGGCGATCCGCAAAGGCGAGTACGTCGCGATGTCAGGGCCTTCGGGTTGCGGCAAGTCAACATTGCTTTCAATCATTGGCCTGCTCGACACACCTACGGGCGGACGCTACCAGCTGAACAACCAGCCGGTGGAGAACCTGGGCTTTGCGGAACGTTCGCGCATTCGCAACCAGGAAATTGGATTCATCTTCCAGAGTTTCAATCTGATTGGCGACCTTACGGTCTATGAAAATGTCGAACTGCCGCTGACCTACCGGCAGAAGATGCCAGCGGTTGAGCGCAAGAAGCGCGTGATGGAAGCATTAGAGCGCGTGGGCATGGCGCACCGGGTGCGGCACTATCCCTCGCAACTCTCTGGTGGTCAGCAGCAGCGCGTGGCTGTGGCTCGGGCGCTGGGCGGGAAGCCATCCATTCTGCTGGCGGATGAGCCTACGGGAAATCTTGATTCGCGCAACGGCGAGGCGGTCATGGAACTGTTGCAGAACCTGCACCGCGAGGGTGCCACCATTTGCATGGTCACGCACGATCCGCGTTTTGCCAAGCATGCCGAACGCGAAGTCCATTTGTTCGACGGAAAAGTTGTCGCAGAGGAAGAACTGAAAAAGCTGATGGCGGATGTGCATGCATGAGTGGCCTGATTCAAGACGTCCGTTATGCGCTGCGGCAGTTGCGCAAGAATCCAGGATTCACGGCTGTGGCTGCCCTCACCCTTGCGCTGGGGATCGGGGCGAACACGGCGATTTTCAGCGTAGTCAATGCTGTGTTGCTGCGTCCGCTTCCTTATAAAGAAGATGGCCGGCTGGTTGTGATTCTCAGCAAAGGGCGCGATCCTGTCGCCCCGGCTAACTTCGTCGACTGGCGCAGCCAGAGTCAATCTTTCTCGCAGATGGGGGCGGCAGAGTACTGGACCCCAAACCTGACCGGCATAGATAATCCCGAAAAATTGTGGGCCTTACACGTCACCCCGGACATTTTCCCGCTGTTGGGAGTCCAGCCGCTGTTGGGACGTACGTTCCTTCCCGAGGAACAAGACGCCGGCAAAGAGCATGAAGTGGTGCTGAGCTACTCCCTGTGGCAGAGCCACTTTGCCGGCAACCCAGAGGTCGTTGGACGGTCTTTGGCACTTAGCGGAGAAACCTACACTGTGGTCGGGGTGATGCCTCGTGATTTCAAATTTGCGCCTTTTTGGGCAACGAGGGCGCAGCTTTGGGCGCCGCTGGCGCTCGGATCGCGTGTAACAAACCGCGCCGGCGGTTCGCTCCGGGTGTTTGCCCGGCTGAAACCTGGTGTGACTCTGGATAAAGCGCAGGCGGAGATGGCGGGAATCACCAATCGCCTCGAGCGCGAGTTTCCCGGCACCAACCAGGATATGCGGGTGGTTTCGCTGCGCGAGAAGGTTGTGGGCGACATTCGCCCTGCGCTGCTGGTCCTGCTCGGTGCCGTAGGCTTCGTGTTGCTGATTGCTTGCGCCAATGTGAGCCACATGCTGCTGGCTCGCGCGGCTGCTCGGCGCGAAGAGATTGCGCTGCGCGCGGCCCTTGGAGCCGGACGCTGGGACGTATTCCGCCAGCTTCTCACCGAGAGTGTGGCGCTGGCTCTTTTAGGTGGTAGTGCAGGCTTGCTGCTGGCCGTGTGGGGTGTTCGCGTTCTGGTGACGCTGGGATCGTCCGACATACCGCGCGTGGAAACAATCGGTGTTGATGGCCATGTGCTTCTGTTTGCGCTGGGCATCTCGTTGTTTACTGGCCTGGCGTTCGGTATGGCTCCGGCCTGGCGAGCCACCTCGGTCAACCTCAGCGACGCACTGAAGGAAGGGAAGCGCGGTGCCAGTGAGAGTTCGCGACGGAACCGCCTGCGCGGTCTTCTTGTGGGTTCCGAATTCGCTCTGGCTGTCGTGTTGCTGGCAGGAGCAGGGCTCATGGTCCGCAGCTTTCTTGCGCTGCAGCATGTGGACCCGGGCTTTGACCCACGCGGTGTGTTGTCGATGGTGGTTGGTGTTTCTGGAACAGAAGAAGCGACAGCGGGACGTACCGGCAATTTCTATCAGATGGTGCTGCAGAAAGTTGGCGCCGTGCCCGGAGTTCAATCCGTCAGTGGCATCAATCATCTGCCGCTCGCAGGCGACGAATGGGGCCTGGCATTTCACATCGAAGGCAGGCCGCTAGAGCGTCCCGGCGAAGAACTGGTTGCCACCTACCGGGTCGTGTTTCCTGGCTACTTCGCGGCCATGCGCATCCCAGTTTTGCGCGGCCGTGACGTCACTGATGCCGACAATCTACGCGCGCCGGGGGTGGTCGTGATCAACGACTATACGGCTCGCCGCTACTGGCCCGGCGAGGACGCAATCGGGAAACGAATCACGTTTGACGATCCGGCGAAAAATCCTTCGTGGCTCATCATTGTGGGCGTGGCGAAAAACACCGTCCATGGTAGCTGGGTTAGTCCGCCGGCCGAAGAAGTGTTTCTGCCTTACCTGCAGAACCGCGACTATCTCAACGCCCCCAGCCCGCCTTTTGCCTACCTGACTTTGGTGGCGCGAACGGACCGCGATCCTGCGACCGTGGCGCCGGATATCCGCCAAGCGATTCATTCGATCGACAGGAACATACCGCTCTCCGATATTCAGGCGATGGATCACGTGGTTGCCGAAGCTACGGGACAGTCGCGGTTCTACCTGATTCTTCTGGGCGCGTTTGCAATCGTGGCGCTGGTTCTTGCGGGAGTGGGGATTTATGGGGTGATGAGTTATTCCGTCTCGCGGCGAACACAGGAGATCGGTATTCGAATGGCGCTGGGGGCGCAGGGACGAGACGTGCTTAAGCTCGTGGTCTTTCAGGGAATCATCCACGCACTGGCCGGGGTCGCTGCGGGAATGGCTGGAGCATTGGCGCTGAGCCGCCTGATGACGGGTCTGCTGTACGGCACGCACCCCAACGATCCGGCGACGTTCGTGGCGGTGGTGCTGGCGCTGAGCGGCGTGGCGGTCGCAGCCAGCTACATTCCGGCGCGACGCGCTACCAAAGTCGATCCTATTGTGGCGCTGCGGTACGAGTAAGGAGAACTATGCGAACCCTGTTGCAAGATCTCAGCTACGGATTACGCATGTTGCGGAAGAGTCCCGGACTGACAGGCATCATCCTAATCATGCTGACACTGGGCATCGGCGCGACCACAGCTGTTTTCACCGTGTTCGATGCCATCCTGTTGCGGCCGCTGGCGTATGAGAAGCCCGAACAATTGGTGCAGCTGTGGAGCGCGCGCACCGAAGGGCCGTTTCAGCAGTTCGAGTTTTCCTATCCCGATTACCTGGATGTGAAAAAAGAGAACAATGTTTTTTCGCAGATCGGGGGCTATTCGGGAGGCAGCGTCACGCTTTCTGGCAAGGACGGTGCTGAGCAACTGCAAGTAGCCGTTGCGACTTCTGGTTTCTTTGAAACCTTAGGTGTCCGGCCAATCCTGGGACGGACGTTCGAGGCCGGTGAAGACGAAGTACAGAAGAATGCTCCAGTCCTGCTGAGTTATGGCGCCTGGCAAAGGCGGTTTGGTGGCAACCCTGGCGTCATCGGAACAGCTTTGGTAGTCGATGGTGAACTGGCAACGATCGTGGGAGTGCTGCCGAAGAATTTTGTTTTTGGTCCCACGCAGTCGGCCGAATTGTGGATGTCGCCGCGGGTCGCTGGATATACTCTGCGGCGAAACGGGTATTGGTTGCACCCAGTGGCCAGAATTAAATCTGACGTCAGTCTGCAGCAGGCGCAAGCGGAGATACAGACTTTGGCGCACCGATTGTCCATGCAGTATCCGGATTCGAATGCGGGTTTGAGCATGGAACTGGTGGACTTGAGACAGCAGATTGTCGGCCAAGTGCAGCCGGTCCTGATCGTGTTGATGGCATCGATCGGATTCGTATTGCTTATCACGTGCGCAAACGTCGCTGGGCTACTGCTGGCGCGAGCGTTGCCTCGGCGGAAGGAAATCTCTATTCGGTTGGCTTTGGGTGCGCGGACGAATCGGATTACCCGGCAGTTGCTCACTGAAAGTATGTTGCTGGCGCTCATCGGGGGCGCGGCGGGTGTTCTCGCCGCCTACTGGGCAGTGCCGGCGTTTATTTCAGTGCTTCCACGGGCAATTCTGCTGAGTACGCCTGCTCTTCAGGGACTGACAGTGAATTTTGAGGCGCTCTGGTTTGCGCTCGGGGTTTCATTGCTTACGGGAGTCTTGTTTGGTTTGGCGCCACTGGTTCAAACTTTCAAGCCCAATTTGCAGCACGAACTTCAGGAAGCCGGCCGCGGATCGGTGGGATCGGCGCACCGCCTGCGCAGTGTACTGGTGATTTCGGAAATGGCGTTGGCGGTGGTGCTGCTGGTTGGCGCGGGACTGATGCTGAAAAGTTTGCATCGCGTGCTGGCCACAGATCCTGGTTTTGACACGCGCAACCTCCTTACAGGCGTGGTGTCATTGCCGGGAAACAAATATCCCGATGGTCCCAAACAACTGGCTTTTCAGCACCAGCTGTTGGGCGGGATCAGAAGCCTTCCAGGAGTTCAGGAAGCCGCGGCGGTGACGACTGTGCCGATGTCTGCGAGAGGCAATACTTCCCGTTTCGACTTGGAAGGACATCCCAAGAGCAGCGGCGGCCAGGAATACGAAGCCAATTCGCCCACGGTTTCACGAAATTACTTCTCTGTCATGGGCATTCCTTTGCGTGCTGGGCGCTTCTTCAATTCGCAGGACCAGGAAAAATCGCCCCACGTGGTAGTCATCAACCAGGCAATGGCGGAGATGGTTTTTCCTCATCAGGACCCGATCGGCAAGCGTATCAACTTCACTTACACGAACGAGCCGAACTACGTCCAGATCATCGGCGTGGTGGGAAACGAGAATGTGGACAGCCTGGATGCTCCACCGACACCGATCGTATACAGCTGCTATGAACAGGACCCTTCTCCATATTTCAGCCTGGTTGTGCGCACCAGGAACGAGCCGAGCTTGCTGGTCACGGCCGTGACTCGAGCCGTTCACGAACTTGAACCCCAGGCGCCGCTTTACAAACTCAGCACCATGACGCAAATCATTTCGACTTCGCCGATGATGATAGTACGGGCTTATCCCGCATATCTGATCGGCGGATTTTCCGCTTTGGCCCTCGTGCTAGCAACCCTGGGGCTCTATGGCGTTCTGTCATACAGCGTAGCGCAGCGTTCGCGTGAACTTGGATTGCGTATGGCCCTGGGTGCACAGCGCAGCGATTTGTTGCGAATGGTAGTGAAGAGTGGTTTGAAACTGGCTCTTGTGGGAATCGCATTAGGAATCGCGGGTGGTTTTGTCACAGCGCGCCTGATTTCAAGTTTGTTGTTCGGCGTTGCTCCCACGGATGCTGGCACCTTCGCGGGCGTGTGCGTTGTGCTTTTTTTGTCCGCGATGATTGCCAGCTACATACCAGCCAATCGAGCGACCAAAGTCGATCCCATGGTGGCGTTGCGGTACGAATGAGGGAATGAACAATGACTGGACTGTTGCAGGACATTCAATACGCGTTGCGGGTTTTGCGCAAGCGTCCAGGTTTCACCGCGGTTGCAGTCATTACTCTTGCGTTGGGCATCGGCGCGAATACGACTGTATTCAATTCAGTGAATGCCATGTTGTTGCGGCCGTTTCCGTTCCCGCACCTGGATCGTATCGTCACGATCTGGGAGACGGTGCCCAAGCAGAGTGACCAGCTCAGTCCAGCTCCGGCGAATTTTCGGGACTGGAGCGAGCAGAGTACCCAATTCAGTCAAATGGCCGCAGTGCGCGGCTGGGATGCGAACCTGACCGGGGGCAACGTGGCCGAGCATGTCGAAGGGACACAGGTCAGTGCAGAGTTCTTCCCATTGCTGGGCATGTCTCCGGAAGTGGGCCGCAATATTGGGGTCGCGGATTTTCAGGGGGGAGTTGCGCCCGTGGTCGTGGTCAGCCACGGATTCTGGCAACAACGCCTCGGTGGCGATCCGGGACTGGTCGGCAGGCAACTCCTTTTAAACGGACAGAAGTTCACCGTGATCGGCATTGCCTCTCCGGACTTTGATTTCCCATCCGGATCAAAAGTATGGACTCCGCTCGACCTGAAGGGAGCCGCGGCGGAGGACCGCGGGAATCACTATTTGACGGTGTTTGGACGCCTCGAGGATGGCGTTTCCATAGCGCAGGCCCAGGCAAAGCTGAACACGATCGCCGCACGCCTCGGCCAGCAATATCCCAAGACCAACGCCAACCACGGAGTCAGCGTCAAGAATACGATCGAAGATCTTACGTTCGGGACGCAACAATTTCTGACGATGCTGATGGGCGCAGCAGTCTTTGTTCTCTTGCTGGCTTGCGCCAACGTTGCGAATCTGCAACTGGCCCGTGCATCGGGACGGCAAAAAGAAATCGCGCTGCGGGCCGCGCTTGGGGCCAGCCGCTGGCAGGTAGGACGGCAATTGCTGGTGGAGAGCGTGCTGCTCGCCCTGCTCGGAAGCGTGGTGGCTGTTCTCCTATCGGCGTGGGGCATCAATCTTCTCCGCCGCAGCCTTCCTCCTTTTATTGTCGAGCATGTTGCGGGTCTAAAACACCTGCAGCTTGATTTACGGGCCTTCTGGTTCACTCTGCTGCTGGCGGTCATTACCGGCATCATTGCCGGACTTGCACCGGCCTGGCATTTTTCGCGTCCGAACGTGAACGACACTCTGAAAGAGGGACCTCGTGGCGGCAGCACCAGCGAGAGCGGAAGACGGCTTCGTACCGTGCTGGTGGTTTCAGAGATCGCCCTTTCTCTGGTCCTGCTGGTGGGCGCGGGTTTGATGGTGAAGGGTTTCCGTACCCTCGTCACCAAGGACATGGGGTTTGACCGTGAGCACGTACTAACCTTTCACGTCGTGTTGCCCGAAGCAAAGTATCGCGACCAGGGTAAGATCCGCGGCTACTACGAACAGGTCCTGCGAAATATTCAAACTTTGCCAGGAGTCGAATCCGCGGCGTGCGTGACCAGCCTGCCCTCGGGATGGAACTGGAATTGGACGGAGTTCACGGCTGAGGGAAATCCTCACACATCACCGGGAGACCGGCCGTCGGTTATCTCGCAAATCGTGAGTCCGGCACTGTTCTCCGCACTGAGGGTTCCGTTGCGCCAAGGGCGGCTGCTCTCCGACCAGGACGGACCCAACGCTCCCCCGGTCATCGTGATCAGCGAGACAATGGCGCGTCAAAATTGGCCTGGCCAGAATCCATTGGGCAAGCATATCCAGATGGGACGGTCGGAAGCCGCGCAGCCGTTCCGTACGGTTGTGGGAGTAGTGGGTGAGGTGCAGCCGATTCCAATGAGTCATGATCCTGCTCCGACCGCCTACGTTCCATTTGCGCAGCAACCGGAACTCGCTACTGCGATCGTAGTGCGAACGGCGGGAGATCCCTTAAGCCTTGCGACGGCTGTCGGCAAGCAATTGCGTGATGTGGATGCGGACCAGCCGCCGTATGACATGCGCAGTCTCCAGCAGGTAGTGTCGGATGGGCTAAGCGGTATTGAGTCATCCGCCAACTTGATGCTGATCTTCGCAGGGTGTGCTCTCACTCTGGCTGCCGCAGGAATCTTCGCCGTGATGGCCTACTCGGTCAGCCAGCGCACCCATGAAATAGGAGTTCGCGTGGCTTTGGGAGCACGACGCTTTGATGTACTCAGGCTGGTAGTCGGAGGAGCGCTGAAAATGGCCGCCATTGGACTCAGCATCGGCCTGGTGCTCGCATTGCTGCTGACTCGCGCGCTTTCGAGCGCGCTCTTTGGAGTGATTCAGATCGACACCGTGACGATTGCCCTGCTGACTCTGGCGCTGTCGTTCGTTGCAGTGTTGGCGGCGTACATCCCCGCGCGATGGGCTATGGATGTCGATCCCATGGTCGCGCTGCGTTACGAGTAAATACGAGAAGGAAAATGATCCGATTAAAGAATATCGAACGCAGTTACAAAACCGCCGCTGGGCAATCATGGGTCTTGCGCCGCGTCAATCTGGAAATTCGCCAAGGCGAGTTCGTTACCTTCATGGGGCCGTCCGGAGCGGGGAAGTCCTCCTTATTGAATGTGCTTGCGTGCCTCGACGATCAGTGGCTGGGCGAGTACTGGTTTCGCGAAGAGGCTGTGCATGAGATGAAACGCAAACAGCGGGGCGAACTGGCCAAGCGCAATATCGGGATGGTGTTTCAGAGTTATCACCTGCTGGACGATCTGACCGTTCGCGAGAACATCGACCTGCCGCTCTCTTATAAGGATGTCCCGAGCGGGCAGCGGCAGAGCCTGGTGGCGGACACGCTGGACCGGTTTCAAATCGTCGCCAAGAAAGATTTGTTTCCCAGCCAACTTTCTGGAGGACAGCAGCAGTTGGTGGGAGTGGCTCGCGCCGTCATCCACAAGCCCGCGTTGCTTCTGGCTGACGAGCCAACAGGGAACCTTCATTCTTCGCAAGCCAAAGAAATCATGGAGCTGTTTCGCGAGCTGAACCAGCAGGGGACAACGATTGTTCAAGTAACTCACTCGGAAGCGAACGCGGCGTACGGCACTCGCACCATTCAGCTGCGTGATGGCTGGCTGGTGGGCGACACGGCGAATCCGGATTTGCAGCCGTATGAGGCGGTGAAGCGATGAAGGATTTGGCTCGTCGCCGTAATTTGTTCACGAGATTGGTGGCGTGCTTTCTGGTGGCGGCGACCGCGATGGCTTCCGCGCAAACGAATGCGCCGGTTCGCTTTGACATGCCGGTATCGCATAATCCGTTGAGCGCGTATTCGGCAGACCATGTTGCTCCTCCCGATCTCGCGAATTCTCCGTTACTGGGGCAACTGATCCGGGATGGCAAGCTGTACCTGTCGCTCAAGGATGCAATCCGCCTGGCTCTGGAGAACAATCTTGACCTCGCAATTGCGCGCTACAACCTGCCTATCGCCAACATGGACATATTGCGCACTCGCGCGGGAGGGATTTTTCGCGGCGTGAATGCCGGCGTGGTGCAGGGAACTCCTGGCGGCGGCGTGGGCGGCTTCGGCACCGGAGCTCCTGGAGCGGGCGCAGGCGGTACGACTGGTGGCGCCGGAGGAGCAGGAGCCGGCGCGTCAGGCCTGGTGCAATCTACATTGGGCGCCGGCACGGCGGTTGCGTCGTACGATCCTGCGATCACGGGATCGGTCGGTGCTGAACATCAAACTACCCCCTTGGCGAACCAGCAGATCTACGGCGTGCCGTCTTTACAGTCGAATACGGGACAGGCGAGCGTCGCTTACTCGCAGGCCTTTCCGACAGGCACCAGCTTCACGGTCGAATTCAACAACAGCCGCCAGACCACGAACAGTCCGTTCTTCAACCTGTCTCCCGTACTCAATTCCATGTACCGATTTTCTTTCCAGCAGCAGCTACTGGCGGGATTTGGTTTTGGACCCAACCTTCGCTACCTGATGATCGCGAAGAACAACAAGAAGATCTCTGACATAGCGTTCAAAGATCAGGTGACCGCGACTATCACCCAGATCAAAAACATTTATTGGGATCTGGTCAACGCTTATGAGCAAGCGCGGGTCAACGAGCAGTCTCTGGCTTTCGCCCAACAGTCATTCGACAATGCTAAGAAGCAGCTTCAGCTGGAGAGCGTCCCAGCGATGGATGTGATGCGGGCCGAGGCTGAAGTTTCGAAGCGCGATCAGGATTTGACTGTGGCCCGCACCAGCCTGCAACTTCAGGAATTGCTCATCAAGAACGCGTTGACTAAGAGTCTGGACGATCCTGTGCTTGAGGCAGTGCCGGTGGTTCCGGTGGACCGGTTCGAATCCGTCGAAACTCAGAGTGCTACACAAGCGATCCAGGACCTCATCACCGAAGCATTGCGTGACCGCCCAGAATTGAACGAATCGGATGTTGACCTGGTGAATCGGCAGATTAGCGGGAAAGCCGCGCGTAATGCACTGTTGCCGTCATTGGCGTTGGTCGGCTTCTATGGCGGATCGGGATTGGCCGGGCCGCTTAATCCGATTTACAACCTGCCGACGCCGAATAGTTCGAACGTTCCAACGGATTACTCAGGAGCCTTGCAGAATGCCTTCAACAATTCCTCTCCGGATTACTATATTGGGCTGAGTCTTAATATCCCGTTGCGGAATCGGGTGGCCAAAGCCGATCAGTACCGCTCTGAGCTTGAATACCGGCAGGCCGAATTGCGGCGAGAGCAACTAAAAAAGCAAATCCGGATTGAAGTACGGAATGCGCAGTATGCGCTGGAACAGACTGGCGCGCGGGTGGGAGCTGCCCGCAAGGCACGTGACCTGGCGCAGCGCACCTTCGAAATCATGCAAAAAGAGCAGACGCTGGGGGCGGGATCGACCTTCCAGACCATGACGGCGCAGCGCGACCTCTCGATCGCCGAACTGGATATGGTTACCGCGATGACGACCTACGAAAAGGCAAAAGTTGAGCTGGATCGTGCAACCGGCAGCACTTTGGAACATAATGGAATCAGGGTGCAGGACGCCGAAAACGGCACCATCGCCACGCAGAGTCCATAGCTATGCCAAGTCCAACCAAGACGGGAGAAGTCGCGGTTTCCGAACGGTTGGAGCAAGGTCAGGCAAATCGTCCCCGCATTCTGGCGGCGGACGACCAGCAACACATTCTCGAAGCCATCGAACTTCTGTTGAAGCCGCAGGGCTACGACATCGATGTGGCCCGGTCGCCGGAGTTGGTGCGCGAAGCCCTCTCCAGTACTTCCTACGACGCCGTATTGATCGACCTGAACTACACACGGGATACCACGTCCGGGCAGGAGGGACTCGGCCTCCTGTCAGACATCGTTGCCATCGACAACACGCTTCCAGTTGTCGTCATGACGGCGTGGGGCAATGTTGAACTGGCGGTTGAGGCAATGCGGCGCGGCGCGCGGGATTTCGTACAGAAACCGTGGGAAAACGAGCGGCTGCTTTCAATTCTGCGAACGCAGGTGGAATTGCATCTTGCGTTACAACGGGCAGAACGGCTGGCGGCGGAGAACCGCCTTCTGAGCGTGCAGGGGCGTCCCCAGTTTATTGCCACGGCGCCGTCTATGACTCCGGTGCTCGAAGCCATCACTCGTTTTGCTCCTTCGGATGCGAATGTACTGATCACGGGCGAGCATGGCACCGGCAAAGAGGTGGTGGCGCGCACGATCCATATGTTGTCGCTACGAAGCTCGCGTCAACTGGTGGCCGTGAATACCGGAGGTTTGGCTGAAGGAGTCTTTGAGAGCGAGCTTTTCGGTCACGTGAAGGGCGCATTTACGGATGCGCGCACCGATCGCATTGGCCGCTTCGAACTGGCCGACGGCGGCACAATTTTTCTGGACGAGATTGGCAATGTGCCAATGCGCCAGCAATCCAAGCTGCTGCGTGTGCTGGAATCCGGAGAAATCGAACGCGTGGGGTCGTCGCGATCCAAACGGATCGATGTGCGGCTTATCTCTGCCACGAATTCAGATCTTCAGGCTGCGTGCCAGGCGGGACAGTTTCGCGAAGACCTGTTGTTCCGTCTCAATACGGTTGAAATCCATTTGCCTGCCTTGCGAGAGCGCCGCGAGGACATTCCGGTTCTAGCGCTTCATTTCCTGTCGCATTACGCTTCCCGCTACCGGCGCGTGATTCGCGGGCTCGATCCCGCAGCCTTGCAAGCTTTGATGCGCTATGCCTGGCCAGGCAACGTTCGCGAACTGGAGCATACGTTGGAGCGAGCTGTCTTGATGTGCCGCACTGAACAGCTCCAGGCTTCGGACCTGGGA
>Ga0105241_10002142_pt1 | contig 14899 bp, 9 predicted proteins | sample KBSC64metaG_FD_80422 | JGI IMG/M metagenome (GOLD analysis project Ga0105241, IMG submission 80422) | Corn rhizosphere microbial communities from Kellogg Biological Station, Michigan, USA - KBS C6-4 metaG | ecosystem: Host-associated > Plants > Roots > Rhizosphere > Soil | place: Michigan, USA... | reverse complement strand
TCGGACATGCCCCATCGCGACGCGCAGGCTCTTGTCCACTTTCGGACATGCTCCATCGCGACGCGCAGGCCCATGTCCACTTTCGGACATGCCCTAGCGCGACGCGAAGACCCTGATTGGGTTTCGCTCTAGATTGATCCCATCCGAAGCTCACACCACAAACTGCGTGTCCACGATGTGATCAATCTTGAGGGATTTCCGACAAGGGATCGGGTCAGTTATTCGCGCGCGGTCGCGTCGCAGGACGGGGGCAGGGTTGCCCAGGGGGCGGCGGTCATGCTCGGAGTCGTCTCGCGGACTTCGAGGGCGCAGCCGGCGCTGATGAGTTGCGTCACTTTGCTGGGCGGATAGGCCGCGGGATCTTTCACGAGATACGTGAGGTTGCCGGTGACACGTTTGGCTTCGTCGAAACTCGGGAGACGACCGTTGCGGAGTTCGTCGCGGGGATCGATATAGATGGAGTAGAGGGCGGCCACGTCGCGCGCGTAGACATCTGCGGCGCGCGTTTTTCGGATGAAAATCGGCAAATTGCGGCGGTAGGTGTCGTTCGCAATGGACGACAGCTCACTGCCTTTGCTGAAGGCATTCCGCGTATCACCCTTCCAGTCGGAATAGCCGGAATAGACGATTAGCGCGCAGCCAATGGCGACGAACGCGCCGCCGAAGGGCTGCACGCGATTGGCCAGTCGGCTCAGCGCCGGGCGCTCGAATTCTTGCCACAATTGCCGGAGCGCCAGCGCGACGAACAGCGCCGTCACTAGCTCGACGAAAGGAGCGCTCGGGTCGAGGTAGCGGCTCATGAAGCGATGCCAGAGCAGCATCGGATTCAAACCGCGCACCAAGAAGGTCAGAAAAAAGAAGAAGCTTGCCACGACAGCCAGCAGTGCGCGCATGCGATAGTTGCGCACCAGGCCGAGCAAGCCGAGCCAGCACGGCAAGAACACGTAGAACGCGACCGCCCAGCCCTTGTCGATGTGCAGGTAGCGATCGAACAGCTTCCAGAACGTGGTGTCGGGGCGGCCCCCTTCGTCACTGTTGCCGACGTGGCTCGAAAACACGATCGAGAGCCGGCTGTGATACGCGGTGAACGATCGGTAGGCCAGGGTTTCGATGGTGAGCCCCACCAACAAAACCCCGAAAAACACCACCAATTCACGCCACTTCGTGGCCCGAATGCCGCGCACGGGGTCACGGGCGGCAAGGAATACTGCGATGGCCATGCCGGGGAAGAAGAACACGAACGTCTCTTTGGCGAGGTAACCCGCAAAGGCGACCAACGCGGAGCCGACGAGCCAGGCCATCCGCTCACGCCCTGCGGCGTCAGCGTAACGGAGGTACAGGTACGTCATGACGATGCCGTACGTGCCGCTGAATAGATCGGGCAAAAGCTGCGAGCCAGCGGTCGCCATCAAGCTCGCGTAGGTGAGCAGAACGGCCGCGAGCACGCCGGCGAAACGCCCGGAGAGCCGCTTTCCACACGCGTACACGAAGGCAACTTGCACCAAGCACGCGGCGATCGGCGCGGCGTAATAACCGCGCAGCCCATGGCCGAAGAAGCGCTGCGCAAAGTAGGTTGGCACGAGCACGCCGAAGCGCGTCATGTGATGGTTCCATTCGGCGTGCGCAAAATCGTGCGCGTAGAACCATTCCCGAACGAATTGGTACTTGGTGGCCGCGTCACCGCCGGTGTTCACGGGGTCGAGCGTCGCGAGCCGTTGCATCAAGCACAAAGCCGCGAGCGAGATCACGATCGCGATATCGTGAACGTGAGCTCGTAGCCAAACGGCGCAGGCCTCGCCGAAGCTCGAGCCGCGCACCTCGGAGGGAGTCGCGGTCGGAGCGACCGGTGCAGCGCCGTCGGTGTCAGACATCGTGCCCGCTTCTAGCGTGACGGCCAGAGCGTCGCAATTGGCCTGAAATGAGCCGCGCCGGCAAAGTGCCGGCGCTCACCCACGACTGCTGAGCCGCTGCTCAACCCTTGTGCGACTTACCTGCCGCGGCGGGCTTGGCGCTCGGCTTCGCGTCGGGTTTGGCGTTCGCCTTGGCTGTCGGCTTTGCTTTACTTTGCCCTTCGCCCTCGCCGATCAAGAACTCGACGTAGTCGCGGCGCAAGCGCACGCGGTAAGCCGGCACCCCATCGCGGAAGTGGAACGCGACTTCCGCGCCTTCGGTGCGGTTGCCCGTGTGCACGCTGGAGATGCGCGCGTCACGCTTGGCGATCGCCGAGCCTTGTTCCATCACCTTGCGGCCCGGGATCAGCACCGTGAAGCCCGTGGGCAAGAGCGCACCTTGCAAGTTCGCTCCGGGGCCATCCAAACGCAGCCGGTAGATGGTCGGTGAGTGCAATTTGCCGTGCCCAAAGGGCGCGACGCTCTCCGGCTTCTTGTCGTCTTTGCCGTCTTTGCTGCTCGCGGATTTGGTCGACTTGTCGTCGCTGTCCGAGCTCTCGTCCGAGAAGCCTTCGTCCGCTGCGCCACCCACCGGGGCGGCTGCACCCGTCGACTTGGCGTCGGCTTTTTCTTGGGCTTCCACGCTCTCCGCGGAGCCAGGCGGTGGAGCGAGCGGCGCAGGTTCCATGGTCGCCAGCGGAGTCGGGCCAAAAAGCGGCACATTTGCGCTGGCAACGCCGGTCGGCGCGGTGTCTGGCGTGGCAGTCGCTGAAAGCGGCGCGCCCGTCGAGGGCGGTGCCACCGTCGCGACAGCGACCGCATTCGCGGCCGCCGCACCGGGCGGCGTCGAGGGCGACGAACCGTGCAGCGCGAGCGCGGAAATCGTTGCCAACAGCGCGACGCCACCAGCGCCCGCGATGAGCAGCTTCTGACGCGGCAATTGGCGAAGCTTGCCGACGGGGCTCGTCTCTACCACCTCTTCAGCGGCGGGCTGCGACGACGACTGCGGACGCAGGCGTTGACCCACGCTCGACTTGCCACCGTTCGGCGCGGGCGATGTCGTGCGTTTCGGCGCCGGCGCTTCGGCGCGCTTCGACATTTGCAGCACCTTCTGGCTGGCACCCTTGAACAAGCCGCCCATGCCTTGGGCCGCGCGAGACGAGAAGCGCGCCATCGCGGCGCCCGCCGTTTTGACGGCTTCGCCCGCGTTCGTCGCGGCCACGCCGACGCGACCGCGAAGAGCAGCGGCGTCCGCGTCGTCTTCGTCTTCCTCGTCGCTGTCTGCGTCCGTCGACACGGCTTGCACCGGGATTTTGAAGCCTTTTACCGGCGCTTCACGGCCGTGGAGCGCCGTCACGCTCGGTTCGGGCGTGGTGTCCTCGCTATCGGCGAAGCGCAATTGCACGACCAGCTGCGGCACCTGAGTTTGCGGATCGATGGCGACACTGACGCCATCGATTTGCGCGCTGCGCCGACCGCCGGCCTCGATGTCTTCGACCTCCAAACGGCGCCCCACCTTGAGGAACTCGAGGTTCGACCCGACCTGCACTTTTTCCGAGCCGCTCTCGCGGACTCGCGCCTTCATCGGCGAGCCGAGCCCGTCGATGTGCAAGCGCACGCGGGAACCAATTTCCGCCTTGGCGTCGTGCGGCGCGTCCTCGCTGGCTTCTTCGTCGGCAGCGCCGTCGCAGAGTTCACGCAGCGCGCCCACGCTGCCACTATCGAGCGCGGTGAATTCGACGCCGAATTCGCCACCGCGGCTATTTTCGCGGCGCCAGGCCACGCGGCCCTCGACTACGATTTCGCGGCCGCCCTCTTCGAACCGGCACACGAGCGGCGCGCCACTCTCGGGCAAATAGGCGGTGCGCAAATGCATGCCACGCGCGCTCACGTCGACGGCTTCGGCCTCGAAAGCCGGGATCCCCGGCTCGTTTCCGCACACCTCGACCAGCGTTTCGACCCGTACCCGACCTGCGCCCTCGGCGCGGCGTTCTTGGACTTCACTCATGGCTGCCTCCAGCGGCTCTCGAAGAGATTGCCGCTTGCCATCCCGAGTAAGTCGTCGGCCTCGGTTTGGCCAAGTTTGTGTGCGAAGCAGGCCGGCCGTGGTCTCACCATGAGGCGCGGCGCGCTCGCACGGCTCCTCGCTCGGGTTACTGGGAGAGGCGATTTTTCCGCGGGAATGTGGACAGATGACGGCGCAGTGACCATCATGCGCCGTTCATGGCCCTGACGGTCGTGGTCCGCTCCGGCGACCTCAAATCTCAGGCGACCATCACCTTCGACGCTCCGCGGATCGTGATCGGACGGGGTGACGGTTGCGAAATACGATTGCCGGATCCGAGCGTCAGTCATCGGCACGCCTCCATTCGTCAGCGCGGTAGCGACTACGTCGTGATCGACGAAGGCAGCAGCAACGGCACCTTCGTCGGTCCGGTGCGCCTGTCACCGCAGGCGCCCCGCGTGGTGCGCTCGGGGGATTTGATTCGTGTGGGGCGGATTTGGCTCGAGCTCAGCATGGCGGCCGTTCCGCCCACGCAAAATCCGGGGCTCGTCACCAAAGAGATCGCGCTCGCGTTGGTGGCCAGCTCCTTGTCGGATGACGGCGGTTTCTCGGCGCCGCGCTTGTTCGTGATCGCCGGCCCCGATACGGGCAAGGAGCTCTTGCTCGCCGAGTTCGACCGCACGTACGCCATTGGCCGCGCGCCCAATGCCGAGCTGTGCCTGGCCGATCCCGATGCATCGCGCCGGCACGTCGAAGTCTTTCGCCGCGGCACGCAGATTTTCGTGCGCGATTTGGGCTCGAAAAACGGCGCGACGCTGAACGGCGTGCGGCTGGAAAGCGGCAAAGATACGGTCTGGTCCGGGAGCGCGACGCTGGCTCTCGGTCAGAGCGAGTTCGGTTTCGAGGATCCGGTTTTGGCCGCCTTGAACGAGATCGAAGCCAGCAGCGACGAACAAATGCGCGCCGATGACTCGGTCGATCCGCCGAGCACGGGCCCGGCGGATGTAGCGGCCGCACATCCCACGCACAGCGCGCTGCACGCCGAAAGCAACGACGCGCCCGTGGCCCGCGTGCCGACGCGCCCACTCGAGCCACGCAAGAAATCAGGCGGCTTCCGCGGGATCGACCTGGTGATCGCGCTGGTCGCGCTGACCGTGATCGGGCTCAGCGTGATCGGGATCGTTTGGCTGTTTCGCTCTTGAGGCTGCGAATGACGAAACACACGCGTCGCGGAAAGCCGCGTGCCTACTCTTGCTTCGGCCCCTCGTCGTAGGCGCGAGGCCGGTACTTCTTCTGGATGCCGCCGTTGGTTTCGCCGTTGTACGCGAGGTCACTGGCCAAGAATGCCAGCCACGATCCCGGATATTTCTCGGACAAAGCCAAGAGTTCGTCCTTGTGGTCGGGGATGATTTTTTCTTCCCACGCGCACTGCAATCCCAAGGCGATCAGGTTCAAGTCATTGGGCGCGAGTTCGAAGCCTTCGATGTAATACGGCCAAGCCTCTTTCGCGCGGTGCAAACGGCACAGCGTGTCCCCGTAGTAGACGTGAGCCATCGGCCACTTGGGCGCGAGGCGCATGGCCTCAGCGTTCACCTTCAGCCGTTCATCGAGCTGGCCGCGCGCGCCGAGCATCACCGAATAGTTGAGCTGCGCCTTGGCACTTCGCGGTGCGGCGTTGTGCGTGGCCCGCCAAAAAATCAAATCGTCCGTGTAGTCGAAAGCGTGCAGGCGCGCTTGCACGACTTGAAGCGCGAAGAAGCCGCCGACCAAGCAAGCTCCGAGCTTGCTGCGCGTCCGGATCAGCCAATCGAACACCACGCACAACACACAAGCCGCCCCGAACACCGGCAGGTACCAGAAGCGCTCCGCGCGAATCGTGGGCAGGAGCACCGGGATATTGGAGTGCGGAAAATAGGCCAAAGGCAGCCAAACCAAGCCAATCGCGAGCAATGCAGAGCGGCCCCCACTCGTGGCTGGAAACAAGGCCTCCGAGCCGATGCTGGTGAGCCGCGCGCGCGCGCGATGCTTGGCTTCACGAACCAAACTTCCGAGCCACACCCCGACGCCCGCGAGCGGCGGCAGCAGCAAGCACAAGCCACCGATCACGCTCTCCGGAAACACCAGCCGCGGGGGCACGGGCTCTTGCGGAAAGGAGTAATCGCCGCTCAACGTCAGCGGGAAGAACACCTGGCCGAGGCCACGCGCATACACGCGCAGCGCGCCCGCGATGCGGTGCGGCAGATCGGCGTCGACCAACGGATTGTTGACGGGGTCGTGCGGCAGTTGCGGCTGCCGAAACCAATTCAAGAACCGGCCGAGCACGTGACCCGCGGCTCCGGCGCCTTCCGGGAGCGCGGCGCCCGCGTTCGTGGCCGAGCTCACCGGGAAAAATCGCCGTCGAAAATAGGTGTAAGCGACCAAGGCCGCCGCTGCGCCGACGAACGCGAGCAGCGCGCGCAGCCCGCGGAGCGGCCGCCGTGGATGAAAAATGGTCGCGCTGACCAGGGCTACCCAGGGCACGAGCGGCACCGCCACGAGCACGCTTTCCTTGCTGAAAAGCCCCAGGAGCACCGTCGCAAACACCAGAAACGGCATCGCCCACAGCGGCTTCTTCAGCACCACGAGCGCGAGCAGCACGAACATGCCGCCAAACACGTCCGCGATGCCCACCACGCCGGTCACGGCTTCGGTCAACACGGCCGAGACCAGGAAACAGGCGCCGGCAAGCCAGGCCACCGTGCGCCGCCCGGTGAGCACGAGCACGAAGCCGGCCACGAGCGCACCGTTCACCGCGTGCACCACCACGTTCACCCAATGGTGCAAAAACGGACGGTGGCTCACGAACCACAACGCGCGCCACACCAAATCGGGCAGCGGGCGGTACGAGCCGATGCTGCGCTCGGGCGGCAGCCCCCAAAAATCCCGGGTGAACGCGTGCCAAAACGGACCGCCCTGGCCGTTCACGTACGGGTTCGCGAGCAGCGCCTCTTGCTCGTCGAAAATGTAATTCGAAAATGGGCTGCGCACGAAGACCAGCGCGCTCACCACCAAAGCCGGCGCAAAAGCCGTCACGAAGCTCGGATCCTGCTCCGTGAAGTAAGCCAGCATCCCGGCAAACCAGGCCGAAACGCGCTGACCCACGGTCTCGGGGCTCGGGGGCGGAGCGCTGGGGGAGGAAAACGATTCGCCGTTCATGGCCTGCAGACTTTTGCCGCGTTCTAGCTCGGCACGCGCGGTTTTGCGATGTTAACGTGCGCCCGGAATGGCCGCGCCCGAACGCTTCGACGGCTGTGAAGTCGTAAAAAAGCTCTCTACAGGGCCAATCACCGACCTGTATCACGCGATCCAAGAGCCGCTCGGTCGCCCTGTGTTCGTCAAGGCGCTCGGGTCGAGCATCTTGCCTTCGTCGCCGTTTGCCGCATCGCTCGAACGCGAGGCGCGGCTGCTGGCCGAGCTCGGCCACCCGAACATCCTCGAAGTGTACGACTTCGTGCGGCGCGGCGAACGCATGTGGCTCGTGCTGCAATACGTCGACGGCGTATCGCTCGCCGATGTGCTCGAGCGCGTGAAAAAGTTGCCCGAAGATTTTGCGTGCGCAGTCGCGCTCGAGGTGTGCCGCGCGCTCGCTCACGCGCACGAGCGCGGCGTGGTGCATCGCGACGTGCAACCGAAGAACGTCCTGCTCGGCAAAGACGGCAGCGTGAAGCTCTCGAACTTCAGCGTGGCCTTCGACGAGCGCATGCCGACCGCACCCGAGTTGCTCGAGGGCGGGGCGGGCTACGGCGGCCCTTGGTACATGTCACCCGAACAGATCTTGGGTGAACGCGCCGACGGTCGCAGCGATCTGTTTTCGCTCGGCGTCATCTTGTACGAACTCTTGAGCGGCGAGCGCCCCTTCGACGGCCCGGACGATCGCAGCACCTCGCTGCGCATTCGCCGCGACCCGATCCCGCCGCTCGGCAAGAAGGCACCCGGGGTGAGCCCCGCCTTGGAGCGGTTTACCCAGCGCTGTCTGGAAAAAATGCCTAGTGATCGCTTCGACTCGAGCAGCGAGGCGTGCCTGGCACTCGAGGCTGCAGCGGCCGAATCGGGCGCCGAACCCAGCGCGGAACGCATCCGCGACACGCTGATCCGCGCCCGGCTGATCGAAGGCACGCCCACTCGCAGCATCCCCGCGGCCAAGCGCCGGCGTCACGAAGGCCGCGTCGGATTTGCGGTGACAGGGCTTTTTTCCGCGTTGGCGCTGATCGTCGCGGGCGGCTTCGCGATTCAAATGTTGTCCGCTCGCACCGAAGGCTCGGCTGCGGCAGCCCGCGGTGGCCGACGCCTCGAACTATTACCTACGAGTCGCGCCTTCTTACGCGTGGTGGCGCACCCCTGGGCGCACGTCATCGTCGATGGCCAAGAGCTGGAAATCACGCCCTTTGCGCGTCCCATTCCGCTTTCCGCGGGCAGCCACTTCGTGCGCCTCGAACACCCGAACGCCCCGGTCGAACGGCGCAGCATCGAACTCACGCCGGGCGAGACGCTCCTGCTCGACGTCACTCTGCACGTGACGCCACCGAAGCCGAGCGCGAGCACCGGCGCGAGCGACGCAGCGGTAGACGACTCCGGCACCCCTTAACCTACATGCACACCCGAGTGGGTGATGCACGCAGCAATGCCGCACGGCGTCGAACGCGAAGGCACTCGCCGCACCGCGCGCGTGGCGGAGTCCGCTCGCTTAGGCCGGAATTTCGTGGCATAAATTGAAACGAATCCGAAATACCGAGCCTGTTCCAGGACCGGTTGGGACGACCGCAGCAGCGACGCATTCATGAGCTCCGAACTCAAGCCTGGCAACACACTCGGTCACTACGAGCTGCTCACGCGACTCGGACGCGGTGGCATGGCCAGCGTGTGGGTCGCTCGCGAGCGAGCGCCCCTGAGTGGTCGGCAACGGCTCGTGGCGGTGAAAGCCATGCTGCCGGAACTCGCGCGTCACTCCGATTTCCGCGCGATGTTTCTGGAAGAGGGTCAGATCGTGCGCAGCATCGATCACCCGAACGTAGTCAAAGTGCACGAGGTGTCGGAGGACCACGGCATCTTGTACATGGCGATGGAGTGGGTCGAAGGCGATTCACTGCGCACCGTGATCAAAGAGGCCAAGCGTCGCCGGCCGATCCCCGCGGAAATGGCCGTGAAGATCATCGCGGACACGGCCGCCGGCTTGCATGCTGCGCACGAGCTCCGCGGCTGGGACGGCGAGCTCCGCAACATCGTCCACTGTGACGTGTCGCCGCATAATATTTTGGTCGGGCTCGACGGGCAGGCCAAGCTGGTCGATTTCGGCGTCGCCAACGCCACCGCGCACAGCGACATCGGCGCTGAAGACAAGATCAAAGGCAAATTCGGCTATATGTCGCCGGAGCAAGCCAGCGCCGGCAAAGTCGACCGGCGCAGTGACGTGTTCGCGCTCGGCATCGTGCTGTTCGAGCTCACCACGGGTGAGCGCCTCTTCCGCGGCGAGAACCCGGCACACACGCTCGAGCTGGTGAAGAGCAGCCGCATCCCGCGCCCGCGCGAGCTCTCGCCGCAGTTCCCAGAGAAGCTCGAAGGCGTGGTGATGCGCGCGTTGTCACGCAACGTGAACGGCCGCTATCAGACGGCCGCGGAATTCCGCGACGCGCTCGAACACTATTTGCGCGACGAGCGCATCATGGTCTCGCACGCGGGCGTCGGACAGCTCGTGCGTCGCGTGCTCGGCTCGCGCATCGAACAGCAACGGCAAGCGATCCGCGAAGCCCTCACCGCGGCCGACGGCATGGTCGCAGCGGGCTTGGTCCCCGATCAGCTCCCGCCCGCGGATCGCTCGACCTCAGGCATCTCTTCGCCGCGCTTTGCGATCCCCTCCGAGCCGCCCACCAGCACGTCGCAGTTTTCGCACTCACGAACCGGCACACCGCGTCCGCAAATCATCGATTCCGAGCAGCCGCGAAGTGGCGGTATTTTGCCGTTGTTTGCTGCTTTCGGCGGGCTCGCTGCCGCCGCCGCCGCGATCTTTTGGGCCACGCATCGGCCCGCGCCCCCGCCGTTGATCACGACCACACTCACGGCCAAGCCGTCCGCAGCCGCGCACGGCGCCGCCGCCGACGAAGTGGGCCCGACCGGCGTCAATATCGACAGCTTGCCGACTGCCGGCGCGCTCGCGCCTGCGGCGCCCAACGCGGCCACGGCTGCACATCACGGCGCCCGCCCCGACAAAGCGGCGCCGAAAGACGACCCCGCGCCGGAGCCCGCCGTCACCGCAGCCAAAAAAGATCCGGCACCCGCGGCCGAAGCGCCCAAGCCCGCGGAGCCCGATCCGGCACCCGCCGTCGAAGCGCCCAAACCCGCTGAACCTGCGCCGGCGCTGCCCCCGAACGATCAACGAGCACCGCTCAGTCGCGGCGCGGCAATGTCCGCACTCAGCTCTGCGGCATCCAGCGCCGCCAGCTGCAAACGCCCAGATGGTCCGACCGGCTCGGGCACCGCGAGCGTCACCTTCTCACCGGATGGCCCGGTCAAGTCAGTGAGCGTTTCCGCACCGTTCGCCGGCACGCCCGTGGGTCAGTGCATCAGCAACTCGTTCCGCAATGCGCACGTGCCGCCGTTCAGCGGCAGTTCCATCACGTTGCCGAAAAGCTTCGTGATTCCAGGCTAAATCGCGCGCATCTCGCGCGTTTCGCGGAGCCGACGGAAGCGCTCAGCGCCCGCCGCGCCAGTTCATGCGCTCGTCTTGGAACGCGCGCGCCAAGCGGCGTTGCTCTTGGATGAGCGCGCCGTACAGCTTCGGCACGCGCGTATCGGCGAGGAACGCCGCGAACACGTGCAGCGTCGCTTCGGCGTCGGCGGCCGCGCGGTGCGCATTTTCGAGCACGATGCCGAGGCGCTGCACCACGTCCCCGAGGGCGCGGCTCTTCTCGAGCTTCTGCAGTTCACGCGCCCAAACCAGCGGATCGATCCACTCGATGCCTTTGCGAAAAGCCGGCGGCGCGAGCGACGGCGCGCTCTGAATACGGCCGAGCTCTGCAGTCAGAATGTTGCGATCGTATTCGGCGTTGTACGCCACCGGCACATAGCCGTGGAGACACGCGTACAGCTCGGGCACGATGGCCTCGAACGTCGGCGCATCCTTCACTTCTTCGTCACCGATGCCGTGCACGTCGAAGGCTTCTTTCGGGATCGGCCGCCCCGGATTGACGAGCCAGCTCTTCCGACCCGTCACCACCCCATCACGCCAGAACACGCAGGCCACTTCGACCACGCGATCGTTCAGCGGATCGCGGCCCGTGGTCTCGGTATCGATGGCGGCGAGCGCGAGCCCGTGAACCTGGTGATCTGCCGCAAATTCGTCCAATAACCCGGCCGCAACGATGCGCAGTAAGTGCGCAATGCCCGGATAATGGCGACCGGTCGGAAAGCACCCGTGGTCGGCGCTGACAGCTCTCAATTCGCGCTGGCCTTCGGCTTGGCGGCGGCCGTCGGCGTTGCTTTGACTGTGGCCTTGTTGGAAGCGGCAGGTGCGGCGCTCCCAGCGGGCGCCGCACTCGGTGCCGGCGTCGGCGCGGCGTTCGGCGGTGGAACGGTGCCGCCATTCATTTGGATCTCGAGCGCGATCCAATCCTCGAGCTCTTCCTTTGGATCGCCTGCGCCCTCGAAGTGACGACCATTGATGAAGATGGTCGGCGTGCTCGAGATCTCGAGGCCCTCGCCCTGCTTGCGATCCCGCGTCACGAAGTCCGCCGTCGCTTCGCTGTCGCGATCTTGAATGAAGCGCGGCATGTCGAGCCCGAGCGCCTTGGCCAGGCCCTCGACGTTGCTGGGTTCGAGTTGTTGTTGATGCTCGAACAGCTGCTCGTGCATCTCCCAAAACTTGTTCTGCTTGTACGCGGCCACCGCAGCGCGCGCGGCTTTTTCGGCATACTGGTGCATGCTGAGCGGGAAATTTTTGAACACGAAGCGCATCTGCGGATCGAAGCGCTTGAACGCGTCGTCGATCACGGGGCGCATCGCGCCGCAGTGCGGGCATTCGAAATCCGCGAACTCGACCACCACCACCGCCGCGCCGGTCGAGCCCTTGCTCGGTGAGCCGTCGAGGTCGATATTCTTGACCTGATCGGGAGCGAAGCGGCCGCGATAGGCCGTCTCCACCTGCGTGCGGGTGCGGCCGTGCTGCACCTGCTTGACCAGGAAATTCGCGGCCGGCGTGCACTGCTTGCAGCTGCGGTTCTCTTGCACACACTGCGCGAGGCTCACCGGCTGATCCGGGCAGGGCGCCAAGAGCTCCGACACGTAACGAGACCACTCGGATTTTTCACGCCCGGTCAGCGCGGAGGTATCGACGCCATTCAGCGTCACGTCCTTCACCTCGACGTGCGTGGGGGCCGCTTCCGAGCCGCCCTCGCCGGGCGAGCGACAGGTAGTCAATTGAGAGTTGAATAGGGCGAAAATTACAGACGCCCCAGCCAAGCGCAGGCTGAACATGTGGGCCGGAGCGTAGTCTCGTCGCGGCCGGGGTTGGAAGCCGAAAAGTCCGCGCGCCCGGCCGCGTCCCCCACCCTCGCAAAAACCTCACAAGTCATGTAAATCCCACGCTCCCCGTGACCGAAAATATGCCCTCCTACCCGCCCGATTCATTTCAGGGCGTCGCGCCCCCACCCGGGGTGCGCCGGACGATCGCGGTCGGCGGGGGTCGCGGAGGCGTCGGCAAGAGCGTGCTGGCCGTCAATCTGGGCGTGTACGTCGCGCAGCTCGGCCGTTCGGTCGTACTCATCGATGCGGATCCGGCGGGCGCAGCGCTGCACACGGTGCTCGGCGTCGATCCGCCGGCTCCCACCGAAAGCACCAACGAAGATCCGGAAGACGACGAACTCGTCACGGTGGCCACGCAGGTCCCCGGCTTGCAACTCTTGCCGCAGGCATACCGCGTCGGTTCCACGGTTCCGATCCGCCCGGGTCGGAAGCCACGCTGGCTGCGGCAACTGCAAAAGCTCGACGTCGACTACGTGATCATCGATCTGGGCGCCGGCACTTCGCCCGCCACGCTCGATCTCTTCTTGAGCGCAGACATCGCCATCTCGGTGACGTCGCCCGAACCGCCCAGCATCGAGGCCACGTATCGCTTCGTGCGCGCGCTGTTCGAGCGCTTGATGCGCCGCTCGCTCACCAAAGACCGCTTCAAGATGCGCTTGCTCGAGCGCGCCGAAGCGGAGCTCGGCCCGCTCCCTTCGCCGCAAGATTTGGTGCGCGCAGTCGCGCGTTACGACACGAATTTGGGCGCCATGGCCGCAGCAGAGCTCGCCAAAATTCGGCCGCGCTTGGTGGTCAACAACAACCGCATCCGCACCGATACCGAGCTCGGGCCCGCCATGTGTGACATGGCGGAGCGCTACCTCGGGGTGCAGTTCGACTACGTCGGCCACATCGAGCAAGACGACGCGGTGTGGCTCAGCGTCGTGCACCGCCGGCCGCTGCTCATCGATAGCCCGACGAGCAAGAGCGCGCGCAACTTGGAGCGCATCGCGCGCCGCGTGCTCGCGCTCAGCGCCTCGCGCGAACAGCCGAAGAGCGGCGGCGTCTCGCTGCTCCCGACCGAACCCAATTTGTACGACGTGCTCTGGACACACCAAAGCGCGAGCGACGAAGATTTGCGCCGCGCCTACAAGCGTCAGAAGGAGCTGTATCAAGCGGGCAGCCTGCCGCTCACCTCACTCCTCAAAGGCGACGAGCTGCGCATCGAACAGACGCGCGTCGAAGAAGCGCACGATACGCTGCTCGATCCACTGCGCCGCAAAGCCTACGACGCCTCGGTGTTCCCCGACGAACCCGCGGAAGCGCCCGCGCGCAACGCCGCGCTCGATAGCGCGCTCGAGGCCGAACGCAGCATGCTGCAAAAAGAGCTGGCCCGAGAAATCAACGGCGAAACCGAGTTCACCGGCCCGCTTTTGCGCAAAGTACGCGAAGCCCACGGCATCGAGCTCAGCGAGATCGCCAAGCTGACCAAGATCTCCACCAGCCACCTGCAAGCGATCGAAGGCGAACTGTTCGCCGATCTGCCGGCGCTCGTGTACACGCGCGGCTTCGTTCAACAGTTGGCGAAATTCCTGAAGCTCGACGCGACACAGGTTTCCAAAACCTACCTCCGGCGTCTGCGTGAGTGGCGTGCGCTCACCGACGGAGACTCGCAACCTTGAGTCCTTCGCGCGCGCGGCGCCTCGATTTCCCGCGTGATTCGCTGTTCACGATCGCGGCCTTTTTCGCCGCGCTCTTGCCGCGGCTGTTCGTGGCCATCGCGTGGGCGAAAGAGCCCGTGTGGGATGGTCACTACTATCACTTCGGTGCCGAACGCATCGCGCGCGGCCTCGGCTATTCGGAAGACGTGCTGTCCCACGGCCAATTGCTGTGGAAGCCGTGGGTGCATTACCCCGTCGGATACAGCGCGTTTCTAGGCCTTTTCTACCGCCTCTTCGGCTCGGGCTTGGTGGTGGCGCCCGTGCTCAACGCGATCACGGGCGCGCTCGTGGTCGCCGTCGTGCATCGCTTCGCGCGTTACTATTTGAGCCGCGAGCGCGCACGCATCGCGACGGGCATCGCCGTGATCCACCCTGGGCTCATCGCCTACTCGGCCGTGGTGATGAGCGAGCCGCTCGCGACACTATTGATCCTCGCCGCAGGGTTGGCCGCGCTCCGCTTTCGCGATCGCATCGAAGGCATCATCTATGCGGGCCTGCTTCTCGGCCTGGCCACCCTGGTTCGCCCAGCAAGCCTCGTCGCAGCGCCGCTGCTCGTGCTCACGCAGTTGCGCCCGATCCCCAAATCACTGCTGCGCGCGCTCGCCACCACGGCCATCGCCTTCCTCGTGCTCATGCCCTGGACACTGCGCAACTGCGCGCGTTTGGACGGCTGCGCGCTCGTGTCCACCAACGGCGGCTGGAATCTGGCCATCGGCGCGATCACCGAAACCGGCCGCTTCCAAACGCTCCAC
>Ga0105241_10002140_pt1 | contig 14919 bp, 12 predicted proteins | sample KBSC64metaG_FD_80422 | JGI IMG/M metagenome (GOLD analysis project Ga0105241, IMG submission 80422) | Corn rhizosphere microbial communities from Kellogg Biological Station, Michigan, USA - KBS C6-4 metaG | ecosystem: Host-associated > Plants > Roots > Rhizosphere > Soil | place: Michigan, USA... | reverse complement strand
TGGATGACCAGAAGGCGGTAGCCGTCTGCGGTTTCATGGACGCTTTCAAGTTTCACTTCGATTCCGGCATAGGTTCGCCCGCAATAGGGTCGCAGGAATTCGTCGTGGTTGCCGGGAATGAAAATCACCCTGGTACCTTCATCCACCTTGCGCAGGATCTCGCTTTTGCGCCTCACTCCAGTGCCAGCGGCGCCTAAGTTGCCAACCGTCGATGATGTCGCCGACGAGATAGAGCGTCTGGCAGGCGTTCCGCGCCAGAAAGTCGGCCAGGAGCTCGGCCTTGCAGCCGCGTGTGCCCAGATGGGTGTCAGAAATGAAGATGGTGCGGTGGTACCGCCTGGGGTGCGCCGGATGTGGCGTGTAACGCGAGCGCGGCGGCTTTGGTCTGCTCTGAAGGCTTGGAACCAACCACGCCAAACCGGCCATCTGCTGCCCTCCTTGTCGCGTCCCAGGGCCGAATCAGTGTCCAGGGGACGAGAAGGTGCGTAACGGCAACGCGCAAAGCTTTTGTCGCAGCGCAACGACAGTGCCGTGACGCGCGGTCTCCTGCCTTTCCGATAATTTCCTTTTGCGACGCAGCATTAGAAGGATTGTAGACTGGTGCCGCATATTTGGGCGAAATGGCGCGGAAATGCTGGATTTATTCGATGAAATGTTGGCGATTTGAACTTGCCTCGGCCCGAACGGCCGTACATATTGTTGCAGCGCGGCATGACGGACCTCCCGTTCGGCGTGCCGCCTGCCCGTCCTGGGCGTTTCCTCCCTGAACTTGGCCGCTCCCCCGGGAGCGGCCTTTTTTTCTGGCGTTGGACTATTCGGCTGCGAGGCTGTGGCGCGGACGGTTACGGGCCAGAAGCGACGGCTCGATGGCGACCAGGCGCGTGATCGCTGCCGTCAGCCGATGATAGACGGCCCCAAAGCCCGAGCCGCGCTCGATCTTTTCCTCGTCGAGATAGAGCGCGCGATTGATCTCGACCTGCAAGGCGTGCACGTCGCGGTCGCGGCGGCCATGGAGAATTGTCGTATAGCCACCCGCATATGGGGAGTTGCGGGCATGGCTGAAGCCCTGTTTCTCAAACGCCATTTCGGCCGCGTGCGTGAGAAGTGGCGCTGCCGCCATGCCATAACGATCGCCGAAGACGATATCGGGTATGGCAGCCGCAGACGGCATCGAATGACAGTCGATGACGACGGCGACGCCGAAAATCTCACGGGTTTCCGCGATCAGTTGGGCGAGAGCGGCATGGTAGGGGCGGTAGAGCCGGGCCAGACGTTCCTCCGCGTCCAGCGGCGATATCTTGGCGCGATAAATCTCCGCGCTGTCGCGCACGATGCGCGGTATCACGCCAAGCCCGGCGGTTACTCTTGGACTTGGCGCATCGACTGCGACCGGCAGGTGACCGTCGAACATCGCCGCATCGAGTTCGGATGGCGCCCGGTTGGCGTCCAGAAACGCGCGCGGAAACCGCGCCGCGAGTAGCGGAGCACCGAGTGCTACGGCACCGCAGAAAAGCTCTTCGACGAATGCATCTTCGGAACGGCGTAGCGCCGTCGGCCCGAGTCGGCTCATGGCAAGGAAACTTTGCGGGTAGGCGCGGCCGGAATGGGGTGAGGCGAATACGAACGGCACAGTCTGGCGCGCTGGGCGGTGGATGCGGAACGGGTCGGCGTAAAGCGCCGCGAGGCTGGCATCGCTTGCCGCCTGCGCGCCTCGTCCCGTCTTTCCGCCCGGCTGGGCCATGCCCATCTGATTCGCTCGCTGTTTCGGTTAGTGGACCATTAACGTGGCTTGGCAATCAAGCGTGCGCCGCCATTAACCGCCATTTACGGTTTGCGGAATATACGATCTATTGGACAGCGAGAGCGGGGCCATGGCGCATATCCTTCTGGCGGAAGACGATGAAAGCCTGCGCAAGTTTCTGGCGCAGGCTTTGGTAAAGGCTGGCCACGCCGTGACCGACTTCGGCGATGGCAGCGACGCCTATGAGTGCCTCAAAGGCTTTCGCTTCGACCTCTTGGTGACCGATATCGTGATGCCCGGCATGGACGGAATTGAACTCGCCAAACGCGCTGCCGAGATGAACGAGGCACTCAAGATCATGTTCATCACCGGCTTTGCCGCCGTGGCGTTGCACCCCTCCTCCAACGCTCCCAAGCACGCCAAGGTTCTGTCCAAGCCCTTTCACCTGCGTGAGATCGTGGCCGAAGTAGACCGCATGATCGCTGCCTAGCCGCAACTCGCGAATTTTTTACCAACACTCAAGGACACCCGCGCATTGCGGCGCCGCCGCCACAATCGCGCCAGCCTGCCGCCGGAATTCTGCGCTAGCTGTAGCGGGCCGGGCGACACGGCCCCGGCCATAATCGCGGGAGGTCGTCATGCTTCTGCCCAACAATCACATCTTGCACCAGCGCCCCGGTGACGCGACATCCAATCGCCTCATCGCAATGGGCAGTGTCGGATTTCTGCATGTGTTGGCGATCTATGCCTTGGTCACTGGCATGGCGAGCCACATCGTCAAGACGTTCGTGCCACCCGATCTTCAGATTGCATGGGTCGACGCGGTGATGCCGCCGCGACCGGTTCCGTTGCCGCCGCATCCGCGGTTGACGCAGCCCCAGAGCGTGCACATTGCGAGCGTTCCGATTCCGGTTATTCGCAGTGCCGATGCTGATGGTGGCGGTATCAACGTGATGGCTTGGCAAAGTCATGTCGAACCGATCGCTGACAGCGCCGCGTCGGGTCTCAGCAACACCCACACCACGCCGCCCTATCCAGCAGAGTCGCGTGCGCAGTCGCATCAAGGCACGGTGTTGTTGCACATCACCGTCTCGCCGCAGGGCGACGTGGTGAGCGCCAACATCGTGCGCTCCAGCGGATATGCTGAGCTCGATCGCGTGGCGCTCGCCTGGGTGGTCGCCCACTGGAAGTACCGGCCGGCGATAGAGGGCGGTGTGGCCGTAACCAGTGCGACGCAGGCGGCGGTCAAATTCGATCTGAAGGACGTGCGGCAGTAGCGGTTGACCGGCGCCCTGTGCGCTTGCGCTTGCCGCCATCGGAGGCGGAGGCTATAGAAGCCGCCCGCCTCTACTGGCACGGGCGCGTAGCTCAGCGGGAGAGCACTACCTTGACATGGTAGGGGTCACAGGTTCGATCCCTGTCGCGCCCACCAATTAAGTTGCTGATTTCGCGGAAGTTCAGCGTGCGGGTGCCAACGCGCTTTGTTCACGTTTTGAATTTCGGAAGCAAATCGGAAACATCTGAAAAGCGAACGTTCAACGAACATTGGTTACGGCGCGGTATTGAGCCGTCAAGAACTACGGACGGAGCAGATGTTCGCGCTCATCGCCGCGCACGTTGGCGCTGACGCCGGCCGCAGACCGTTCAACCCGCTTGGAACGCGCGTGGGCCATCGGAGATGGCGCCTACTTACGGGCACGCGAACCTTAAGTGTCGGGGGTGGCACTGGTGTGACAGAGCATGAGCCCTATTCGCCTGGCGCGGTGGCATAGCTTGCACGAATGATTGCGAGCCAAGCTTCACCGTGAATCCGATGCGACGCGCCTTCGAAGCTATGTCGGGTGTTCGACAAGAAACCTAACCAACTGCGTGTGCAAATCCGAACAACGTTGCTTCTCTTACGACCAGATCGCCGCGGCGATCTATTCCAGAGAGCAGAAGTGCGGTGGCAAAGTTCCGATGAAAATCATGGGGCCGAAAATGGTGACGATAAAGCATCTTCTCGACAGTGAGCATCGAACGTCGATTGGCGATAGGAAACGCGCCGCAAAGGACGTCGCGATCGCAGAAAAGTTGCAGACCCGCCCAACCGGTGAGAAGTAGAGATTGCCTCGTACACCGCAGTTGATCACACGTCTCGCGTCCGCCAAGCTGAAACAAACACGAGGAGTTTGCTGATGGTTTTGGGATTGGCGACGCGGGCCGAGGATGTGGGGCTGTCGTCGGCGGGACTGGATGCGGTCGACGCTGGGCTGCAAGCCGAGATCGACAAAGGCGACCTGGCCGGGGCGGTAACACTGGTGGCGCGGCACGGCCGGGTGGCGCGGCGCAGCGTGCTGGGCTTCGATAGCCTGGAGAAGAAGACCAAGCTCAAGACGGACACGCTGTTCCGCATCTTTTCGATGACCAAGCCGGTGACGGCCGTCGCGATGATGATCCTGCACGATAAGGGGCTGTGGAAGCCAGACGACAGAATCGAGAAATTCATCCCGGCGTTCAAGGACTGCACCGTATTCGCGGGGCTGGACGATGCGGAGCAGCCCGTGACGGTAAAGGTGAATCATCCGCCGACGCTGCGCGAGCTGGTAACGCATACAGCAGGCTTGAGTTATGGCGCAAGCGAGGCGCTGTGGGACAAGCCCTACAAGGAGGCCCGCATCTGGAACGCACCGACGCTGGGCGAGTTCGCGGCGCGCATCGCGCGCATTCCACTGGCGTACCAGCCGGGCACGCAGTGGCTCTACAGCCTGTCGATGGACGTGCAGGGCGCGATCATCGAGGCGATCGCGGGACAGAGCCTCGCCGACTTCATGCAGGAACACATCTTCGAGCCATTGAAGATGGTGGACACCGGCTTCTGGGCGCCGCCGGGAAAGGCTGAGCGGTTGCCGGCGATCTATGTCACTAGCCGCAAGGGCGCGCTCTTGGAGAACGAGAGGCGTCGGGGTGACCCCCTGTCGCCGCCGAAGCTCGCGGGCGGGGGTGGCGGGCTGCTATCGACGCTGGACGATTATGCGCGGTTCGCCCAGATGCTGCTCAATCGAGGCGAGCTGGACGGCGTGCGGATAGTGTCGCCAGAAGCGGTGACTCTGATGAGCCAGAACCACCTGCCGGCGTGGATGTTGGAAGCGGGATTTGGGATCGGCGCGATGCAGATCCGACCCGGCTTCGGCTATGGCTTCAACGGTGCGGTGTTCACCGATCCCGACGCCGCAGGGATACCAGTCGGGCGCGGAACCTATGAGTGGGATGGCGCAGCCGGAACGTGGTTCTGGGTCGATTGGGCGAACGATTTGATCTTCGTCGGCATGATTCAGCGATTCACGAGGACCGAAGGCGTGGCGAACGCGCAGCAGCTCACCCAGAAGCTGATGGCGAAGGCTATTATTTGACGCGATGTTGACGGTGCCCGAGATGTCGCGCACCCGACAATTCTGGAAAATCGCCCCTCTTGTTTAAAAGGGGCGATCAATTCGTGTTGTCAGAAGGACAATCGCGATGGCCCGGAGAGTCTAAACTCGAATTTCCTGTCGCTACGGTCAGCCGGACCGAAATAATCACGGTACAGGGGGAAGGTCCTCGAAAGGATCTGGTTTGCGGCGGTTGATCTCGTTTGCTCGCGACTGACGATAGATGCTGCGCATTGTTACATACTCATCTGAAGCATCACCGTTCAGATACTCCGTTAGCAGTATGCTGCTTGCCCTGTTATCCAATGTGCGGACGATGCCTCGCGAGACGTTCCAGTAGATGGCATCGCTCAGCGTGCTGTGAAGCGGAAAATAGGTGAATGGGTCAATCGAAAGATCGAAGATCTGTCCCGAGAAATCGCGAAGGTTGTCCGGTCCGAGGATGGGCAGAACAAGAAACGGCCCCTCGCCGACGCCAAATCTACTCAATGTCTCCCCGAAATCCGAGTGATGGAACGGCAAACCCACATCCGTGGCCACGTCGAATGCACCACCAATCCCCGCAGTTGAGTTTACCGCGAACCGCCCAAATGCTGTTCCCGCTGGTCCGAACTCACCTTGAAAAAGGTCATTTGCAAATGTCGTCGGTAGCGACAAATTATCGAGAAAATTGCGTATCGAGCTTCTTATCGGCCGCGGCGTTTGAACCAGATAAAACCAAGCCACCGGCAGAACCACATTTTTGTCAAAGGCTCTATTGATCCCATAGACAACTCGGTTGACTGGCTGCAGTGGATCGTTGCTCAGGTCATCTGGCAGGTAGGTCTGGCACCCGCTCAGCAGAGCACTGCATAGCAACACCACAAAACCAATTGATCGTCCTTGGCATGTCCAAATGCTTGTAGACTGCTTGAATCGATCGCGCATTGCGTTGCCCCCAAGCGCGTGCCGCCGGCTTCAGCTTAGCGCCACCCCTTGGCACGAAGACTGACACTCAGATGTAAGTTGTTCAAAATCGCCTCGCGTTATCCATAAAAGGCGGCCTCCAGAGGCCCTTTTTTGGGGTCCACGGTTGTCGCCAAGTTGACGCGCCGCCGGCACGATCGAAGGGCGACCGGGTCGGCAAGCTTTATCCGCTAAGGCCCAAGATTTATGACTTCAACCCGCCGATTTTCGGCCGCGTCCAAGTCTGTCAAGTTGAGCGGATCAGCTTCTCCCCTTCCTTCAGTGGAGAGGCGGGAAGCTTCGATAGCGCAATTGTGAATGAGAAAATCACGGACTGCATCAGCACGTTGCAGAGAGAGACGTTGGTTCGCTTGCGGAGTACCGACAGCGTCGGTATGGCCAATTATTTCGAAATGACTCCGAATCAGTTCGCTTCGCGCCATCACACTTCCGAGGCGGGACAAGAGATCCTGCGAGTCTGGAGATATTTCCGCCGAAGCGAACGAAAAGTTAATTGAGAGGGCAAGGTGAGGTTTCTCTGCCGCGAGTGTTTGTCCGGCTCTATGCGCGCCGCGAATTTTAATACCAGGTGGAAGCAGCGGTGCAGGCCGCAAGTGATTGTAAATCTCCTCTTCGGTCGGGTTAACCCCTTCCAGCTCTGCTGCATGTGTGCGAACAGAATATTGGAACAAGAATGTGCCAAATAGCATAAGCGTAATCGCAAAAGCCTTTGACTTCATGTTGTCACCTGAAGTTCGCTGCTTCCGTATGGAATTCCACCACCGTCAACGAGGGTAAGATGTGCAACATTTCGTTGCGTAACGCATTGAACTCTGACGGATTAGGTGCCCTTCCGTTTAGGTGGCGCAGCGTTGCGATCAGTTCGGCGGGCAATTCGGGAGCCACCGCAACGAATGTGTGGTCGGTGCCGAAGGGCGGCGCCAACTGCAAAGAGAGTTTGTAGTGACCGGTACTGTCTGTGCGATCTGGCAGAGTTGTTAGATTGTCCGAGTTCGGCTCCAGCAGTGCGATGCTCCCGTCTGCCGCAACATCGAATGCGACTGCGAAGCCAGGCACATTGGCTTGGACATCGATGTCGATTCGATCGCCATCTCGGTAGCTAGTGCGAAGTGGTGAGACGGTTGTTCCAACCATATGTCCACCGCTTCGGGTCACATCCTCGCTCAACAGCCACTTTTCCAGTACGGCCCGATACAAGGCGGCGCTTTTGCTCGTGCCAAAGCGGAAGAGTAGCTGCCCGTTCGAGTTGGTGAGAGATCCACTGTCGCTGTCAAGGAAGATGTCCGCGTGCCTTGGGTCCGCTAGGACGACTTGATGGAGCCCTGCGATCAAGGCTTGCAGTAGTTTTCTTTGACTGCCTGCGACAGCGACTTTGAGGCTGAGCGATCGCTGCGTAGGAGTGAGGGTCGGAGAGTCTAAACCAGACTCTGCGGCGATGATTTCCGTGCCCTCGCCTGGCGATGCGACACCTTCGATGGGGCGACCGAGTATCGTAAAGTCGCCATTCAATTGGTCGTAATAGGCGGGTGTCTGGGGGTGGTTGGCAGTCGCGGCGAGCGCTGACACATCGTGCTGCAACTTCTTGGCTAATGTCACCAACGACAAGTTGGTCTGAGACAGATAGCGCAACAACACGCGGGTGAACACTGAGTTTGGGTCCGAGTCTCCCGCCTGAAGACTGTCGAGGGCAGACTGACCAAAGCCCGCCGAGTAGATCATGAAATAGCCGTCGGTAGGGGCTGCGATGCGCGCAAGGCCACGGTTGGCACCCCCGCCCCGCACTTTGATCTCGAAGGGGTTGCTGCGGCAGGCATCAAGTATGATGACATTTGTGCCGCCGCCGTGACCCGCCAGGCTGGACTGGACAAATGAAAGCGCCACGGAATGACTCGTCATCATAGATGGTTCCGCGGCGGAGGGGGCGGGCACATCGGACGGGACCAAATAGTTTGCCCCTGAAATCTCAACACCATGACCAGCGTAGTAAAAAAGCGTACTTGTCCCGGGCTCAATCTCGGTTGCTGCGAGCTTGACCGCGTCGACAATCTGCGTCTGGGTGGCGTTGACTCGAAGGATCACGCGGAAACCGGCGGCTTCGAGGCTGTGTGCAACGGCCTCTGCGTCGTTCGTTGCGCGAGCCAGCTGCGCGCCCGGCGCCAAATTGGGGTACTGGTTGTTTCCAATCACGATGGCGAGTGGCTTAGACACGGCGCCTGACTGGAAGAGCAGCAGGGCCGACATGAATGACAAGATTCGGAGAAGCCGACGTACTTGCCAGTTCGGTCCCAGCTCAGTGAAGGACAAAGTCCGCCCCCAGTGCGAACGCCGCAGGTTCCTGTTTAAAGCTCGTCTCCCCCAGCTTTTGCAACAGGACGCGCATTTCTGTGCCGGTAAACCGCGTCAACTCATGAGCGGTGACTTGGCCATCATGCGGCGCAGTATCCGCCGCGCCTGAAAGTCCTGCCAACACCGCCGCGGTAAAAAGTCCGTGGCCAAGCGTTGACAATTCGGCGGCCGCTTGGTCGGGTCGCGTGCCCGCCAGTACAGCGACGCCCGAGACACGGCCGAGCTCACGCAAAAAGCGCGCTTCGAACGAACGGTTTCGAGTGAAAACGTCGGCGCTTTGCCCCGACTCGCATGAATCGATCATTAGCAAAACTCGCTGAGCCGGGATCGCCACCAGGAAATCTCGGATGGCACTCGCTGTAAGCTGAGGAACTCCAAACTGACCGTCAACCGGCACGAAACTCCAGTCGCTGTTCAAAGTCTCGCCATGGCCCGCCAAGTATAACACCACGACATCACCGGGTTTTGAGCGGCCGAGCCCGGAGAGCGCCGAGCGAATGTTCTGCAGTGACGCATTGGAGTCTATGAGACTGTTCTCCACGACATGCTGAAAGTGTGTCCCGCCTTGCGTCGAAAGCGCGGTCGCCAATGCGCGCGCGTCGGGCGCAGCATAGTCCAGTGACATTTGGGCGTCGCGATAGCTGTTGATGCCAACGCTCACAACATAAAGGGTAGAGTCGGTTGCGCCGACGTCGTAGGAACGACCCAACTCCTCCGAACGACCAATCACGGCGAATGCAGAACCGTCAGGCGCTGGCCGCGTTGTCGACGCTGTCGCGAGGAAGGTATTCACTCCTGGGGTCGGGCTGATGGCGAAAGCCGCGGCAAGGATCCGGCGTCCATTTGCTGTTTGTTCCTGCTGTTGAAGTAGTGCCCCGGGCGGCACCAGCTTGCCATTGTGGTAGAGGTTGATGGCGCCAACACCACCACCTTGATCCTCGGCGAGGGCGATAATCATCGTGGGCTGGCCAGTAGACGGATTTGTCGCGACCTGCAGAGAGATTTTGGGCGGAAGGAATATTCCATCCGGTATGCTCGCAACGCGTGCAGTCACGGAGCTCGTAGCCAAGTAGCCCGAGAGCAATCCGGGAGCGAAGTATTTGTCTGAAAACTGGTCAAGCGTAACGCGCTGGGCGTTTGCGAGCCAACCGACATCGAGCATGCCCTCCTGTGATCCATCGAAGCGGCCGTTCTGGTCGACCACTATCCAACCTTTGGTGGTGAGATAGATTTGCAAGACGTCGCGCCTTTGAGTCAGGTCCCAAATTCGCACAATGCCACCGGCTCCGCCGCTGATCATGCGAGCGTTGCGCGAATCGAGGAGGAGGCAGGTGATATTGCCGTCGCTCGTTCCAAGTTTCAGCGTGGGACTGAGGTCAAAGTGGGATCCTCCAGACTTGTCGAAAAGATGAATTGTGCCACCTTCACCGCCGCCACCGATCAGTCGGCAAGCACGATCTGCAGCAAACACCCGCCCATTGACCTGTCCAACTGCAGCCGACTGAGCAGCTGCAATCAACGTCTCCGAGCCCCCTGAAGTGATTGAAAGCACCGTCGCGTCGTCGCTACATCCGACGATTTCGCTGGCAGTGCCACTCATCTGAGAAAATGACGTTAGCTGGCCGTTGGCCGAGACGGCGAATATGGAGCCGGTTGTTGACTCAATTACGGCGTCACCGAGCTTCCCGCCTGGACCGAATGCCGCAACACCTCCGCTGACGATCTGCGGGCCAATGAACTTTTTCTGCGTCGCATTGAAGATCGCGATCCCGGCACTGGTCGCTACGACGGCGTTTCCATCGGCAGCAAAGAGTGCTCCAATCGAACGTCCCCCCAGCGTCAGTTCAGTCAGAAGCGCGCCATCTTCGCTGTAGGCGCGGGCCGAGCCGTTTCGGCTAAGAACGACTGTGACGGTTCCGGCACCGTTGGTGGCGGCAAACGCAGCGTCCGCAACTGTAAACTGCGCAAGCTGTGAGCCGGTGGCGACATTCCACACACCTATTTCGGCCGGTTGGGCAAGTATTGTTAGGCTCCGTCCGGTGCCATCAAGATTGATCCCAATAATCCCTCCTGACCGATGTTGAACATCGAATGTTGGGCGGAAAAAATCGGACGCAACATTGCCGCGGATGCCGTTTGCCACGCTGGTTCCGACCGAGCCAGGGATGTCGAGTCCCGCCGCCAAGGCCGACGCCGACGCGGCGCACACAAATAGGAAGATGATGGAAAATTCTCGCAACAAGCGTGCAGTGGCCATCGAAGCAGGCTCCAGACTCGAGCTCACGAAAAAAAGAAGGGCCGGGAACAGAGCCCCGGCCCTTCCTGAACCTGAGTTTTTCAGCTTAGAAGCGAGCCCGCAAGCTCGCGTTTGCGTACCAGCCCGTCTGATTCGAAATGTTCGCACCACCATCTAAGTTGAAGGTTGTCCTATCGGACACTTCTGCACGGAATCCCGCGCCGGCGTGTCCAGAAGTCTGATTAAAGCCCGAAACGATGACCTCCGAAATTCCGCCGTCCAAATAAGGGGTCCACGTTCCGTGCAAGAAGTCTTCTTCGACGTTCGCGAAAATATTTGAAGCATAGCTTCCGCCGCCGGTGGTCCCCGAACCGGTATAGCCGATATCGAAGCGTGTTACGTGCATATCGCCGCGCCACTGCCAATTGGCATCAACGGTGCCGGCGAATGACGTTTGGGAGATTAGAGGAGTGTCGAACTGCGCAATGTTCAGGATCAGCAGAACAAATGCGGCGGAACGATCTGTCCGCTTATAAACGTCGGCGAAATATCCTGATCCACCGTAGACATTGAAGGAATTTTTGTCATCGGTTGCGTAATCGAACGCACCGCCAAAAAGATGATCGGGAGATACCCAACTGTCGAGTGATCCCATGCCGAAAAAAGTCGACGTGCCACTGACGCCCGAAGCGCCAAAATTGCCCGAAACGGAATTTCGCAAATCCGCGCTCTGATTTGCACTCACCTGATCGCCCACGCGCTGGGCAATCGCTGCGGCAAGAGCATTTGTCACTTGTTGTACAGGATCAGCATTTGCCGCACCCGTCGCACCCATTGCGATCATTGCGACAGAGGCAAGCAGAAGCTTTCTCATTGATTTCCCCCTCGGTTCCGTCGAGCACACTTGGCGCGCACTCGAGTTGCTGCGCGCTAAGTCCCCAAGCACGCGACGAAGTTTGATGCTAACAGTGTACAGTCGAATTGGAAGGGATCAGCTTCGTTGGTTGCTGGATGAAGTTTCTCTGTGCTGAAAATGTCACGGGTGGCCTATCCAGCGCTAATGGTCTTCATGTGCGAACTGCGGTCCAGAACTCGCAGACTGTTTCTGCGGTAGGGGCCAAGTCAAACTCCCTCCGTACATTCTTGCGATAGAGTTAACGACTCGATTGACCCGACGCCCCTTTGCTGCGCCCACGCCAATGCCGTTCGGATCCAATCTCTCGTTCTTCAATGATCGAAGTTGTCGCAGTTAGAGCTGCATTCCACTCGCGGTCATTCTTCCCATGCAATAGCGTCACTTGATTCTTCCCGCGGCGGCCGCACCACCCGTGACTACGACGCCTCCGAGGTTCTGAACCGGTCCAAGAGGTTGAACCTCTCGACGAACGATAGTCACGTTCGGCTCGCCGGAAAGGAGTTTGTGCGTCACACGCCCGTTTTGAATGAGCACTAGGACCTGCGCGCTCCAACCTGTCTCAGTTGTAATGTGAACAAAGCCAAAGCTGTCTAGAAATAGACTTCCGCTACGATCAAACGTCTGATGCTTGATATTGAAGAGGTAACCTTGGCATCCCGCTTCAGCCATGAGGCACGCTTGGACGGCAGGGTCGAGTCTGTCGAATGCAATTGCACCATTCGGCAGGAAGCGTTCGACGAGATCCAAGTGGGACAAGACCAGAGTGTTCGGGGAATTTTGCGTATCGAATCCCAGGACCGCCAACTCGTCCAAATTCGTTTGCAGCGGTTTGATCTGCCGGAAGGCTTCGCTAACGGCCGAGTATGACTGAAACCGCGGGGAGACGATCTCGCTCTGCTCAGGGAGTAGCGCCCCTCCGCAACTGCCCAACGCCAATGCGAGGCCCCACGCTCCTCCCAGGCGACGGTATGTTCGCCATTCCAAGACACTTCCCCCGACATCGGTCGAAACTTCTCATACCGATGTTCCCCAGATTTCAAAGCATATAGCCAAAAATGGCATCGTTGGAAGTAGAACGATTAAAAGTCCCTTGAATTCGAACGACCGCTCTTCGCCACGTTCAGCACTCGGTAGACGTCTCAGCGGTAGTTCTCGAAGACGTTGCCGCCGACACAGTGTAGAGCGGCACGATTCCAACTGACGCAGGAGTTTCCTGAACCACCTGGTTCAGCAAAGCGACGAGTTGCGCCGCGCTTGGCCGACAAGCGAAACCCCTGAGCGCATCCCGCAGGCGATCGGGCCTTGTGGCGGTTCGAAGCGCAATAATGTGATCGGCACCAAATGGACCCACGACCTGTGTCCCCAGAGCCGGCATCGACAAAGAATTCTGTTCTTCCGCTTCTGCCTCGCTACTCGGGTAAAGTGTTTGGACCACCCCTGACGAGGTTAGGTCCAATACCGTCAGGTACTTCAGCGCGGGGTCCTTGGACGGTCCGATTTGTATTGAGACAAAGCTTCCTGCGCTATATCGCGCACCCCTCACATCCGGACCAATCCGCACTTCGAGAGGGTTGCGCACTAGAACGGATCTGAGATTGGCCATCGCCCGCCACTTTCCGATCACGCCAACCAGCGCTGCCGCGCTTGTCACGCGTTCTGCGACAAGATCGCCGGCCCGATTGTTCGTGACAATTCCTGTGCTCGGATCCCAGACAAAATCGGCGGCGCTCTCTGCCGATACCAGCTTCACCAACCCATTTAGAGCCGCCAGTTCTGCAGTGCCTTGGCCGACGACGTATACGCCAAAGCCTTCGTCGTCCTCCATGGATGAGTGCACCGCACTACTGTGGACAAAGGGCAATGACTCATTGCCACGTGTTTGCAAAAATTCCACTTGCGGTGTCTGTCGGCTCGAGGCGGCCTCTCTCGCATCAACTTCTATGTATGTGCGCAATTCGGAAAGTGTCGTCTTGCCATCTTTGTTGACATCTGCTTCTCCGTCGAGCGCCTTGGCAAAGTACCAGCTGACAGCGCCATGATAGCGACCATCGAATGTCATCTCCGGTGTGTTCTGATCATCGAGCGAGGCGCCGATGAAAACGACGTTGGGAAGTGCTTCCGGACCATGCGCGTCGGTCGACTTCGGCGGAGGAGGAAGTGCGTCCTCTACAACAGGGCCATACGCCGTGCCTCGAAAGCTATAGCTTGCGACACCACCCTTTGCGAAAATGCTTCGCACCATAGAAGCACTATGACAAGAATCAGCAAGAAACAAGACTGTCACGCCCCTTGGCACCGTCTGCAGAATGGCACGGAATTCATGATTGATGATGCGCTCGGCATTTTGCGGTCGAGGGTTGTCGTAGCTTGGCAGGAGAAACGTATCTACGATATCTGAGGGTGATCCGTTCAGCGGCTCTCGGCCGCCATGACCTGCATAAGTGAAGATGATCCAGTCTCCTGGTTGCGCCTCCGCGATCAGTGCCTTCAGCCCATCAAGAACTTTTTGTCGGGTTACCTGATCGTCGATCAGCTGGTGAACCTCAATGCCAGCTTTGATCAGTATCTTCGACAGTAGCTCGGCATCATTGACCGCGCCTCGTAGCGCTGCCAAATGTTGATAGCGGTCGGCACCCACGACGAGCGCATAAACCTTCGTCGCTGCAACTGCCGGACTAACTGGTCCGAGCCCGAGCAGCACAGCTATCGCCGCCAAAATGACCCGGTACAACGCCATTCGCTGCCGCAACACCGGCTAGTTCCTCACCAGTTCGACGCGTCGATCCAGCTGATCGATCTGTTCCTGGCTGAGTTCAGTGCGATCCGCAGCATCGTAAGGCTCGTGGAACCCCACGCCACGAACGGCAATCCGGATCGTGATACCGCGCTGTCTCAAAAACTCGGCCACAGCGGTGGCGCGGGCCAGAGAGAGAACCATGTTGGCTTGGTCGGTGCCGACGCGGTCGGTATGACCAACAAGCGTAATGCCGGCAGGTGACGGACTTTCGTTCTTCAACAATGACGCCAAGTCCTCGGCCGCCTTGTAACCTTCGCTGGTCAACTCTGTCCTCGCAAAAACGAACTGGACGGGCAGGGACACTCTTTCAATCTTGACACCTCTGATGGATGCCGCAGCCAACCCTTCGTTCTCATTTCCCCGGCCACGTGGCGTGGCGACATAAGTAGGTGACAGAAGGCTTGCTTCCTCTGCCTTGCGCTTGATCGCCATGATCACGGCTGGGCCCGGTTTGGTAGGGGTTGCAAACTCGTCTGCGATTTGAAGCAGGGCTTGCTGATATCGCGT
>Ga0105241_10002139_pt1 | contig 14924 bp, 14 predicted proteins | sample KBSC64metaG_FD_80422 | JGI IMG/M metagenome (GOLD analysis project Ga0105241, IMG submission 80422) | Corn rhizosphere microbial communities from Kellogg Biological Station, Michigan, USA - KBS C6-4 metaG | ecosystem: Host-associated > Plants > Roots > Rhizosphere > Soil | place: Michigan, USA... | reverse complement strand
TAGGGTTGGTCGCCGGGTAGGACGAAAACTCTGCGGATGACGATCGGCTCCACCGGCGCCGCGCCGGGCATCGGACCATGATCGCCCCGTGGCACTGCGGCGATCCTGTCGACCACATCCATGCCCGCAATCACCTTTCCGAAAACGGCATAGCCGGTGGTATTGCCCGCATCGGAGGATTGATGATCCAGCGCAAGATTATCCGCGAGATTGATGAAAAACTCCGCGGTTGCGCTGGCCGGGTCGTCGCCGCGCGCCATGGCGACGCTGCCGCGCAAATTGCTAAGGCCGTTATTGGCCTCGAGCGCGATCGGCTGGTGTGTCGGGCGAACCTGCACGCGGGCGTCCCAACTTCCCGCCTGAATCACGAACCCCGGCTCGACCCGATAAACGACCGTGCCATTGAAGTGTCCTTCATTCACGTAACGCAGGAAATTGGCGACCGTGACAGGTGCGTGCACCGGATCGAGCTGCATTGTGACGTCGCCCAGTGAGGTTTCGATCCGCACCGTTGGATCTGAGCTTGAGGCGGCGTCGGCGCGCGCCAATACCATGAGCAACAAGGCTACGACGCAGAGGCCCGTGCGCACACGCATGACTCAGCTCCCAGGCGATTGGCGTGCTGCAACCTAGCGTCGGCGGCAGCGAATTCCAACGCGTTTCGCCGCCTTGAACTTGGCGCCTTGACCATGCGAGGTGTCGCGATTGAAGCCCGGCACGGACTCCCATAATGGCGCCCTCGATCCGCCCGCCATTGCCCAGCGACATTCCCGCCATGGTGGACTTGCTTCTCCGCGACGGCGCGCAGCGCAGCACGTGGGATCCGACATTGTGGGCGGTCGCAACAGACGCGCCAACCCGACTGGCCGCCTCTCTTAGTGTCAGCTTCGCGAGCCCCGAAACTTCGGCCCGCGAGCTTTGGCTTCTCGCAGAAACGGCCGGACGGATCGTGGGCCTCACACACTCGATGATCGTGCCGGTCCCGCCCATCTATGGAATCGCCGCACCGCCGGGGCTTTTCCTGGATGACTGCTTTGTGCTTGACGTTGCGCCGGCAGGTACGGCGGAAGCACTGCTGCTCGCAACACAGGCGGCGCTGCGCGATGTCGGAGCGTCCAGCATGATCGCGTCCTGCCCCGCGGCCAGTGCATGGCGCGCGGTGTATGAGCGGCACGACTTTGAACCCGTGACCCTGTATTTGGCGAAGCATGGCTTCAGCTTTCGCGAACTAACGCCGGGTGTCAGACACGCCCAAGCCGCGGACGTGCCGGGCATCGTGGCGCGCAGTGCCGAGCATCGTGCGACTCTGGCAGCGCTGAACTCGCGCTTCTGGCATATCCATCCCGAAGCGGACAGCCGGTTCGCGGCGTGGATGGGCTACAGCCTGACGCTCACCGATCGCGCGATGTTCGTCGCAGGCGAGCCGGACAACGTGCAGGGCTACAGTATAGCGCAGCCTATCGCGCCGCTGCTGGTGCCGGCGGCACACGACATCAAAGCGGTCGGTGTGCTCGACGATTTCTACAGCCGGGATTTCGCTAGTGTTGCATCGGTATCGAACGGCGGCCAAACGGCCATGGCTTTGTTGGCCGCGGCCGAAAGCGCATTTGCGCGCCGCGCGTTTACGAGCGCCCTCGCTGTCTGTCCCGCCGCATGGACATCAAAAGTCTCAGTGCTGGAACGTGCCGGATACAAGACAGCAAAGCTCTGGCTGCTGCAGCGCTGAGCGGCCGTTCAATCCCGGACCAACGCGCCAATCCGTGTCAGCAATAGATCGTGGGTTCGTCGAAAGGCGGCTTCGCGTTGTGCTTGCGTCCCACAAACGGTTGCGGGATCGGGAACGTCCCAATGCAACTTCTTCGGCTTGCCGGGAATGACGGGACAGACTTCGGCGGCGGCGTTGTTGCATACTGTTATGACGTGAGAAAAGTCTGGCCCGGCGGCGAACTCGTCCCATGATTTCGAGCGCAGGCGAGAAGTGTCGTAACCAAGCGCCGCAAGGAGACGAAGCGCTTCGGGATGTACCATACCTTTGGGCTGACTGCCCGCGCTGAAGGCACGGAAGCGTGGCGCTCCGAGCCGGTGCAGAATCGCTTCCGCCATCAGAGAGCGCGCCGAATTCCCCGTGCACACGAAAAGCACATTGCGCGTGTCGCTCATTCCGCTCCACCCTCGACTAGCGCAAGCGCCGCGCGCGCGTGACGGCGTGCACGGCAAGGCCGAATAACGCGACGCCGAGCGGCACATGGAGCCATAGGAGGTTCGCGCCTCTGGCCGCCAGAGTGCCGACGGCCGCTTGTGCGAAAAGCACGATCGCCAGCGCCAGCAGCGTCAAACCGAGTCTCGTTCCGTGCGCGACGCGGCGAAGCGTGACGACAGCGACGAGGCCGGTGGCGAGCGTCGTTGCGACCAGTATTGCTGCGGTTACCTTATGCGCCGTGCGTGCCCCATCGATACCAGACAGCATTGCGCCGGCGAAGATCGCTTCAGCGAAGACGGCCACCACGAGCACTATCACGATGACGCTCCACCAGCGCCGGGCGCCGCGCGCCTCCGTAACTTCCAGGTGTCCTACTTCGACTGCCACGTCCTTACGCTCGCGCTGGTGCGGCTGGTTGAAAAAGTTCGACGACATTGCCCGACGGGTCTTGCAGAAGGACCTGCTTGCCGCCCGGTCCTTCGACGATGTCGCTGCGAAAGGGCGCGCCGGCGCTGCGCAAGCGCGCAACTTCCGCCGCGATGTCGTCGACGATGAGGTGAATGCGGTTCCAGCCGCCGGGTCCAGGCTTGGTGCCATCGGCCAAGGGCCGACCCGCAGAACTGTTGGGTCCGCTGAGCAGCAGGCGCAGATTGCCGCGGGCGACGTCGGCGAATGGCGGAAAGTTGTTCAGAACTTCAAAGCCGAGATACTTCGTGTAGAACGCGACCGCGGCCGGAACGTCGTTGACCATATAGCGGACGCTAACCATCTTGTTGGGATCACTCATGAGTTTCTCCTGGCCTCGCCGATGTTGACGATTACGTCAGCCACGCAACGAGTCTGTGTTCGAACCTGTCACATTGCCTTGACGGTGTTCGTCATACCTATGACGGATGGCGCCCTGGGAATGTGACGATGATCGAGAACGATATCCTGGCGCAGCGGTTCGAAGCCAATCGAGGCCATCTCAGAACCGTTGCCTACCGCATGCTGGGCTCGCAGGCCGAGGCCGATGATGCGGTTCAGGAAACCTTTCTCCGCCTCATGCGCGCCGGGACCACCGGGATAGACAACGTCGCCGGCTGGCTCACGACAATCATCGCCCGCGTCTGCCTCGACAGGCTCCGCGAACGAAAGTTGCGAAACGAAGTCCCGGTCGATGCCGAAGTCGAAAATCTTGCCGGAGCCGATGATCCGGAACGCGAGAGGCTGATCGCGGATTCCATTGGTGTTGCGATGCTGGTCGTGCTCGAGACCTTGACGCCGGCCGAGCGCGTCGCCTTTGTCCTGCATGACATGTTCAATGTTTCGTTCGACGTGATTGCGCCGGTCCTTGGGCGTTCGCCGACAGCGACGCGCCAGCTCGCGAGTCGCGGGCGCCGGCGCGTCCAAGGCGAAGTTGCCAGGCCGGAGGCGGATCGGGCGCGGCAACGCGAAGTCGTTGGTGCTTTCCTCGCGGCCTCGCGCAGCGGCGATTTCTCGGCGCTCCTCGCGATTCTTGATCCCGAAGTCGTGCTGCGTGCGGATGCTGCGGCGGTAGAAGCAAGTCTTGGCCGTCCCAGCGGCGACATGCCGCCGCTCACGCCGGAAATTCGCGGCCGCGAAGCAGTTGCGAACATCTTTCGCGGCCGCGCCAGGAACGCGCAGCTTGCCGTTGTAGATGGCGACAGCGGCTTGGTGTTTGCGCCGGGCGGTCAGCCGCGCGTGCTCATCGACTTCGTCATCGAGAACAGCAAGATCGTCGAACTGAGCCTGATTGCGGACGCCGATCGCATCGCGGCTCTGGATCTCAAGTTCTGACGCGAAGCGACGTCAGTAACCGACCGGCCGCATCCCGGCGAACGGCGCGGCATCATCGATTTGGGCAATCAACCGGCGAATGTCGGCTTCGGGAGCGCGCCGCACGAATTGCTCCAGCGGGCTTATAGCGGCCGACGTGGCGTTTGAAGAGTTGGCGATCATGCATGCACGCTCTTGGGCGGCATAGGTTTCGGCCAATGTCTGCTTCAACGAACTGCCGTGATAGACCACGCGAAGATCGCGCTGTTCCCACAACGCCGCCATCTTCGCCAGGTCGGCGTGCAAAGTGGCAAGGCCGTTCTTGACGCGCGCTTTGGCTTCTCGCGTCCGGTCGCTTGCGTCGCGGCACAACGAGCCCATCGTGACTTTAAGCTCGTAAACCGGATTGAACGCGAAGCTGCCATTCGACATCGAAGCGCGGGCAAATTCGTAGAGATCGAGTGACACGTTGTTGTAGCGGAACAGCGTGTTGGGATCGTCGCCCTTGGCATCGGGCGCATTGCCGCGATACTGCTCAAGCGAGAAATCCGCAATCGCCTCGTTTGGGGCCAAAACGATGTGACCTCCGACATAGGTTCCATCAGGCTGTAGTTGAGCTCCCTCAAGTTTCAGCGGGCGGAAATTCTTGAATCCACCGCCAAGCCAAATCGGGCTTTTGGGAATGTGCACACCAAAGGCGCCGCGCGTCACGGCCTCGCCCGGATGCGCGTCCATGTAGAGGATGCTCCCATCGGCGGTGACTTCATAGACGATCGCCACATGTCCGTTGATGTCGTAGATCGCGGTCCCGGCGCGGATGGAGCCCGGTTGAATCTTTGGGGAGTAAAAGTCTTGCGGCAGCGGAATTTGAGTCGAAGGATCCATGCGATACGTCGCGGTCCAAACTTCGTCATGCAGTCGCTGCAGGACGGCAACAGTGTCGATGCCCCATCCGCTATCAACAATATCGGTGCGCGCCAGCGCCAGATTGGATGCCTTGCTAAATCTGAAATCGTCACCATCGCCGGCTATGTGGCTGACATAGGAAAATGGGAGTCCGTTTCTGGACGCGTAATACGCGCGCAGCATGTAAACCCATTTTGCGCAGTCGGCATGAAAGTAGAATGATGGTGGATCAGTGTCATGATAGAAGTTGGCTGCGCTTTGCATGCACGAGATAGTCGTCGTGCAACCGCTTTGCGCGATCGCGCGAATGAATTCGCCAAAACCGGCTTCGTCCGCTTTTGTCCACTCGATTTTTCTGATGCGCCAGGGACTCGGAAAGGCCTGTTCCCGAAAGCTTGAGGGGATCGTGAGAACGGCGGGCGGAGGCGCAATCAAGGTCGATTGTGCGTCACTCTCTTTGATCGTGGTAAAACCGGACAGCGCCACGCCGAGTGCGGCTACCAAGACCCAGGCTTTCATTGTGCGCCTCCCCACGGCCCGTCACGATAGTAGGTGGAACGCGGGTGAGCGACAATCCGGTGCACGCAGGTTGTGACTTGACCTTGGTGACTATCCTGGGTCTTTGCCGCCCGGTTGCCACAGTTGGATCGGATTGCCCTCGACATCCTTGAGCTGGGCAAACCGGCCATTTGGATAGAGTTCGGGATCAACTTCGACCGCGATTCCGTTGCCGCGCAATTGTGCCGCCATCTTGTCGAGATTGCGCACCCGGAAATTGATCATCCACTGCTGGTTCGGATCGCCGAAGTGGGACGTGTCCTTTGGGAAAGGCGCAAAGACAGTGGTACCGGCTTCCGTCCGCCACGCCGGCAGGCCGTAACTCGTCGGCACAGGCAGAATACCGAGATTTTCTTCATACCAGCGCGCGAGGGCCTTGGGGTCTTTCGCCCGAAAGAAGAAGCCCCCGATTCCATCAACACGTTCCATCGTTGTTTCTCCCTTAGGTGAGAAGCCCATCGCCTTGGCCTGAACAGCCGCGGCCGTCCCCACCACCATTCCGACCGTCGCGCGGCGCGTGAAAGCTCTCGCGCGCATCATGTCGCTCGCGATTCTGCAGAAACGTATGTCAACCGCATCACGTCGCCGGCGGCCGGCGAAAAATGGCTTGCCGCCACCGAATACATGCGCCGACCAAGGATTGGTTCATTCCGAAGACGAGCTTTGCCATGCTGCAGCTTTCCGCTTTGGGGCTCTCTTCAGAATAGCGCGCGGCTCTGTGGCGCAGAAGTCTGCACCGCGCGAACTCAATCGATCGTAGAAAAATGGCGCACCCGACAAGATTCGAACTTGTGACCTTCGCCTTCGGAGGGCGACACTCTATCCAGCTGAGCTACGGGTGCTTGCCTGGGCTCTATAGCGCAAGCGCCGGGCTGCCCGCAAACTTGATTGCTATAAGGCCTGCAGCGCTGCGTCTACGACGTGCGTTGCGTGACGCCACACCATGCGCTTCCATTCAGCTGTGTCCGGATAGAACGCGGCACGCAATTCCAGGCGGATTGCTCGCGCTTTCTTGTGGCGATGGCGCTTGTCGGCAAAACAGTGCAGCCAATTGTCCTGGCGCAAGGCGCGAAAGACATCGCGGGTCGAGCGCGTTCCGACTTCGAGAGCGGCGAAAGTGAGTTCGGTTTTCGCCAGCCAGCCCGGGAACGCCTTGTCGATGGTTCCAGACAGCGGCGCTGAAACCGATTCGCCCGCCTCGCTCGACGCCACCAACTCGCCCCACATGGCACGGGCGCGTTTGTAGGCCGGCGAACCTGGAAGATCCTCGGTGATCATTTCCCCGGCACCAAGTTCGCCAAGGCCGGTGTGAAAGTCGACCACGACCAGTTTTTTGAGCTGCGAAAGATTTTCGTGCACCACGTCCCGCAGCATCTTCGCCGACCAGCTCTCGCATGCACCGCCATAGTAGACACCGTCGGGAAACTTGTACTGGCCGCGCGAGATAGCTTCCTGCAGGGCAAACGCGCCATGGTCCTTGAGATAGGCGCTGAGCTTGGCGTTGGCCGCTTTCATCGCGCTTGGAGAAATGTCGCGCGGCGAGATTTCGGCGGCGAGCGTTTCATAAGGCTTGTTCTCCGGCGGGTGGGTGAAATCGACGAAGTTGCGGTTGATGTCGGCATTGTCTTCGTTGACGCGGCGATCCCAGGAAAACCCGTAAGGATTGAGCGCATGCAGCAGCACGATCTTGCTGTCCTTGGGCACGCGCGTCGCCAAGCCTTCGCGCAGCAAGCCCGTCTGCACGCCAGAACCGAAATAGCCTTCCACGCCATGCGTCGCCGAAATCAAGAGCAGCGCCTTTTTCGCCTCGCGCGGACCGATGATCGCCGTGTCGAGGAACAGCGGCTTGCCGTCGCGGCCCTTGGCTTTGGGATGGACGCGCGCAATCGCATCGATGCCGGCCTGGCTGCAAGCGGCGATGAAGGCCGCTCGTGCGTTGCGATAGTCGGCGGGAAAATGCTCTGCGGGATCGGCGCTCATGACATATACTCTAGCGTGGCTCTTGGATTTGGACATGTCACTCTTTGGCGCGCTGGAGGAATTGCGCTCGCGAGCGGTACCGCAACAGCACCAGGCACGGGCCCGCAGGAATGGCTTTCGCAATCGCGCGATCGAGCGCTCGAACATTTACTATCTTGAAGAGCTGGTGGACCTGCGCGATCTCGGCATCGCGGGTGAGAACCACTATTACAGTCTGAGAAATCCGCCCTATTGGCGTCGCATCGCGGGCGCGGTGCCCGATCTCTTGGTGCGCGCCAGCGTCGGCGAGAAACTCGCGCGCATCAACGCCAGGCTCGGGAGCAGCGAACTCGAACTCTTTGTCTTCGACGCCTGGCGGCCGCGGGAAGTACAAGCCTATTTTCACGACGTGTGGATGCCGGCCGAGCTCGTGCGGCGCAATCCGCAGCTCACGGGCGCGGCGCTGACGGCGGCGGTTGAGCGCTATTGGGCGGCACCAAGCGGCGATGACACGTCGCCCGCACCGCACGCGACCGGCGCCGCGCTCGACCTGACGATCCGCTGGATTGCGTCGGACCAGCTCTGGATGGGTTCGATCTTCGATGATGTCAGCGAGCTTGCGCATCGCGACCGCTTTGAGGCGCCCGACGTGGAGGCGCCGGCTTTTTCGGATGCGGAAGCGCGCGCCAATCGCCGCTTGCTCCATTGGGTGATGGCTGAGGAAGGATTCGCGGGGCATCCCGATGAGTGGTGGCACTTCTCCTGGGGCGATCAGCTGTGGTCGGCACTGACCGACACGCCAGCGGCGCATTACGGCTTGGCGAAACCTTCTACTTCAGGATAGGGCGAAACGCGCCGTCCCATTCCGCCCCGGGCGGATTCTCCTCGAAATAGGCAATGCGCGCCAGATGCAGGTCGTAGAGTTTCTGGCTGGCGCCGGAAAGCTTGCGGCACTGCTCGATCAGCTCGCGCGCCTTGGTCCATTGCTGCGTGCGCAGCGATTGGAAAATGTGGTCGTGGAACGACAGCAAGGCGCGGAATTTCGGACTGGCACGCATCACCGGACTGCCGAGCATGGCATAGAGCTTCAAGGGCTCTTCATGGGCGCCGGCCGCGATATAGTCGACTTCCAGGAACGCAAAGCCGCGCTGGGCCGCCTTGCGCGTATCCTCGCCGACAATGACCGCGGGACCATATTGTGCCGATAGTTCCTGGATGCGGCTGGCAACCACGGCGCAATCGCCGGTGACCGAGTAGGCCGTGCGACCATGGGCGCTGAAACCGCCGGCGATCGCCTGGCTGGTCGAAACGCCGACGCCGATCTCGACAGGGGCGAACGCGACGCCATCGTTGCGCCGCTCCAGCGTAATGACGTCGTTGATCTTGGCGATGGCCTCCATCATGGCATTGGCCGCTTCGCAGGCATGGATGGCGTGCTCGGCATCATCGAGCGGCGCATTCCAGAAGGCGCTGAAGCCGTCGACCTTCAGCCGGTCGATGGTGCCGCCGCGCGCCAGCACGACGTCCATCAGCGGCACCAGCACGCGCTGCATCAGCCGGGTGAACGCGGTCGGGTCGTCCTTGAATGTATCGGCGAGGTGGCCGAAGCCGCGCACGCCACAGGAAAGGTAGGTGACGGTGCGCTGCACGCCATCGAGCGCGAGCAATGCGGGCTTGCGCGCGATCAGTTCGATGACGGGCGCCGGCAACGACTCGGCGAACGCCATGCGCACGCGCGCCCTGGCGCTGCTGACCGCGAGGCCACGGGCGAGCGCGCCGGCACTGCAGATCAGCGCCAGCGCAAGACCGGGACCAAGCGCGTCGAACAGCACCCGGTCGGCGGCATACAGACGCCACGACACTGCCGCCGCACCCGCTATGCTGATCAGGCTGAACAGGCTTGCCCACAGCACGCCGAAGCGGGCGAGCAAGATGATGCAGGCGAGACCGAAAATCGCCAGACACAGCAATTCGGCTTCGATGGCTGAAGCCGGGCGGCGCAGCGGCGTGCCGATGAACGTGTTCTCCAATGCCTCGGCATAGACATCGCCGACGCTGCGTGGGCCATCGGGGGTAGCAATCGTCTGGCCCGGGGGGCCTAGGATTACCACCGCGTTGGCGAGCCGGGCGTCCGCGACCTTGTCCTCATCCAGCGCCGCGGCGCTGATGTTGCGCGCCGCCTGCTTGCCGGAGAAGGCAAGCCACAATGAGCCATCGGCGGCGGTCGGCAGATCCAGGTTCAACGCCTCGAAGGATGCGATGCCGGGCTTCGAGCCGACCAGACCGCTTTCGCCTTCGTTGCTGCGCACGACGAAGCGTCGCGTGTGCGCAATCAGCCGCAGCATCTCTGCCGCCAGCGAGGGCACGGGCGTCGCGTTCAACCGGAACACATAAGGCATGCGCCGCAACGTGCCGTCGGCGTCGAACAGCAGATTGAGCGCGCCAATGCCGGCACTGGTGTGCTCGATGGCGGGCACTGCCCCGGATGCCGTCGTGAAGCGCGGGACCCGGCCGAACGGATCTCTTGTGCCGACAAAGGTGACAGAAGCCTTCAAGTCGGGCGCGCGCGCAGCATTGACCTCGCCCAGAACAAAGCCGCTCACCGTGGCGAGCTTGGACATGGCCGTGACGAGCGCGTCATCCGGTGAGGGCATCGTGCTCAATATTTGCCGCGCCGCATCGGAGGTCGGACCAGGGGGGAGTTGGCCCAGCAGTCGCGTCGGCGACAAAGGGTCGGGAGCATCGAGGGGAAAGGCGAACACCACCATGGCGACGCCCTTCGCTTTCATCTCGTCGCTCAACCTGGCAAGTGTTGCATGCGGCCAAGGCCATGCCCCGAACCGCGCCAGGCTTGGCGCATCGGCGTCGAGCACGCGCACCGAAAATCCCGCGCGCGGCAGCGTGTCCTGATACGGGCGGGGCTGCGCCTGCTGATAGGCATCGAACAAGATGCCACGCAGCCGGGTCGCGACATGGGCGGCATCGCTACCCAACAGCAGCAGCGACGCCACAAGCATGAGGACGGGAAGCGCCCAAACGGCGATCGGTCGTTCGCGCAGACTCATCGACAGTCCTTGGAGGTATTCGACAACCCTAGTGCAAAATCGCGGCCCTTCGAATCGCGATTTCCGAGCAGCTTATGGCATTCCCACGCGTGTCGGCGTCGCGCCTGCTGGTGACGCGTGCGCGCCTGGCCCCGCGCCCGATCCGGCGCCGGGCCGGCGCCCTGAGGCACGGAACGTCTACTCGCCCAACGGCGGTGCGGGTTCGCCATGCTTTCAGATCTCTATGATATTGTTACGAGAAATTAGGAAAGTTGATTTATTGACGGAGTCGTCATTTTCACTTTGCGCTGGAAAACAACCGGCGTATCCTGCTCGTCGGTATCGCGGCCGGCGTCTGTCAAGGAGTGAGTCATGGACAACATCACCAAGGATCCCGCCTACAACGCGGTCGATCCGCAAGACTTTCCCGCCATGCTCAATCCGGCGCGCTATGGCGAGCGCTCCACCGCCTTCGACAAGATCATCAGCGCCACGCATGACCATTTCTGGGATCCGCTGGACAAAAAATACATCGATTTCACCGCACCGTTCGACACGGAGAAAGAGTACATCGTCGATCCGCGCCTCAATGGCGATCTGAAAACCGCCATTGGCGACAGACTCGACGAGGGCCAGAAGATCAAGCTCGCCAATCTCGACACGCTATGGTCGATGTCTTCGATCCTGCATGGCGAGCAAGGTGCTTTGTCGCTCTCCGCCTCGCTCTGTCACATCCTGCGCGACCCCGGCGCCCAGGAATATGCCGCCAACCAGACACGCGAAGAGGCGCGTCACGTCACGGGCTTCTCGAAATATGTCCAGGCGCGTTGGGGCAAGCCCGCCCAGGTCGGCCCGGCGCTCGGCGATCTCTTGAACGAACTCGTCTCCTCGCCGCTGGTGTGGAAAAAGCTTGTCGGCATGCAGATGCTGATCGAAGGCCTTGCCATGGGCGCCTTCGCCTCTCTCTACAAGGAAGCGCGCGATCCCCTGCTGCGCCATCTCTGCCAGCTCGTCATGACCGACGAGGCGTTCCACCACAAGTTCGGCAAGATCTGGGCCGATCGCACCATTCCCTTCCTGCGGCCTTCCGAGCATGAGATGATCGAGGACTGGGCGGCGCAAGTCTTCCAGATCCTGCTCTACAATCTCGGCTCGCCCGACCAGAAGGCGTGGATCTACGAAGCCGTCGGCCTCGATCCTGTCTGGTGCCAGCAGGCCTTCATGGAGGCGCTTACCGACGCCAACATCCGCGCCGACATGCAGGATGCGACCAACATCTTCCGTGTGCTGATCAAGACGCTGCTCAAGGCCGGCATCATCACGGACCGCACCAAGGGCGTCTACGCCGCCTATATCGACATGGCCGAACTCTACAAGGAGGGCGACCGCATGGTCGGCGACGACATTGCCGAAGAAGGCATCAAATATCTCATCAAGCTCAACGGCGGAAAGCTGGTGCTGCCTTCATCCACGCTGGTCGCCGCGGAGTAGCACCCGGCGCCGTTTGGCAAAACCAACCGCGATCAGCCCTGCGCCAAGCGCCGCACGGCACCGGTGCCAGCGAGGCGAGCCACCATCTCGCCCAACCCGATGGAAAGAAGAAACCGACGGCCGTCGGCAGCGCGCAGATGATGGCGATCAGGTCGCAACAGACTGTGCGCCGACTTGGCGACCCTTGCACAGTTCCAGCCACAGCGTACCCTTCAAAAAGGGTGCAAGCGTCAGAGCGGGCATGAGCGACATCGGCGAGTTCGTCAGTATTGCGCGCGAGGGCGCGATTGCCATCCTCACCATGGATCGCGGCGATGGCCGCAATGCGCTGTCGCGCCAACTCATTCTCGAACTGACCGAAGCCGCGCGCAGCTTTCGCGACGACCTCGAAACCCAGGCGGTGATCATCACCGGCAAGGGCGCGTTTACCGCCGGCGCCGATCTGAAGGACCCGGCGCTGGAGCGCAGGCGCGCCGCTGGCCTGCTCGAGCGACGCCACATGACGCGCATCGGGCCGGACTTGTGTGATGCTTGGGAAAGTGTTGAGCAGATCACTATCTGCGCCATCGAGAAGTACTGCATCGGCGGCGGCGGCGCACTGGCAGCGGCTTGCGACTTTCGCATCATGGGCAAGGGCGCGCACATGCGCCTGCCCGAAATTCCGCTCGGCATGAATATGAGCTGGCATGCTGTGCCGCGCCTAGTGTCGCTCATCGGTCCGTCGCGCACCAAACAGTTCGTGATCTTCGGCGAGAAGGTCGAGGCGGAAGAGGCGCTCGCTTGGGGTCTTGCCGACGAAGTCGTGCCCGATGGTGAAGCGCTTGCCGCGGCCAGACGCTGGGCGGCAAAAATCGCCAAGCTGCCACCCAATGCGGTGCGCATGTCCAAACAGAGCGTCAACGCAGCGGCCAATGCGTTGCATCACGCCACCACCTTCATGGACTTGGATCAATATGTGACGGCGACGACGTCGGAGGACTATCGCGAGGCCATCAAGGCATTTCTCGAGAAGCGCGAAGCCAAATTCACCGGACGTTGATTTCGTCTCGCTTGTCGATCGACACGAGGCGCTCTTCCGCCGGACGGGAACGAGGAGACGGCAATGGGCGGTTTTACGAAGCTGGCTCGCTTTTTTGCGACTTCGCTTTTTGCAACTTCGCTGATGCTGCCTGCGCAAGCGGGTGAGGAATTTCTGCCACCGTCCGGCAAAGGGCGGGTCGTCGTGATGCTCTCCGGCCAATCCGGCACTGAATCGTACCGTCAAGTCGCGGCGGTCGTCGCGCAGCTGGGCTATGATGTGGTGCTCCTCGACACCCCTTCATTGCTCGGGACGCATGGCAAGGCGCTCCGCGACGCCATTGCGCAGGCCCAGCTTGGTCCGCATGCCATGCCGGGCAAGACAGGGTTGGTCGGCTTCTCGCTGGGCGGCGGCTTGGCGCTCGAATATGGACCGGCATGGAGCGATCAGGTTGCCGTGGTCGTGGCATGGTATCCGGCAACAGGTTTTGTCATCGACCCTGTCGCCTGGTCGGCCGACCTGCGTGTGCCCGTCGTTATGTTCGCGGGCGAGGCCGACACCTACAACAACTGTTGCCTGGTCGGAAAAGCTCGTGCCTTGGCGGACCTTGCCAAGTCGCACGCTGCCCAATTCGAGTTGACAACCTATCCAGGCGTAAAACACGGATTTGTACTTGGCGGCGCGAACTTCGATGCAGCCGCTTTCGCTGATGCGCTATCGCGCACGCGCCTGGCATTGGCCGGCGCCCTTTCTGACGATCATGCCTCGTCGCCTTGACAGATCGCGGCCGCGTGGCGGCAAAAGTCTGGCGAGCCTAATTTTTGAGTCGCAAGGCGACTTGGGCGAGCAGGAGTTGCGCGCCTTTGCGGCCGAGCGCGCGATCGGTCACACGCTGCAGGCGGGCGGCAATCTCCGTCACATCGGGCTGCTTCCAGGCGCGTACGGAAGTACTGCCGAAATTCATCAGGTTACGCACATAGGCATCGCGCAGCACCGGCATGGCATGCTCCGCCTCGCCACGCAGCTTCGCGTCGGGAATGTCGAGACCGACTCCGATCATCAGCATGCCGACCGGCTTGTCCGCATCCAGGATCGTGGCGTACATCGGATCGATTTCGATATAGGACGGCGACTGCGTGACCTTGTGCTTTGGCACCTTGGCGCCATCTTCGGCATGCGCCGGCGCGGCGAGTAGCAGCATGGTCAAGGCGGCGACGGATAAGGATCGCATGGCAAGTCTCACACGTTCCCTTTCAGTCTTAGGCCCTGGCGGTAAAGCTTTCCTTGCCGCGTGCCTCAAGCGCGCCCCGGAGTGGCAGCTGCGCCGTCTTCTTGCCCTGCTCGCGCTCATCGCCGCCCTCAACCCCATCAGTGTGTCGGCCGCGGACCAGCCGGGAACCATATTCCATATAACGGTCAACGACTTACCAAAGCCCTATGCGACCGCGGGCGTGGCCAATCCGCCGCAACGAATCGCCCGCCCGCCGGCGGCGCTGCCCGCGGTTCCGCCCGGCTTCGCCGTATCGCTTTACGCCGCTGGTCTCAGCAATCCGCGCTGGCTCGCGGTCGCGCCCAGCGGCGATGTCTTTGTCGCCGAACCGAGTGCCGGGCGCATCACGCTGCTGCATGCCAAGGACGGCAACATCGAGGCGTCCACCTTCGCCGACGGCTTGCGTCGACCGCACGGTCTCGTCTTTGCGCAAGGCGCTCTCTTCGTCAGCGACGCGCAGGCGGTATGGCGGCTCGCCTACAGCGCGGGAACACTAAAGTCAGCCAAACGCGAACGCGTCACGCGCAGCGCCGATCTCAGTCCATTTGGCTATCACTGGACGCGCGATCTCGCCATGGATTCCAAGGGCACGCTCTATGTCGGCGTCGGCAGCGCCGGCAATGTCGGCGAAGAGGCGCCACCGCGCGCCACGATCCAGACAGTTGCGCCTGACGGCACGCTGCGGACGTTCGCAACCGG
>Ga0105241_10002135_pt1 | contig 14951 bp, 10 predicted proteins | sample KBSC64metaG_FD_80422 | JGI IMG/M metagenome (GOLD analysis project Ga0105241, IMG submission 80422) | Corn rhizosphere microbial communities from Kellogg Biological Station, Michigan, USA - KBS C6-4 metaG | ecosystem: Host-associated > Plants > Roots > Rhizosphere > Soil | place: Michigan, USA... | reverse complement strand
TGATGCTTGCTCAGCTGTAGGTACCGACGAGACGCGAAGAGGCACTCGGGAAAATGATCTGACCCGCTACTGGCGGAGTACAAGCGAGTCACGCCCTGCTGGCGGTATCGCCTCGCTGCGAATGCCGTCAAGCGGGCCGGGTGCGATACGCAAGGTACCAGTTATCCCAGAGGCACGCGAGGTTCAGATGTCGTCTCCGACGCCCCGGCGCCAGTCCAGTGGACATCTCTTGCCTGAGGTCTCGACAATCTCGCCACCGAGTTTGTCTCACGCGCGTGTCCAATTGGACACGCGTTGGACATTTCAGTTGAGAATTGGACATCGAGCTTGAGAACTTGCGCTCCGGCGAGTCATCGACACGACCTCGACGCAGGGGTGGTCGATCAACATCGGTCTGAGATCGTGACAGCGGTCAGCTGCGCGATCAGGGCTGGATGTTGGGCCTGTACAACCGATTCCGGCGTTCTTGCGTGTACGGAATGTGACGCTGCATTGCACGTCCCTGTCAACGCTGCCGGTGTTGCGGAGACTGTCGCGCGCCGAGCGAGACTGCGGCGCCGAGCCGTCGCTCGGTTGGTTGCGATGCACGCCAACAGGCCCACCGGGGCGGACGGAAAACGGTTGAATTGGTCGCAATGCGTGCGCTGCCGGTGACGGTCATCGGACCTGCGCCAGACGGACGCCTGTGATGTTGCGCCGGTGAAACCCTAGGTCGAGCTTGCGGCAGCGCTGCATCATCCTGAGGTGGGCGGCCTCAACCTTGTGCAAAAGCTAAGAGTGAACCCCCGATTCCACTTGCAACTAAGCTGGAGCCTTCCGCTGACCTACGCCAACCCCGGTGCCCCCGAATCTTGTTCCGAATCAATGCGATTCCCCTGGCCGACCGGGCGGTCCCGGTCGTGGATCTCACCCGGCGGGTGGGTCGCCTCAACCGCCGTGAACGGCTCGAGGATTTTGTACGTATGCCGGGCGTGCCGGGGAACGACCCACGCGTCGCCCGGTTCCAGCAGGACCATCTGGCCCTCGCTGTGCAGCTCGGCGCGTCCGGAGATGACGTAGCCCACCGTCTCGTAGTCCCGTGCGACCTCCGGCTTCGGCGGCCCCGGAGGCTGGTCACGCCACAACCGCATCCCCACCCCGACCCCCGTCGCCAGGTAAAGCTGGCCCAGCGCGCCTTGGGGCGAGTGCGTGCTGTCGACCTTGATGATTGTCTTGTCGCCCATAGAGCGATTGAACCCGGACGCGGGCTGCCGCACAAGGAAAGACGAGGGACCGCCGCTGGGCACCTCGTCGGTGCGCGCAGGACCGTCGACTCGCTGGGAGCCCCGCTGACGGCCACGGGACGGAACGATGCATCAAACCCGAAATCACTTGACCCCCAGTAAATGGCGGTTACGGATTCGCGCCAGGCCTGCTTGCCGCGCCCGGTGTCATGTGTCGGCTCTGATGACCTCCTGTACCGTCTCGGTCACCGCCCTTACCGTGGGCCGGGCGTCAGATCCCTCGGGCCGTATCAACACCACGGTGCGCATAATCTCCTGGCGCAGCGCGATACGGATGATCGGTACTGAACTGTTGAGACCGATCATCATGTCGGTGACCGGGGCGACGCCGAGCCCCTGGGCGGCCAACGACAGGGTGACCGCGGTGTCGATGATCTCGTGGGAAACCGCTGGCTCGAACCCATGCTGGCGGAATACCGTGCGCATCGCGGCGCCGTAGTGAGTCGCGGCCGGCGGCAGAATCCAGTTCCAGTCGGCGGCGTCGCGCAGATCCATGCGACGCTCGGCGCGCACGCCGTAGGCACCCGGTGAAGCGGCAAGTCCGAACCGCTCCTCGCGCAGGGTGACGATTTCGATCCCGGGCACCCGCGGCAGCGGCTTGCTCGGATAGTCCAGCCCGAACGCGGCGTCGACGCGGCCGTGCGCGACCGCTTCGAGCGCGTCGTCGACGTCGAGTTCGCAACTGCGCAGACGCATTTGGGGATAGTCGGCGTGCGCGCGGGCCACCACCGCCGGCAGCAGCGCGGCGGCCGTACTGCCGAACGTGCCGACCAAGACGGGGGCCGCGACGTGGTCGCGGACGTTAAGCACCGCGTCAAGTGCGGCCTGCTCGGCGGCCAGGATCGCCTCAGCGTGTTCGGCCAGCACCGTCCCGGCGTCGGTGAGGACCACCTTGCGGCCCACCTTCGCGACCAAGGGGGTGTTCACCGCCTTCTGCAGCGCGGCTATCTGCTGCGACACTGCGCCTGGGGTGTATCCCAACTGGTCGGCCACCGCCACCATCGTGCCGCGGCGCGCCAGCTCGCGAAGGGTAGCGAGCTGCCCGAGACTCAGATTCATATAGCAACTCTAAATCAAATAGCGCATTTTCTTTCGCTTGTTCTAATTGTTTCGTGCGGTGACGATGGACGCACACCGGTGATCCCCTGCGCCGCATGGGCCACGGCGTGTGAGACGACGATCCCTCTACATTTCCGACCCGGGGGGCCAGACCGATGACCTTGGTTCAGCAGTGGTGCCTGCGGACCTACTTCACCGGACGACGTTCGGCACAGGCCGAAGACGGTCGACGACAGTTCGACGCACAGTTCTCCACGAACGATTCCGCACAGGAGTGTGGCTCGTGACGCGATCGGGCTACGTCCTTCGGCACACCACTCGACCACTCGATGAGCTGCCCACCGATGTCCTTTCAATCCCCCCGATGAAATGCGTCGCCTCGGTTATTGGGTGGTGGATCAGGTGATTGAGCATTTTGAACACGGCGGCGACGGGCCGGCTGTACTGGTGGGCGACCCCGAGGATCTCGCTGCCGCGCTCGGGGGTCCTCTGCCCGACGCACCTGGCGATCCGTTGCGGGCCATGCGGACGCTCGTGGGCGTCGCGCTGAAGCACCAGCAGCACGGGGACCATCCTCGCTACTTTGCGCGGGTCCCTGACCCTCGTCGTATGCGGGCGTCCTCGGGGAGTGGCTCGGCGCCGGCCACCAGACCATCGCAGCGTCGTGGGCCGGCGGATCCGGGCCCGCCACTGTGGAAATGGTGGTCTGCCAATGGCTGGCCTCGTTGCTCGGTCTGCCCGACACGACGGAGGGCGTGCTGCTCTCCGGCGGGTCGATGGCCAACATCACCGGGCTTGTCGCGGTGCGCAACGTGTTCGGCGCCGGGGTGGTCTACCTGTCGGACCAAACGCACTCCTCCATCGCGCGTGGCCTGCGTTCCATCGGCCAGGCCGACGACGAACTGCGAATATTGGCGACAGACAACAGCATGCGGCTGCCGGTGGACACTTTGCGCCAAGCCATCGCCGACGATCGGCGCAGCGGCAGGCACCCGCTGATGGTTGTAGCGACGGCGGGAACGACCAACACCGGTACCGTGGACGACCTTCCCCGGATCGCCGAGTTATGCCGGCAGGAAGGCCTGTGGCTTCACATCGACGCAGCCTACGGTGGCCCAGCGGCCCTGTTTGAGCCTGGCCGCCACACCCTCTCGGGCATCGAGCACGCCGATTCCCTCGTCCTCGACCCGCACAAGTGGCTCTTTCAACCACATGACGTTGGATGCCTGCTGGTCCGTCGCAGCGGGATACTCGAACAGGCCTACGCGATGAATCCGGAGTATCTCTTGGACGTCAAGGCGCGGCCCGGCGAAGTTGACTTGCGGAATCGAAGCCTGGAACTGACCCGCCGATCGCGCGCCCTCAAACTCTGGATGACGTTCCGCACCTACGGCGCGGAGCGTTTGGGTCAAGCTGTCGAGCGCGGCATTGCGCTGGCCGAACGCGCTGAACAATTGCTGCGTGAAGACGCGATGTGGGAGGTGCTGACGCCAGCGCAGCTCGGAGTTGTGACCTGGGCCGCCGTCGGGGCAGCCGACCAACAACACCGCGCCGCCGCGGCAGCCCTGACGAACGGCGGCTACGCGTCCGTGACGACCACCTCGATTCGCGGCAGATCCGTCCTGCGGTTGTGCACGCTCAACCCGCGGACGACCGAGGACGACATCCGGGGGACGCTGCGCCGACTGGCCGATTACATCCGGCACGCCAACACCGGCCCTACCCTGGTGCAACCCGACCCGCCCGAGATCAGGGGGTCATCATGAGTAACGACACGACCAGGTCGATCGGCGCAGCCAAGGAAGCGACGGTTGTCATCATCGGCGGCGGGGTCATGGGCACCAGTACCGCATACCACCTCGCCCGCGCCGGCATCCGCGACATCGTGTTGCTGGAGGCCAACGAGCTCGCTTCAGGTTCATCGGGCAAGCCCCTCGGTGGCGTCCGGGCACAATTCTCCGATCCGGCCAACATCGAACTCGGTGCGCGCAGCCTGATCGCGTTCCACCGCTTCAACGACGACTTCGGGGTGGATATCGGCTATCAGCAGGTCGGCTATCTGTTCCTCATCCGTGACGACGCCGACGTGGCCCGGTACCAGGCCAGCATCGAGCTGCAGAACTCCTTCGGCGTGGACAGCCGCATGATCAGCAGCGCGGCAGCCGCCGAGCTGTCGCCTTACGTCGACGCCAGCACAGTTGTCGCCGCGGCGTGGTCACCGACCGACGGCTTCGCACGGCCGAGCGTGGTGGTCAACACCTACGCCGCGGCCGCCGCCCCGCTCGGCGCCGAGATCTGCACAGCATCCCCGGTCGTCGGAATCGAGCAGGCGGGGGGCGACCGAGTCGCCGTGCGCACCCGAGACGGACGTGTCTACACCACGCCGACCGTCATCTGCACGTGTGGCGCTTGGTCGAAGCAGATCGGTGCGATGGTCGACGTGGACCTGCCGATCGAACCCCTCCGTCGCCAGATTGCCTTCACCACACCGCTTTACCCGCGGCCACCGCGCGTACCGTTCACCATCGACTACAGCACCACCGCCTACTTCCACTGCAGCGATGACGGCTCTGGGCTCCTGATCGGGATCGCCGCCAAGGAGCAGGCGGTTGGATTCGACACGGCGGTGACCACCGACTGGCATGACCAGCTCCGCGCGGCGTTGGCGCAGTTCGCGCCGTCGTTGACCGGCGTGCAGTTCGCCTCCGGCTGGGCCGGACTGTACGAGATGACGCCGGACTGCAACGCCCTCATCGGAGAAGCGGATACCAGCGGATTCCGCTTCCTGTACGCGGCCGGATTTTCCGGGCACGGGTTCCTGCAAGGACCCGCGGTGGGAGAGGCGGTCCGCGACCTGTACCTGGGCACCAAGCCCGCCGTCGACGTATCCGGATTCGATGTCAAACGGTTCCTCGGGAAATACCGACGCACCGAACTCAACATCATCTGACGAACACTCCGGCTACGCACTACCGAGAGGAAGACTCACCATGACGACCGCTCAAGCCGGTATCCCCACGACTCCCACCACCGAGGAACTCGTCGACCGCGCGCGGGCAGCCCTTCAGCGTTGCGGGGTGGACCCGCACACGCTGAAGGCCGACGCTGAAAGCATCACTGCCAGCAGCCCGTTGACGGGCGAGGCACTGTTCGATGTGCCGGCATCCAGGGCCGCCGACGTGGAGGCCGCGATCCAGGCCGCGCACACGGCCTACCTGACCTGGCGCAGCGTACCGGCACCCGTGCGGGGCGGGTTGATCAAGCGCCTCGGTGAGCTTCTCACCGAGCACAAGGCAGATCGTGCCGACCTCATCACTGTGGAAGTGGGCAAGATCCGCTCCGAAGCTCTGGGCGAGGTCCAGGAGATGATCGACATCTGCGACTTTGCCGTCGGCCTATCCCGCCAGCTCGACGGTCGCACCATGCCCTCCGAACGGCCAGGACACCGGCTCATGGAGACGTGGCACCCGCTCCGCGTCGTCGGGGTGATTTCCGCGTTCAACTTTCCGGCCGCGGTGTGGTCCTGGAACGCCGCCCTGGCGCTCGTCTGCGGCGACACGGTGGTGTGGAAGCCGTCCGAGAAGACAGCCCTCGTCGCCGTCGCGACGACTGCACTCGCCGCTCGTGCCGCCCGTAATGTCGGCGCACCGGAGAACCTCAACGTTCTCGTGCTCACCGACGCCGCCGGCGCGCAACCCCTAGTCGACAGTCCGCTCGTTCCGCTGATCAGTGCGACCGGTTCCGAACGGATGGGGGCAGCCATCGGACCGCGGGTCGCCGCGCGCTTTGGCCGCAGCATTTTGGAGCTAGGCGGTAACAACGCGGCGGTGGTTACGCCGTCGGCGGCCCTCGATTTGGCGGTGCGCGGCATCGTCTTCGCCGCCGCAGGGACCGCCGGGCAACGATGCACAACCATGCGTCGTCTCATCGTGCATGAGTCCATCGCCGACCAGTTGGCATCCGTGTACCGCGGACTGGCGGTAGGAAACCCCTTCGAGGAATCCACCCTGGTCGGCCCGCTGATCGACGAGCAATCGTTCTCCGCGATGCAGTCCGCCCTGACACAAGCCGCCGCCGACGGTGGCACCGTGGTCGTGGGCGGCGAGCGAGTCGAAACATCCTCGGGCAACGGCTATCACGTGCGCCCGGCGGTGGTCCGCATGCCGGCACAGAGCGAGGTGGTGCGCCGTGAGACGTTCGCCCCGATCCTCTACGTCCTCACCTACTCGACATTCGACGAGGCGCTCGCACTCCACAATTCCGTGCCACAGGGACTCTCATCCAGCATCTTCACCGCCGACCAGCGCGAGGCAGAGCGATTCCTGGCCGCCGAAGGCTCCGGCTGCGGCATCGTCAACGTCAACATCGGCACCTCCGGAGCGGAAATCGGCGGCGCGTTCGGCGGCGAGAAATCCACCGGCGGCGGCCGCGAGTCCGGCTCGGATGCTTGGCGCGGTTACATGCGGCGAGCCACCAACACCATCAACTACTCCACCGAACTGCCTCTTGCCCAGGGCGTCGCATTCGCATGACAAGGGACGATGCCGAACGGCGTAGCCGGGTCACCTGACGGAAACCCTTGCGCCGGTGCAGATATCGCGTGGTGGTATGGCGTTGAGCGACGACACGAATCCGTGTCATTTCGGCTGGCGGGTCCGGTCAGCTGGGCCATCATGTAGCGAGCCGCGTTGTCGACCTTGATTCGCCATGCCGATACGGCGCCTTCTACGTCGCACGTGCGTATTGCACCGAGGATGCGCTTCGCGTCCTCGACGATCTCGTCGATGGGGTACTGGTACGTCAGTCCCATCAGCGTCACGCACCTCGGGTCCTCCCTGCACGGCGGGCCCGCGGGTCGTCGGCCATCAGAGGACAGCCATCAGAGGACAGAATGAGCATTATGCACAGAGACAGTGAGCACCCGAGGAGGCTTCGCGTCTCCTCGCTAGCAGCGGTAGCCAACCCGTCGTACACGCGGATCGATACGTGGAACCTGCTCGACGACGCGTGCCATCACCTCGCCACGATGCAGCGCGCGGGGCTGGACCCAGGACCGAAAGTCGCTCGGGTGAAGCGGCTGCTGGATCGTCTGGCCGCCTACGAGCGGTATTGGCTGTATCCGGGCGCGGCGAATCTGGAGGCGTTCCGCGGCTACCTCGCCGATCTCGCAACGGAGCGGCTCACCGACGAAGTGGCGCTGGCGGTGCGCCTGCTCTCCGAGTACGGCGACCGCGCCGCACTCTTCGACACGGCGTTACCGCTGGCCGACCAGGAGCTTGTGGCGCGGGCTAAGCAGCAGCAGTTCTACAGCGTGTTGCTGGCCGATGATTCCCCGGCCGCGGCTCCCGAAAGCCTGGCGGAGAGCCTGCGGGCGCTGCGCACACCGTCCGATGACGTGCAGTTTGAACTCCTCGTCGTCTCCAGCGTCGAGGACGCGATCACCGCGGTCGCGCTCAACGGCGAAATCCAGGCCGCCATCATCAACCACGACCTACCGCTGCGTTCGCGCGATCGTCTTCCGCTGATGACGACGCTGCTGGGCACGAAGAGCATGCCGGTCGCGACGGCGGACCTCACACACGACTGGCTCGAATGCGGCGTGTGGATCAGGGAGCTGCGCCCGCACATCGACCTGTATCTGCTCACCGACGAATCGATCGCTGCGCCGATCGAGGAGGGCGCGGACATCTACGACCGCACCTTCTACCGGCTCAACGACGCCACCGACCTGTACAGCACGTTGCTGGGCGGTATCCGCAATCGGTTCGCCACCCCGTTCTTCGACGCGTTGCGCGCCTATGCCGCGGCGCCGGTCGGGCAGTTCCACGCCCTGCCCGTGGCACGCGGTGCAAGCATCTTCAACTCGAAATCACTGCAGGACATGGGCGAGTTCTACGGCCGCAACATCTTCATGGCCGAGACCTCATCGACCTCGGGTGGGCTGGACTCGCTGCTCGACCCGCACGGCACGCTGCGCCACGCGATGGACAAGGCGGCCAAGACCTGGTGTGCCGAGCAGACGTATTTCGTCACCAACGGCACCTCAACGGCCAACAAGATTGTTGTGCAGTCGCTGGTGCGCCCGGGTGACATCGTGCTGATCGACCGCAACTGCCACAAGTCGCACCACTACGGCCTGGTTCTGGCCGGAGCCAGCCCGCTGTACCTGGACGCCTACCCGCTGGAGCCGTTCGCGATCTACGGCGCGGTGTCGCTGCGCACCATCAAGAAGGCGCTGCTCGACCTCGAGGCGGCCGGGGATCTGGACCGGGTGCGCATGCTGCTGTTGACCAACTGCACCTTTGACGGCATCGTCTACAACCCCCGCCGGGTGATGGAGGAAGTCCTGGCGATCAAGCCCGACATCTGCTTCCTGTGGGACGAGGCGTGGTACGCGTTCGCCACCGCGGTGCCCTGGTCGCGGCAGCGCACCGCCATGATCGCCGCCGACGGGCTCGAGACCATGATGGCCTCCGCCGGATACGCCCAGGAGTACCGCCGCTGGCGCGAGTCGATGCGCGGCGTGGACCGCTCGCAGTGGGTCGACCACCGGCTGCTACCCGACCCCGAGCAGGCCCGGGTGCGGGTCTATTCGACCCACTCCACGCATAAGTCGCTCTCGGCGCTGCGGCAGGCGTCAATGATTCACATCCGCGACCAGGACTTCAACACCCGCAGCCGCGACGCGTTCGGCGAGGCATTCTTGACCCACACCTCGACCTCGCCGAACCAGCAGCTACTGGCGTCGCTGGATCTGGCCCGCCGCCAGGTCGACATCGAGGGCTTCCAGCTGGTCCGCTACGCCTACAACATGGCGCTGGTGTTCCGGCACCGGATCCGCATCGACCCGCTAATCAGCAAGTGGTTCCGGATCCTCGACGAAGCCGACTTGGTCCCCGACCAGTACCGGGCGTCCGGGGTCCGCAGCTACCGCCAGGTCAGTCAGGGCGCCCTGGAGGGCTGGAACGAGGCCTGGAGATCCGACGAGTTCGTGCTCGACCCCACGCGCATCACGCTGTTCATCGGCAAGACCGGGATGAATGGATACGACTTCCGCGAAAAGATCCTCATGGACCGGTTCGGCATCCAGATCAACAAGACCTCGATCAACAGTGTGCTGCTGATCATCACGATCGGCGTCACCTGGTCAAGCATCCACTATCTGCTCGACGCACTGCGCCGCGTCGCCGGCGACTTCGAGCGAAACCTGCGCACCGCCAGCCAGGCCAGCCGCGCCCTTCAGAAGCGCCGGGTCGAGGAAATCACCACCGACCTGCCGCCATTACCGGATTTCAGCGCGTTCGACGCCGCGTTCCGCCCCGATGGCGCGAGTCCGTTCGGCGACATGCGGTCGGCGTTCTACGCCGGTTATGAGGATTCCGACCGCGAGTACGTCCTGCTCGGCGAAGCAGCCCGACGCATCGCCGAGGGCAAGACCCTGGTGTCGACCACCTTCGTGGTGCCCTACCCGCCGGGATTCCCGGTGCTGGTACCCGGTCAGATGATCTCCAAGGAAATCCTCTACTTCCTGGCCCAGCTCGACGTCAAGGAAATCCACGGCTACAACCCCGATTTGGGGCTATCGGTCTTCACCGAAGCGGCCATCGCCCGCCTCACGGCCACCCACGGCAAAGCCGATGCCCATGCGCCGCCTGGAACACAGGCCAGCATCACGCTGACCGATTAACGCCCACGACGCTGGTTTGCGTGGCGGTTTCGTGGCGACTGGTATCACGGGCGACAACATCGGGTCGGAGCGTGCAGCGACGGGCGAACACCCGGCGACGGATTGGTCACGTGGTTGAAGCGTTCGACGGTTTTTTGTCCGGTGTCTTAGCCTTCTGAGAGCCGCCGCCGACGGCGTTGGCGCGTTGACCGAGCGCCAACTGCAGTTCGAGCAGTATCCGGTCCGCGGTGTTGCTCAGTTCGATGCCCAGGATCTCCTCCACCCTGCGCAGCCGGTAGCGCAGCGTGTTCGGGTGCACGTTCAACGATTTGGCGGCGCCGCGGACATCGCCGTATTCGGCCAGGTAGGCGTGGACGCTAGCACGCAGAGAAGAGTTGTGTCGGCGGTCGTAGTCCCGTAGTGCCTCCAGGCGCGGGTCGTGCAGTTCGGGGTGCTCGGCGATGAGATCGACGATCTCGCCAAGCAGCACTGGGGTCAGTGACTCGGCGAGCGTGGTGACCCGCCCTTGCGGGAAGGTCGCGGCGGTGCCGTCGAGAACCCGGTCGACTTCGGTGCGCGCCGCGGCGACCTGAGACAGATCCGGGACGGGGATAGCGATCGCGGCGCGCAGCAGCATTGCGCGTCTCGTCTCGAACTGGTCGACCAGTTGGCGCGCCCAGGCGGTGACGCTGCGCGCGGAGGTGTACCGCGGGAGCAGCACGTAGGCCCGGTCGCCGATGATCGTCACCACGGAGTCGCGGCGAAACGAGCTCGCGTGCAATCGCAGCAGGGTGCCGATGGCCGCGAACTCGCGCGCCGCGGAGGCCTCGGTGAGTGGTGCGGCGAAACCGATCACGGCGGCGGGCCCGGCGACCGACAGATTCAGTGCGCTGGCCAGCGTGGGGACGTCGACACCGCCGCCGCGCGCTCCGAACAGTCGTTGGATGAGCAGTCCCTCCGTGGTGGGGGCGTTGAGGTTGCGGGAGATGATGCGGGCGGCCACCGCAGAGGCGCCGCGCAGCACCTCAGCGGCATCGGGGGCGAACGGCGTGGCCCCCTGCTGCACCCAGATTGAGCCGAGGAGCCTCGGCACCGACGACGAATCCGCCCCCGACTGTCTGATGCCGACCACCAGCCGTCGTTTGGTGCCCAGCTCCTGATGGGCGGGCACGTCGATGACCTCATCGGTCCCGCGCAGCCGGTCGAATACACCCCACTGCTGCAGAACACGCAGGTAGTCGCGGGGTCCTTCGCGGCCCAGGATCGACAGCGTGCGCAGTTCGTCGGCGGACTCGTCAGAGGCCGAATAGGCCAGCACCTTCGATTGCGCATCCTCGATCGAGACCATGCCGCCGGCGTTTTGCGCGGTGATCTGGGCCAGGTCGAACAGGTCGGTATCGGTGGCCAGCAGATCGGCGTCATCGACCGCCGCCACCGGGCTGTGCCGTGCCCGGGCGAGCATGCGCTGCACCAACGGGAACAGATGATCCCACCGCGCCTGAGGGTGCACGGCCACCAGCGCCACCGCGGCGTGGCGCGCGGCCACGCGGACGGCGGCCGAGTCCGCGGACTTCGACATCACGGCGATGGGCCGTTGTTCGGGGCTGCGGCGGGCCACCTGCGCCAACCACCCGGCTGCATCGCTGCCGGTGACCCCGACGTGGAGGTACAGGTCCGGCACCGGCGAGGGCGCGTCGTTCTCGATCGCCAGGTCGGCGTTGTCGACCAGGACGACTGAGGAGATGACAACGCTGTCGCCGGCCGGCGCTTCCAGGAGCCCGATGACGGCGGTATCCAGCGCGGTGATCAACTCACGCAGCGTGATCGGCTCGCCCGGACCGCCGATGGTCGCGGACTGCTGCGGTCGGCGGTGAGAGACACTCGACAAGCGACCATCTCCCCTCCGCAACACCGTGGCGCAACTTAGCCAACTGTACAACTTTCTGGCCTGTACTTCGTTCAATTGACCGATGGTCAGGAGGGTTCTGAAGTGTTGACTACTGGCTATTCCGTATACGGCGCAACTGGTCGCCGCCACATCGCCAAGGAGGTCTTATGGACGCGGTCACGATCACTCCAACCCCGGTCAACGAGCCGGTGGGGTCATTTGCGCCGGGAAGCCCCGAGCGAGCTCGGCTGCAGGCCAAACTCACCGAGCTCGGCTCGACACCCACCGAGATCCATCACGTCATCGGCGGCCAGCACCGCCGCAGCAGCGGCCGGCCCGTCAACGTGGTCCAGCCGCACCGTCATGCCGCGGTGCTGGGCACCTTCACCAACGCCGACGCCGACGACATCCGTGACGCGGTCACCGCCGCCGATAAGGCTGCTCCGCAGTGGCGGGCACTGCCGTTCGAGGAGCGGGCCGCGGTATTCCTGCGGGCGGCTGACCTGCTGTCGGGGCCGTGGCGGGAAACACTGGCCGCGGCCACCATGCTCGGGCAGTCCAAGACCGCCTACCAGGCCGAGATCGACACCCCTTGCGAGTTGATCGACTTCTGGCGGTTCAACGTGCACTTCGCCCGCCAGATCCTCACCGAGCAGCCCGTCTCCTCCCCCGGAGTGTGGAACAAGGTCGAGTACCGTCCGCTGGAAGGATTCATCTACGCCATCACCCCCTTCAACTTCACCGCGATCGCGGGCAATCTGCCCACCGCGCCGGCGTTGATGGGCAACACGGTGGTGTGGAAGCCGTCCGACACCCAGGCCGTCGCCGCGTACTGGACGATGAAGCTTCTCGAAGCCGCCGGTTTGCCGCCCGGGGTGATCAACCTAGTCACCGGGCTTGGTCCCGCTGTCTCCGACGTCGTGCTGGCCGACCCCCGCCTGGCCGGGATCCACTTCACCGGGTCGACCGGAACCTTCCAGCATCTGTGGCAGCAGGTCGGCAACAATATCTCCGGTTACCACACCTACCCCCGGCTGGTCGGCGAAACCGGCGGCAAGGACTTCGTTTTGGCGCACAGCTCCGCCAATCCCGACGTGTTGACCACCGCCCTGGTGCGGGGCGCGTTCGACTACCAGGGCCAGAAGTGCTCCGCCGCCTCGCGCGCCTTCATCCCGTCCTCAGTCTGGGCCAAGATGGGCGATGACCTGATCGCCAAGACCTCCGCGCTCACCTACGGCGACGTCACCGACTTCGCGAACTTCGGCGGCGCGGTCATCGACAAGCGCTCCTTCGACCGCAACGCCGACGCGCTCGCCCGGGCCAAGTCCACACCGAGCCTCACCATCGCCGCCGGCGGCCGCGTCGACGACCGTGTCGGCTACTTCGTCGACCCGACACTGCTGCTCGGCGATGACCCCACCGACGAGGCGTTTCGCACCGAGTACTTCGGCCCGATCCTGGCCGTGCACATCTACGACGATTCACGCCGCGGCGCGTTCGACGACATGCTCACCCTCGTCGACACAGGCTCCAGCTACGCATTGACCGGAGCGATCATCGCCGACGACCGCACCGCAATCACCCAGGCCACCAACGGACTGCGCTTCGCGGCGGGCAACTTCTACATCAACGACAAGCCGACCGGCGCCGTCGTCGGCCAGCAACCGTTTGGCGGGGCCCGCGCCTCGGGAACCAACGACAAGGCCGGTTCCCCGCAGAACCTGCTGCGGTGGACCTCCGCACGCACGATCAAGGAAACCTTCGTCCCGCCAACCGACCACCTCTACCCCCACCAGGCGGCCCAAACCACCCCCAAGGACAACTGATGGCATTCTCAACTCTGCTCAGGCCCGCCCTGCTGGCCGCGGCCCGCTCTACGCGTATGGAGCGCACGATCACCAAAGTGCCGATCACCAAGAGCGTGGTGGACCGATTCGTCGCCGGCACAACCGAACCCGACGCGGTGGAGGCAGCCCGGTCTATTCTCGCCTCCCGCCGCTACATCACCATCGACTATCTCGGCGAGGACACCAGCGACATCGAACAGGCCAACGACACAGCCAAGCACTATCTGACGCTGCTGCCCGCACTGGCCCAGCTGGCCCCGACCGCCGAGGACACCGGCACACCGCGCAGCATCGAGGTCTCACTCAAGCTGTCGGCGCTCGGGCAGTTCCTGCCCCGTGACGGACACAAAATCGCCACCGACAACGCCCACAAGATCTGCTCGGCCGCCGAGCAAGCCGGCGCCTGGGTCACCATCGACGCCGAAGACCACACCACAACCGACTCCACCCTGTCGATCGTGGCCGAACTGCGCCAAGAGTTCCCCAGCCTGGGCACCGTCTTGCAGGCCTACCTGCGACGCACCGAGGGTGACTGCCACGACCTCTCCGGTCCCGGCTCACGCATCCGGCTCTGCAAAGGCGCCTACAGCGAACCCGCGTCGGTGGCCTACCAGGGCAAGCACGACGTCGACGAGGCCTACCTACGGTGCTTGCGCATCCTGATGGACGGCCAGGGCTACCCCATGGTGGCCAGCCACGACCCACTCATCGTCGACGCCGCTCTCGAACAGGCCACCATCAGCGACCGCGGCGCCGACCGGTTCGAACTGCAGATGCTCTACGGCATCCGCGACGCCGAACAGCTACGCCTGATCAACGAGAACCAGCACCTGCGGGTCTATATCCCCTACGGCCAGGAATGGTACGGCTACTTCATGCGTCGGCTCGCAGAACGCCCGGCCAACCTGGCGTTCTTCGTGCGGTCACTGACCTCAACGAAATAGCAAACCTGGGAAGGACCTTTGCGACGTTGGAAACCGTTGCGTGGCAGCGCTTGAGTGCTCGGCCGCACCGATGTGGTGTCATCCCATGTGTGTGTAGCGGTAGTCGGTGGCGGGCACGAAGGTCTCTTTCACCGACCGTGGTCATACCCACCGCAGCAGGTTCAGTACCGATCCCGCCTTGTCGTTTGTGCCGCTCGCCCTGGCACCGCCAAAGGACTGTTGCCCAACCACCGCGCCGGTCGGCTCGTCATTGACGCAGAAGTT
>Ga0105241_10002133_pt1 | contig 14955 bp, 12 predicted proteins | sample KBSC64metaG_FD_80422 | JGI IMG/M metagenome (GOLD analysis project Ga0105241, IMG submission 80422) | Corn rhizosphere microbial communities from Kellogg Biological Station, Michigan, USA - KBS C6-4 metaG | ecosystem: Host-associated > Plants > Roots > Rhizosphere > Soil | place: Michigan, USA... | reverse complement strand
CCCGGCCAGTTCACCGACGTCATCCACGCTGCGGCGGATACGCACAAGCATGCGTCGTCACTCGCGTGGTATGACCAGCTGGTGGGCGGCACGCGTGCGGCGCTCGAATTCGCACGAAGCAGCCAGGCCCGGCGCTTCCTGTTCGTCAGCTCCGGCGCCGTGTATGCGCCTGTGGGGGATGGACGCTCGATCGGCGAGGACGAGCCGGGTGCCCCGCAGCCCTTGGACCTGCAAGCCGTCTATGGCAATGGCAAGCGCGCCGCCGAAACGCTGGGCGCCCTTTACCAGGCCGAATACGGCATCCAGTTCGTGGCGGCGCGGTGCTTTGCTATCGTGAGCCGGCATATTCCACTCGACGGTCCGTATGCCTTGGGCAACTTCGTGCGGGATGCCATCGATCCCGGGAAGGCGGCGATCGAGATCCAGGGCGATGGCCTCGACGTGCGCAGCTACCTCGATGGCTGGGATATGGCGCACGCCATGCTCTACCTGCTTGAAAAAGGGCAGGGCGGCCAAGCGTATAACGTCGGCTCCGCCGTGCCGATCTCGATTCGCGATCTGGCGCAACAGGTACTGGACGAGTTTGCGCCGCACAAGCAGCTCATTGTGCATGGAAAGCAATTTGCTAACCGTAAGCTGTTCTATGTGCCCGATGTGGAACGACTGCAGCAATTGGGTCTGCGACAAAAAATCACGTTGGCGGAATCCTTGAGCGCCCTGCGCCTGTTGTTGCAACGATAATACATATCCGCGCCAGCATACGGCCGTCAATAAGCCGCTCCTGGCGCTGTTGCAGCTCAGATCTGGTGGCAGGTCGCGGATGCTCTTCTCGATCGAACACAGGCGCGCGATCCAGGACAGTGCCGCACAAGCAACAAAGGATTCCCACGTCCGATTGCTGTCGGGTAAAATGCACTGTTAATCCATAAGCGACCAAGACCCCGTCCCCTTAAACGTCAATGTTCAAGTTCACCAAGAGTTTCGCGGCCGTAGCTCTGGCCATTGTTTCCATTGCTGCAGCCGCCCAGAGTACGAGCAACAACAGCCAGGATCTGTTCAACCAGGACTCGCCGTCCGCCGCAGCGGCGTCGAATGCGCCGGGCATGAGGGATGCATCGTCCTCCTCCACGTTCTCGCGCAAGCTTGTCATCAGCAACGATCAAGTGAACGAGTTGGGTGCTGCGGCGCAACGCAACGGGACCTTCGACGCGCAGGCACGTGGTCGTAATGGCGAGCGTGATCTACAGCGCCTGAAAAATGGCGTACTGCAGAACGGTGAGCTGCGAAATCGCGAGACGGGTATCGAAGCCGAACCGAGCGAATTCCAGAAATTCGTAGCCGAAAACACCGGCAAAATGCTGCCCATTTTTGGTTCGGAGTTCTTTGCAAATACACCAACGACCTTCGCACCGGTTTCCAATGCCCCGGTACCGTCCGACTATCCGCTCGGTCCCGGCGATCAATTGATGATTCGCGGCTGGGGCACGATCGATATCGATTACCGCGCCACCATCGACCGCAACGGCACGATCTCGATCCCAACCATCGGCAGCGTGGCGCTGGCCGGTGTGAAGGCGGGCGAGGCGCAGAATATCATCCGCGCAGCGGTCGGCCGTTTGTACAAGGGCGTGACCGTGAACGTCACTTTTGGCCAGTTGCGAGCCATTACCGTGTATGTGGTGGGCCAGGCGAACCGTCCCGGCACTTATACGGTCTCGAGCCTTTCCACTCTTGTGACCGCACTGTTCGCCAGCGGTGGCCCGAACGCAAACGGCAGCATGCGGCACGTGCAGGTCAAGCGTGGCAGTAAAGTCGTGGCCGAACTGGACCTGTATGCCTTTATTGCCAAAGGCGACAAGTCCGCCGACATCAAGCTGCAGGACGGCGACACCATCTTCATTCCCTCGGCCGGCGGTTTCGTCGCATTGACCGGGAAGGTCAACTCCCCCGCGATCTACGAACTGAAGGCCGGCAGCGATACAGTCGAATCCCTACTGGATGTGGCCGGAGGCCTGCCTGTCGTGGCTGATCCGCGCCACGCTTTCCTCGAGCGCATCGATCCGGCGACGAATCATCCGCGCACCGTCGAGGAGTTTGCCCTGGGAGGTCAAGGGCTCAAACGGATGCTCAGGAACGGTGACGTGTTGAATGTAACGTCGATCACTCCCGATTTTGCCAATGCCGTGGTCTTGCGCGGCAATGTCGATCAGCCGGTGCGCGCGCCGTTCAAGAGTGGTATGCGGGTGAGCGACCTGATCCCGAGCCGCGATTATCTGATCAGCCGCAAATCGACCGATCGTCAGAACAGTGTGCTGGCCGACGACCAGGCCCAGCAACTTATGGAAGAATTCCGCAACCCACGACTGGCCGGAAATCTGGAGCGCAGCCCGAATCAAAATCTGGCGAACGATCGGTCGAAAAAAGCGGAATCGATCGCCGCACGCATCGGTAACCTGATCGACCCGGTCAACTGGAACTATGCCGTCGTGGAGCGCATTAATCGCGCGGACCTGAGCGTCAAGCTCATTCCGTTCAACCTGGGCAATGTGTTCACTAATCCGAATGGCCCCGACAACATCCAACTGCAGCCCGGCGATACGGTGACGATCTTCTCCCAGGAGGACGTTGCAGTGCCCATGGAAAAGCGGCAGATCTTTGTGCGCGTGGAAGGCGAGGTGAATGTGCCTGGCGTGTACCAGATGACGGCCGGCGATACTCTGCAGGCGCTGATCGCCAAGGCGGGTGGCCCGACCGGCAACGCCTACCTGTTCGGGACTGGCTTCTATCGTGAAGATGTGAGGAAAGAGCAGGAGCAAAACCTGCAGCGGGCAGCCGATCGCCTGGAGGCCCAGCTGCGCAGCAACCAGTCGCGCCAGCTGGCGAACCTGCCACCGAGTGAGGCAGCCACCCTGGCTGCCCAGATCGAGGCTGAACGCCGCACCGCAGAAGAGCGTATCGCACGCTTCCGCCAACTGCAGCCGACCGGCCGCATCGCTTTCGGCCTCGATCCGAGCGAGCGTTCGTTTGCTCGCTTGCCGCAGTTGACGCTGCAGAATGGCGACCGCCTGGTAGTGCCGGCGAAACCGACTTTCGTGCATGTGTTTGGTGCCGTGAACGTCGAGGCCTCGCCGCTGTGGAAGCCGGGCAGCCGCGTCAAGGATTATCTGAGTCTGGCCGGTACGACTGCGGATGCCGATGTCGACAATACGTTCGTGCTGCGGGTCGATGGCACTGTGGTGTCGTCGGACTCGCAGGGCTGGTTCTTCGGCAAGATCGGCGGTCTCGAAGTTATGCCCGGGGATACGATCGTCGTTCCGGAGAAGGTGGACAGGCAGACCGCCTGGACCAAGTTCACTCAAGGTATGCGGGAGTGGACGCAGATCCTGGCGAATTTCGGCCTCGGGGCCGCCGCGATCAAAACCTTGAGAAACTGATGGCGTGTGCGCTACCAGCTTCGAAAAACATGTCGGTACTACGGGCTTTATAGAGCATGAACCAATCTGAGATTTTAGAGCGGCAAGCAGGTGCGGGAGCGCACGAGGTCGATGTGATCGGTCTGATGATCGCCGTTGCAAAGCACAAGAAGAAGGTCGCCGCGGTGACCCTGGCCGCAGCGGTCCTGTCCGTGGCGGTCAGCCTGGTGTTGCCGCCGTCTTACCAGGCCTCGACCAAGCTGCTGCCACCCCAGCAGTCACAGTCGAGCGCCAGCCTCCTGATGTCGCAACTCGGCGGTCTCGCAAGTGCGGCCGGCGTCGGAGGGGGCCTCAAGAATCCGAATGATCTGTATATCGGTATTTTGCAAAGCCGCACGCTGGCGGATCGCATCATCTCGCAGTTCAACCTGAAGAAGGTCTACGGCACCGAGTCGCAGGAAACGGCCCGCAAGCGCCTCGAAGCGGACACCAAGATCGCCGGCGGCAAAGAGGGCCTGATCACGATCGAGGTGGAAGCGGCGGACAAGAAGCTGGTGGCGCCCCTCGCCAACGCGTATGTCAGCCAGCTGTTCGAGCTGATGAAGACGCTCGCGGTGACCGATGCATCGCAGCGGCGCCTGTTTTACGAGCGCCAGCTCGCCACCGCCAGGGACAACCTGGCGAAAGCTGAGACGGTCTTGAAAAGGACGATGGACGCCGAAGGCATGGTCAGCGTCGATACGGAGAGTCGCGGGATCCTGGAAACCGTCGCCCGCCTCAGGGCGCAGGCGTCTGCCAAGGAGATTCAGCTGACGGCGATGCGCGCTTTCCTGACGCCGGCCAATCCGGAGTACCGCCGCGCCGAAGAGGAGTTGAGCGGCATGCGCGCTGAATTGGCGAAGCTCGAGAACGGGCGCGGTAACCCGGCCGAGGACGCCGACAAGGCGGGTGGACTCAAGAACATCTCGCTGCTGCGCGAACTGAAGTACCAGCAGACCTTGTATGAAACCCTGGCCAAGCAGTACGAGGTGGCGAGGCTGGACGAAGCGAAGGATCCGCCGATGATCCAGGTGCTCGACCCGGCCGTGGAGCCGGAACGCAAGGCGAAGCCGCGGCGCGCGATGATCGTTGCGCTGTCGACGGCGCTTGCGCTGCTTGCCGCTGTTTGCTGGGCGATCTTTACCGAGTGGCGACGCAAGGTTGCGCTCACTCCCGAGGGAGCAGCGCAGTTGGCCGAGCTGAAGTCGCACCTGGCCATGCGCCAGAGGTAGCAGACAGTGCGGGAACGTCACCCGAGCCGGCTTTCCGGGCTTCGGGTCGGCACGCTTTAATCGAAATCCGCGAACATTTTTGCATGAACACGAACACCACAATCTCGGTCGTTACGGCGACATGGAACTGCGTGAACACCCTGCCGGATTGCCTGGCGTCGGTGGCACGGCAAAGCTACCCGCATCGTGAGCACATTATCATCGATGGCGCGAGTACGGATGGGACCATCGACCTGATCAAGCAGCACATCGACCAGATCGCCATTTTCAAGAGCGAGCGCGATAAAGGAATCTATGATGCGCTGAACAAAGGCATCCGCATGGCGACGGGCGATGTCGTTGGATTCCTGCACGCCGACGATTTATACGCATCCGATGAGGTGCTGGCCAAGGTGGCCAAGGCATTCGAAGATCCGGCCGTCTGCGCGGTTTATGGCGACCTGCAGTATGTCAGCCAGAAGGACACGGCAAAGGTCATCCGCCATTGGCAGAGTAACCGGTTCAACCAGCGGGACCTGGGCTGGGGATGGATGCCGGCGCATCCGACCCTGTATGTGCGGCGCGAGTGGTATGCGCGCATCGGTGGTTTCGACATCAGTTACCGGATCGCTGCCGATTACCACAGCATCCTGAAGCTGTTCAAGCAGCCGGATTTCGAGACCGTCTACCTGCCGGAGGTCCTGGTCACCATGCGCCTCGGCGGTGCAAGCAACCGGTCCCTCAAGGCCATCATCCGGAAATCCAAGGAAGACTGGCGCGCCCTGCGCAGTTGCGATTTCAGCCTGCCGCATGCATTGCGCGCGATTGCCTGGAAAAATCTGGGCAAACTGTCCCAGTTCGCCTGAGACCAGGCCCCTGCGCGGGGCCTGCTGAAGCCAGGCCGCTTTTCCCTCGACCGGCCACGCCCAGGGGCAGCCGTTTGAAGGCTAATGGTCCGCCGGTATCCTAACCTGCGCGGTGGCGTATTTCATCCATCTTGGCATTGATCATCAGCTCATACATGAACCGCAGCTTGCAAAAGTTGAAGCCGGCCATCCCGTCAAAAAATCCGCCGCGAACGATATACAGGTACAGGAAGATCATGGCGGGGCGCGCAGGCAGCCGATAGGCGATCTGCTTGAGCCATTTGCGACGTATCGCCGGATCGCTGCTGAACAGTTCCGACCAGCGGATGTCGCCGCGCGACTCCTGCATCAGCGTGGTCGCTTCCATGGTCGAGTAGCGGTTGTGGCGCTCGATCCAGTACGCGATGCCCTTGTTGAAAGGGTGGTGGATCAGATGCCCGTCCAGATAGCGGACCTGCCCATCGGTGACGAATTCCTCGTTGATTTCCCGTTCGACGCGCACGGCCCCGATCCGCGCCAGGCGGCCGAACCAGGTCGGGTAGCCGGAGCTGCGGCGCAGCCAGCGGCCCATGAGCATGTCCTTGCGGCGCATCCGGAACAGACTGTCGCCGGCGCCCGCGGTGGCGAGCCGCGACAGGATTTCCTCGTGCAGTTCCGGCGTCAAGCGTTCGTCCGCGTCCAGCATCAGCACCCACTCGGTGCGGTAGCTGATCTGCTGCAAGCCGTGATTGCGTTGCGCTGCGTAGTTATCGAAAGGCCGAAAACAGACAGTGGCGCCAAGTGCGCGCGCGATATCGGCGGTGCGATCGGTGCTCATCGAATCCAGGACGTAGGTATCCACGCCTGGCGGTACCGAGCCGAGGCAGTCGCCAATATTGATTTCCTCATCCTTCGTGAGGATCAGGACAGAATAGGGTAATAACAAATCAGTGCTCATCAGGGAAGTGCTGAAAAAGGATTCACCCGGCTTTTTCCGCCAGCAGTTCCGAGTACAGGTCGCGGTATTGCGCGGCCGCCGACTGCCAGCTCAAGGCCGCCGCCCGCTGGTGGCCGGCGTCGATGAAACCCGCGCGCAGTTCCGGCGCCCGGATGCGGGCCAGGCCGGCTTCGAGGCTTGCGGCGTCCTCCGGGTCGAACAGCACGCCAGCCTCGCCGACCACTTCCGGCACCGACGAGCGGTTCGATGCCAATACCGGGCATCCAAGCTGCATCGCCTCCAACGGAGGAATACCGAAGCCCTCGTAGAGCGATGGGAAGAAAAAGAACTCGGCGTGGCTGTACAAGAACGCCAGGTCGCTGTCGGACACGCGGCCGACGGCAAGCACGCGGTCGGTGAGGCCCGCCGCGGCGATCTCCTCCTGCTCGTGTTTTTGCAATGCGTCGCCAACCACGACGCAACGCAGGTTCGCGTCGCACAGCTTCAATGCCTGGTACACGCGGTCGAACCCTTTGCAGCTGCCGCGGTGGCCCACATACAGGAAGAAGGCGCCGCGCTCCGCCGCCGCGCGCGCGGTGTGACCGATTTCCTGCGCCGAGCCATTCGGCGGCGCCGGATCCACGCCGTTCGGGATCACCAGCACCCTTTTGTCGCGCGTGAGCGGGTAGTACTCGTACAGGTCGGAGCGGGTGTGCTCCGACACGCAGACGATGCAGTCGGCGGCGGCCAGCGAGCGGCGCTTCTGGGCAATGTGCAGGCGGCTGCCAAGCTGCGATCCCCCGAAGCGTTCATAGATCAGGTCGTGGATCGTGGTGACGTTGATCGCGCCGGGCGCCCGGTTGATGCGGTAGTAACTTGAGTGGAAGACGTGCCGCGCTCCTCCGGCGTCGAGCCGGAAATTGACGTAGCGGGACAGGGTTTTGAACAACCTGTGATCCGGCAGCACGTTCGCGATCTGCTGGGCCTGACGATACAGGTTGACCGTTGCGTCCTCACGCTCGATGAAGGGGGCAGTATCGAGGTAGGGCTCGGTAATCTTCGACCAGAAGCGGCTGATACCGCCGCTCTTCTGAAGGCTGTAGACGATGTTGTCGAAGACGATCATGGCTGGCGGTCCAGTGGCCGCACAAGCGACGCGAGCCTGATAAATGAACTCATGATGATGGCGATCACGAAAAGTTGAACGATGTACTTGAGGAACACGCCGAGGTCGTTCCGGAAGGCCAGGATGAATGCGGTGTAAAACAGCGGCGCCATGCTGATCAGCATGTTGGCGCGGCCGACACGCCTGGCGCGGGCGTTCAGGTAACCCGTCACGGCGCCCATTGCGGCCATCACCCACAGCGCATGCCAGCCAAAATTGGTAAACAACTCGGCCAGCAGGGAAAAGCCGCCGTTGCGGATGTTGGCCACTTCTGCCAGTTCTTCGTAATAGCCCGACTTGACCACGGTAATCCCCAGCAGTGAGCGGATCGGCGACGGCAGTAGCAAGCTCAGCGATGCGGTAAAGGTGAAAGGTTCGTTAACGTTGGGCCCGGTTTTGATCGCCGCGGACAGCAGGTTATTGAACAGCACCGAGTATTCGAACGAGAAGATGCCGTCGACCAGCGTCGAGAAGTCGTTCGGCCAGCCAAGCCGGCCCAGCACAATGATATTGGGCGCGATGAGCGCGAGCCCGACGAATGTCAGATACCTGAAACGGAACCGGTCTCCCTGCCACATCAGTTGTGTGAACGCCAGCACGGCGGCAACCTCGAACACCCGCGAACGCGCCTGGAGCAGCAAGGATGCAAGGATGTAGAGATAGGTCACGACACGTGCCGGCTTGAACCTGGGCGAGGTCATCAGCTCGCGCAGCCGGACGTTCAACAGTAAGTGCGACAACAGCAGCAGGAAGATGACGCGTAGCTCGAGCACAAAGCCGCTTTGCTCGAGCTGTTCGGCAATCAATTGATAGACGAAGCCGGACTGGATCACGATGGTAAAGGCGGCGATCACCTGCAGCATACCGGCGGCAATCAGCGGCCACAGCGGTAAGGGGTAATTTGCGGGGCCTGCCGGCGGCAGCCGCTCCGACCCGTCACGGGCCAGCCGCTGGGTCAGCAGGTAGCAGGAGGCGAAAGCAACGATGCAGGCAACGGAAAATGCAAGGCTGGCGATCGCGACGTCCTTGTCGAACAGGTAACGGATCCGGAAGCCGAAAAAATTCACCTCATCGGTTCCGAAGAAGATGTTCTTCACGAAAAACTCTACGTGCAGCAACATCAGGATGATGAGGACGAATGCAAGCAACATCGCTTATCCCATGCTCCGGCCATCGCGCATTGCGCGTGCGAGGACCGTCCGTTGCTTGGCGCCGTAGACGCCCATCTTGTAAAGGCGCGTCAGGTAATACCAGCCATAGGCGGCGAGCTGTTCGAGCCCGGCGTAATTCTTCCGGATGAAGAACAGTCGGTTTCTGTTGTAGTAATAGATCGAGAAATCCGAGCTTTCCCCGCCGGTTGACGAGCTGACCTTGTGCTTGAGCTCTGCGCTGCCTAAATAGAGCAGGCGATAGCCTTGCTTCAGGCAACGGTAGACGAAATCGGTATCGTCGTAGTAGACGAAATAGCGGTCGTCCATCAACCCGACCCGCTCGAAGACCTCTGCGCGCATGCCCATGAAACAGGTCGGGGCATAGCCGGTGTAACGCTGCTGGTGATCGGGTTCGGCGGCCTGTTCGCGGTCCCGGTAGTGCTCGGCGGTCGCGGCAATGGGACGAATCCGACCACCGGCGTACCAGAGCGAGTTATCGTCGAAATAATGCACGCGGGGCGCAACCAGGCTTTCGCCGGCGTCCAGCGCCTTGCGCACCTCGCGCAGCAGCTCCGGGCCGAACACGATGTCGTTATTCAGCAGTACGATGTAGTCGCAACCGAGCTCGAGGCAATTGGTGATGCCCTGATTGTTCCCCTTCGCGACCCCGACGTTGTCGGTATTTTTCGTGAACCGGACGTTGCCGAGCCCGAGGCGGGCAGCGCACTCGCGCGCTTTCGTCATGGACCGGTCATCGGTGCTGTTGTCGATGACTTCGAGATGCCAGTCCTTGTCGGTCTGGGCCGCCAGGCTCTCGAAAAATTCCGGCAATACGTCGGGGCTGTTGAACAGCACCGTCACAAGTCCCAGTGTCCTCATTTGTACAGACCCCGGCGCTTCATTTCCTCCAGGCTGGCGCCGTAGGAGTCGGCGGCAAGCGGCTGCTCCATCACCCATTGCGCGAAGCGGCCGATGCCGGTGACAAAATCGACGCGGGCTTCGAAACCAAGCAGGCGGCGTGCCTTTTCGGGCGCCGCGAAGTTGTGGCGGATATCGCCGACGCGGTAGGCGCCGGTGACGCGCAAGGGCACTTCGCGACCATATTGCCGGCACAGCTCTTCGGCGACGGTCTGGACCGAGGTGGCGACGCCGGAGCCGATACCGAACACTTCGTCCTGGACCTCGTCGCGCACCAGCGAGCGCACGATCGAGTCGACCACGTCGTCGATGAACACGAAGTCGCGGCTTTCCTTGCCGTCCTCGTAGATGTCGATCCCCTGGCCGTGCAGGATGCGGGTGGAGAAGATCGACAGGATGCCGGTATAGGGGTTGGACAGCGACTGCCCGGGGCCGTAGACGTTCTGGAAGCGCAAGGCCACGGCCGGGATCCCGAGGGCGCGGCAGTTCACGATCGTCATCTGCTCCTGCGTGTACTTGGTGATGCCGTAGATCGAGTTGGGCTGGATGCGCGAATCCTCGTCGGTCGATACGAGTTCAAGCACCTGGCCGGTGCGTGGGCAGATCGGATCGAAGCGGCCGGCCGCCAGGTCCTGTTCATTGCGCTTGAGCGGATAGACGTATTGGCCATCCAGCATGTAGCGACCCTCGCCATACACGGCGCGGGACGAAGCCACCACCATCTTGCGGAACTGCGACTTGCGCAGGGCCATTGCTTCCAGCAGGACAGCCGTCCCCTGGACGTTATTCTGGCAATAGCGAGCGACCTCGTACATCGATTGACCGGTGCCCGTCTCGGCGGCGAGGTGGACCACGGCGTCGCAGCCTTCCAGCGCGGCGTCCACGGTGGCGGGGTCGCAGACGCTGCCCAGGATGAACTCGCATTTGCCCTCGATCTGGCGGCGCAACGGGGATGCCGACGGCTCGGTGCCGTGGATCTGGGGAGACAAGGTGTCCAGCACGCGCAGGGTATGGCCCTCGGCGTGCAGCCGGGTGACGAGGTTTGCGCCGATAAAGCCTGCGCCGCCAGTGATAAGGATTTTCATAAGTAAAAAATTAAATACGTAAAATGGGCTTATTTTAACGTGACCCGTTGCCATTCCCCACTGTCGGGGTTCCACTGCCGAATCGCTTTCGCGGGCACGCCAGCCAGAACGGTATTGGCAGGAAAACTCGACGTCACCACGCTGTTCGCGCCGACCACGCAGCCATGGCCGAGTGTGACGCCGCTGGCGACATAGACATTCGCCCCAAGCCAGCAGCGATCGCCGATCTTGATGGGGCCTTTGATAACCAGCGGAGTAGCGATGCGATCGCAGCCCGGGTCACTATATCCGTGATCGTAATCGCACAGGAAAACGTTGCCACCACAAGCAACTTCCTCGCCAATGTCGATTCCCACAGCCGCACTCGCATTGAAGTAGCGATTCAAAAACGTGCCACGTCCGATGGTGATACGGCCGCCGTATTGTTGGCCGCAGTAAGTCCTGACAGCATACAGTACCGCCCCTTTTTCAATGCGCACATCATCACTAATAAAGATCCGCCGCGCACCATAGATCTGGTCCGGCTTTTTCAGCCAACTGCGTCTCCCGAATGCACCGAACACGAGAGAATAAAAAAGGCGGCCTTTTGCGCGCGCGATCAGCGTGAGGAGATGGTTGATGTAGTCATAAAAATCCATGCTCTGCAGTCGAGCACGGTAATGGGAAAGCGGCTTCATACTTTTGCGAGATCACCGGGCCGTTGCTCGGCACTTCTATTGATCTCATCGAGTAATTTATCTCTGATTTCATCATTGTGGGCTTCTATGGTCCGCGTTGTCAGGCTGGACTCGCGCTCATAGGCCTTCATTGACAGCATCAGCACATAAAATGACATTTGCAGGCCCAGATAGAACCCGGCTCGTCCCGCTTTATAGCCTCCTTTCAGGACGTAATGGCCGAGGAAGCCGCGCGCCATCCGCAACAGCATCGCAAACGGCGCCATGGGACGGGCATGGGCGGCTTCGATATCGGTATAGCGGTCGAGCGACGCCATGTACGATTTCGCCGTGTTCGAGATGAAGTGATGCACGAAATAGCGGTCCGGATCGAGGTAGGCGATCTGCGATTCCGGCACGGTCGTCTTGCCGAATTGATGGATGACGTTGCCGCGGAAATCGACGGCGTCCTTCTTGAAAGCCCGGGTCTGAGTATTGCGGTAAGCGTCGTGGCAAAACTCGCCGTAATAATAGTTTTTGCGCGCCACGTTGACGATCGCGTACTTGCCGCTATCGATCGCGGCGAGCATCGCGGCCATGGTGTCGTAGTCGACGATTTCATCGGAAAAACCCCAATACAGCCAGGGCGTCTCGACAGTGGCCTTGACGACGGAAACCGTGTGTTCGTCCTCCACCCAGCCCGGATTCTTGTGCAGGAGGATGTCCGCCCCGAGCGACTTCGCTATCTCGACGGTGCGGTCGGTGCTGTGGTTGTCGACGACGAGCACGCGGCCGAACGGCAGGAAATTCCTGACCGCCCGCTCGACGCGCGCTTCTTCGTTGAACATGAAAAGGACAAAAGTGATCTGGTTGGAGAACATCAGGCGTGTTGTCGTTGAAGACGATGAACGTAAAAGGCCAGGGCCGGGGTGACAAGCACTTGTGATCCGGCGATGACAAGACCAATCAGCATGGGGGAATCGGGGGCGTGCACGATCAACGCCAGGCAACCGGCGAGCGACACGGCGGCCCCGGCAAGCTGAAAGCGGAACAGGGCGCCGGCACGGCCATGCAAGGTGAGATAGACGCTGAAGGCGCCGATCAGCATGTTGCTGGCCTCGAGCACGACGCCGATGCCGACGGCCGGCGCGTAGGCCGCATATTCGGCGTGCGTCAGATGGCGGACCAGGAAACCGGACATCGGCAGCGCGACAGCCAGCAGGGCCGCCGCCATTGCCGTGCCCCAGGCGACATATTGGCCGATCGAGGCACCGCGCGTCTGGTAGAGGCGGGGCAGGAACAATTGCGAGAACACCTGGGCGCACGCGCTCATGGCGACAGCGCCGATATTGGCCGTTACGCCAAGCATGGCCGCCGTACCGGCATGGCCCGCCGCAGGGAAGAGCACGCGGTAGGCCTGCAACTGGACAGTGTTGGAAGCGGCTCCGCCGGACAGGGCCGAGGTGGTCCTCCAGATCTGCTTCGGGTGGTCGAGCACGACCTCCTGCGGCGAGAGCGGCAGCGTGCTGCGCGCTTGCCGCAGCAGCAGGACCAGTTCCACCGCCAAGGCGGCGATCGACGACAACAACAGTGTGCGCGCGCTGGCGCCGACTACCGAGACCGCGAGCATGAATGCCAACAACCGGGATACCGACTCGAGCACGATCATGCTCGAAGCAAAGGTCGCCTGGCCGCGGATATTAAGCAGGTTGCGCACGCTCGTGCACAGGTACAGCATGGCTGCCAGCCCGTAGAGCAAGGGGACGTCCCGGACGTTCAACAGGCCCATGCCGATGAATGGAAGACTCAGCGCGACGCACACGCACAGTGCGACGAGCAGTGTCGCGGCCACCAGGCGCCGGATCGATCGCCATGGCAGCGCATCGATGCCAGACAGCCTGGCCTGCATGTAAGAATCCACCGGCACGAAGACCAGGGCGTTCAAAATGTAGCTCAGCGTACCGAGATAGAAGAACGCACCCACTTCCTGGACGGATAGCTGGTTCGTGTAGTACTTGACATAGGCCAGCCCCGCCACGACGGAAAGCGCGCGCAGGCCCGCCACGCTGATCGCCCGGGCGAAGCCCAGGCGCGGCGCCTCGGGGGCATCTTTTGGCGTGTCGCAGCCTGGCGCGGCGTCGGGGCGCGGACTAAAGTGGGTTCGCATTGGCAAGATCAATTGGTGCCCGAGCACACGAAGGCGTCGGAATAGAACCGTTTAGGCGGCAATCCGGATTCCACGAGGCGCTGCCTGGCGCTGTGGATCATTGCGTCCGATCCGCAGGCATAGACGGCGGCGTTTTTCAGATCCGGATTTAACCGAAGTAATACGTCCTGGACGTGACCGGCCTGTCCAGTCCAATCCGCATCGGGACGTGACTGGACCGGGACATAGGTATGGTTGCCGCCGATGCCTGCAACGTCCAGGTAAAGGTCTTGCGCATGGCGCCCGCCCCACAATACGGTGACGGACCGGGGCGACTCTTCTTCAGGCAGGTGGACCAGCGACTCCAGTAGCGCCTTCACCGGTGCGATGCCGGTGCCGGTCGCCAGGAAAATCAGGTCGACGTTCGCGGTGTCGCGCAGTAAGAAGGTACCCAGCGGCCCGTTCAGCCGCAACAGGTCGTTGACCTTCGCCTCCTTGAACCAGAACTGGCTCATCGCACCGTTTTCCACGGCGCGGATGTGCAATTCCAGCAGTTTATTCTCTGATGGGGCGTTGGCGAGCGAATAGCTGCGGCGAATGCCGTTGTTCCCGATCACATCGATGTACTGGCCCGGAATATAGGCAAAACCGGCGGTCGGCGGAAGGCGAAGCACGACCCGGAGCACGTCCGGGGCAAGATGCTCCAACTGGGCGATGCGGGCTGGCAGGGTCTTGACCGGAGGCAGCGCTATCCGGTCAAGACTCTCCGCGTCCAGCGACAGGTCCGAGTCGGCGGTGCGGGCACAGGTCAGGATCCAGCCATCCGCCAGTTCGGCAGCGGTGAGGCCGGATTCCGCCATGAGCGCGCGGGTACCCCCGCCGTGCACTTGTGCCTTGCAGGTGCTGCAGCGGCCGGTGCGGCAACTGTAAGGAAGCGCAATGCCAGCGGCCAGCGCGGCATCGAGCAGCGAGGTTTCTCCGCTGACGGGAAACGCACGACCATCAGCTAGCTTTGCGGTTGCCACGGCGGTTCACTTACTCCACGCTGATGTTAACATCGTAGCCGTTTGCCTTGAGCAAAGCGTGCTGCTTGGCCGCCTCGAGGTCGGCCGCCACCATCTCGGCGCACATCTGCTGCACCGTGATTTCGGGCGTCCAGCCGAGCTTGGCCTTCGCTTTCGAGGGATCGCCCAGCAGCGTCTCGACCTCGGTGGGGCGGAAGTAGCGGGGATCGACGCGTACGATGGTCTGGCCCGGCTTGAGCCCCGGGGCCTTGTCGCCTTCGATGTTCTCGACGATGGCAACTTCCTCTACGCCATGGCCTTCGAAGCGCAACGAGATGCCCAGTTCCTCCGCGCTCCACTGGATGAACTGGCGCACGCTGTACTG
>Ga0105241_10002129_pt1 | contig 14976 bp, 15 predicted proteins | sample KBSC64metaG_FD_80422 | JGI IMG/M metagenome (GOLD analysis project Ga0105241, IMG submission 80422) | Corn rhizosphere microbial communities from Kellogg Biological Station, Michigan, USA - KBS C6-4 metaG | ecosystem: Host-associated > Plants > Roots > Rhizosphere > Soil | place: Michigan, USA... | reverse complement strand
TGGAAGGAAATTCGATGCCACTGTTTTGCTCTGTCCTGCCACCGAATCGCTGGTCGATGGCCTACGGACTGTACAACACCGCCGGACCGCTCGCGGGCAGCCTGGGAATTTTTCTCGTCGGCCTGCAAAAGGCGACCTGGGGAATCGGGTACACGCTGTCGGCGATGTCGGCCCTGTTGTTTGTCGCACTCGGCGTCACGGCGATGACGACCTTCCGCTACCTGGCAACAGATATTCAGCGGCAGCGCGAAGTCGACAATGCGACTCCACAAGCCCTGCCATCCTGAGGGAAGTCGAGCGCAGGGGAATTGACTGCGATCGGGGAATCCAGTGCGCAGTCTTCAAGTTCTCCGTTCTCAGTTATGCTTCTCCGACCGAGCATGACAGCGCGCTGTTCAGTCTATTGAACGCGGTTGACACTCCTGTGAAACCCTTCTAAAACCAGTTGGAGCCATGACGCCACCCACCCCTGCTGCTCTGCTGGGTATCGGCCAAAAAATACACCGCTCCTCGGCAGCGGACCGGGAGCTCAACCGACGTGGCTTTCTAGTGGGCTTGGCTGGAATGTGTGGCGCCCTGGCAGTTTCCGGAAGCACAGCCTGCACTCGCCCTTCGTTTCATCGTCGCGTGGGTGTCTCCATCCCGTACGAAGCGGAAATTCTCAACGAGTTCTACAGCGACATGAAAAGAGAGGCCGATCATCTTGACAAGGAACTTCGTCTCGTCCTGGTCGACGCCGAGGGAGACTTTTTCAAGCAGACCATTGCCATCGAGTTGTTTATCGCACAGGGATTTGGCGGCGTCTTCATGTTTGTGCTGCCCGATGGCATGGATCATATCGTCGCTCACGCGCGGGAGAAGGGTGTCTGCATTTTCAATCACAGCGCGACGCCGATTACCGGGTGCACGCAGAATATCGTGCTCGACCAGCACATCGCCGGGTACAACGTGGGGAAGTATGCTGCACAGTGGATCAACGAAAAACTTGGCGGCAAGGCCGAAGTAGGGATATTGGCCAATCTGACGGACTCGCAGTTGATCGTCCGCACCCAGGGATTAAAGGATGGTCTTCGCCAAAACTGTCCCGGCGCGGTTCTGGTAGGAGAGGTGGAGGCTAACACGGTTGATACCGGCGCCGCGGCGGGTGCGAATTTGCTGCAGGCTCATCCCAACATCGCTGTGATACTCGCGTTCAGCGATGATCCCGGCGTCGGGGCTTACACGGCCGCCCTGGAAGCCGGCCGAAAGGACCGCAACCGCTTCTTTGTGGGCAGCGCGGACGGTACCCGGCTGGGCATGGAGAAAGTCGCGGAAGGCGGCATCTATCAGTGCTGCGCCTTCTTTTTCTTTTCTTTCAGCGCAACCCAGGCGATTCGCGATCTGGATCGCTGCCTTCGCGGAGAAAAGGTTGCCCCCACAAGGATCATGGGCAGCAAACTAGTCACGAAAGAAAATGTCGAAGAGTTCGACCGCATCTCGCATAATCCGCGAGCGCCGGAGTGGGCTCACTTTTATTCCGATCCCGAGGTTATGCGATATAGCGACGTGCCCCTGACCACACCTGAGTAGGCAACCCTCAACGTGAGCGATCCAACCCGAACCCGTAGCGATGCGCAGCCTGTAGTTCGGGCCGCCGGTGTCACCAAGTATTTCGGCGGAGTAAGGGCGCTGGAAAATGTTTCGCTGGACCTCATACCGGGCGAGATCGTCGCTCTCGTAGGCGACAATGGCGCGGGCAAGAGCACACTGGTAAAGATCCTCAGCGGGATCTATCAGCCCGATGAGGGCAACATCTGGCTCGGCGAGACAGAGGTCCGGCAACTCGACCCCGGGCGCGCCCGCGAATTCGGCATCGAGACCGTTTACCAGCAACTTTTTCTTTGCGACAACCTGGGAGCCGCCGCCAACGTGATGCTGGGACGGGAACCGGTACGCGCGCGCTTCGGACCTCTCCGCTTCATCGACAACAAGCGCTCTGTGAACGAAGCGCGCAAGCACATCGCGGAACTGGGCATTGAGCTGGACAATATGATCGCACCGGTACGACGTCTGTCCGGCGGACAACGCCAGGCAATTGCCATCGCCCGCTCCACCGTAAACGCGCATCGTCTTATTCAGTTCGATGAGCCGACCGCGGCGCTCGGCGTTCGCCAGACACGCGCCACGCTGGACCTGATTCAACGCGTTGCCGCCCGCGGGGTCGCAGTCATCATGATCAGCCACAATCTCGATGATGTGTTCGCGGTTGCTCATCGCATTGTGGCCCTGCGACTCGGCCGCATCAGCCTCAACACTCCGCTCGACCAGACGACGCGCGAGCAAGTTGTTGCGTGCATGACGGGAGTGTCGTTCGGGAAGGAAGCCTCTTGAGCCTGCCTTCGGTCAGTACCTTGTCCAAATGGATGCCGGGCGGCGGACGCAACGTCGGCCTGCTGGTGACGCTGGTTTTGGGCCTGCTGCTGATCTCGCTGTTCAGTCCTCAATATCTGAGTCTCGACAATGGGCTGGTCGTGGCCCTGCAGATTTCGTTCGTCGGAATTGCCAGCCTGGGCACGGCATCGCTGATCATCGGCGGAAATGTAGATCTATCCATCGGTTCGCAATATGCCCTGTGCGCGGTCTCAGCGGCAATGCTGGCCAAGGAATTGCCCGTCCCACTGGCGTGGATTGCTGGAATTCTGCTGGGCGCGACGTTGGGATTGATCAATGGGCTGATGGTCTGGCGCATCAATATCTCTCCCATCATCATCACGCTGGGAACGCTCACAATTTACCGGGGCATTGCGCTGCGAATCACCAACGGATTCGGAGTGCGGGGAGTACCAAAATCGTTTTCATGGTTTGGGCAGGCGAAGTTTCTGGACATTCCTTTGCCCATCTGGATCCTGGTCGCGTTTGCGCTGGTCGCGCATTTGATCCTGCACTACACGACGCAGGGGCGGCATCTGTTTGCCTTCGGCGGGAACAAGCAAGCGGCGGAAGCTGCAGGAATCAATGGCAGACGACTGGTTCTGGCCAGCTTTGCCTTAAATGGCGCGCTGGTGGGAACATCCGCGGTGTTGGCGGCTAGCCGCTTTGGGACCGCGGCTCCCACGTTCGGAAATGGCTTTGAACTCGACGTCATTGCCGCAGTGATCCTGGGCGGAGTCGCTTTCACTGGCGGAGAGGGATCAATCACCGGCGTAGTGCTTGCCGTGATTCTTCTGGGTGTGATCAACAGCGGGCTGATTTCGACAGGTATCGATCCCCACTACGCGCAGGTGGTGAAGGGTGCTGCGCTGGTGATCGCGGTCACCCTCGATCAACTCACACAAGAGCAGCAGGAACGTCACCGCAAGAAGCTGGCCTTCCAGGAACGTTTTCCCACCGCGTAGGACGAACTACTGGCTACGCCGGAACGTGCCCCCGAATCGTCGCCGCGAAACCTCGAGCCAGGCAAATCATCTCGCGAGCCAGCAGCGACACACGAGGGCTCGGAATCTGGCCGGTTGATCCGCGGACTGAAACCGAAGCGACAACTGCGCCAATCGGATCAATCACGGGAACAGCGATGGCCCTGATGCCGGGAACTTGTTCTTCGTCATTCACAGCGAAGCCGTTCGCTCTTACCAGCGCCAGATGCGCCTTAAGAGCGGTGAGCGAAGAAATTGTCTTCGGCGTGAAGCGGGCCATTTCCCTGCCTCCGAACAATTTGTCCAGTTCTTTATCGGAGAGCGTGGAGATGAGGGCTTTTCCCTGCGCCGTACAGTGCAGGTCGATATGGCGTCCGATCCAGGCGCCGCCGCCGGCATCCCCGAAAGACTCGACCTTGGCAATGATCACGGCTTCGGCCCCACGCTGCACCGTGGCCGTCGCGGTGAGATTGAAGCGCGCAGCAATCTGTCGCAGATACGGCGTAACGTGCGTTCTCAAATTCAATTCCGCTGGACTGGCGCTGGCAACATCCGCAAGACGCAAGCCGAGCAGATAATGCCGTCCATCCGTGCCGCGCTGCACATAGCCGCGAGTGACCAAAGTGTGAATAAGATAGTGGGTCGTACTTTTGGGTATACTCAGCTTTCGACTTAACTCGGAAAGCGTCAAGCCTTGCTGTGAGTTGGCCAGGAGTTCAAACAGACTCATGGCGCGGTCCACGGCCGGCAGCCGGAAATCCTGACTTTCAAGCAGCGTCTCAGCCGCTGGAATGCATACATCCTGTTTGCTCATTGCAGTACCCCCTCGGGCCCCACGCCTGCTTGGCTCAAGTGCTCGTGGGACACCTCAAACTAGGAGCTGTGGAGCGTCCACACCTGTGCCAAGGTAATACTGACGATCACAATTTCTCACAAGGCGGACGGTTGGTCAATGATCAGAATTGCACCTAAGCAGTCTCTGTTCAATAGGCTGAAATGAGTTGACACCCTGATAATAAGCCTCTAAAAGGTTTGCTTGGCGCTAGAGCCCCTGAGCCGCGTTCGACCGCAAGCTACCACACCACCGGCGTGCCAAGATGGGAGATCGCAGTGAAGCCTCCAAATGGACTTGCGACGTCGCTTTATCGCGGCATGGTGGAGATTCGCGAATTCGAGCTCAAGGCTAAGGAAATCTTCCGATCTGGCAAGATGCCAGGCTTCATTCATGTCTATGTAGGAGAAGAAGCGATCGCAGTAGGCGTGTGCGCAAATTTGCGCACTGACGACTACGTTGCCAGCACGCATCGCGGGCATGGCCACGCACTGGCGAAAGGAATCTCGGCCCGGTCAGCCATGGCGGAACTCATGGGCGCGGTGGATGGATGTTCCGGAGGCCGGGGTGGAACCATGCATCTCTATGAACCCTCGGTGGGCTTTCTGGGATCGAATGGCGTGGTTCCGCCGGGTATCTTGATCGGCGCGGGCGCCGCACTGAGCGCCAAGGTGCGCGGTAGCGACCAGGTGGCCGTGGCCTTCTTCGGCGACGGTGCAGTCAACAACGGTGCCTTCCACGAAGGCCTCAACTTAGCCGCAACCTGGAACCTGCCGGTGCTCTTTGTCTGCGAGAACAACCTCTACGCTACCGAAATGCCTTTCGAGCAGGCCACCAAGAACACAAGCGTCGCGAGCCGTGCCGCGGCTTACAAGATTCCTGGCGTGACCGTGGATGGCAATGACGTTCTAGAGGTGTATGCCAAAGCCGGCGAAGCAGTAGAACGCGCGCGGCGAGGCGAAGGTCCGACGTTGCTTGAGTGTCTGACCTATCGCTGGTTTGGGCACCACGAAGGGGATCCGGGCACGTCGTATCGCACCAAGGAAGAAGTTGCGGCCTGGAAAAAGAAAGATCCCATCCAAAGGTTGCGTGAAAAGGCTGTCGCTGAATCCTGGGCAACGGCGGGGGAATTTAACGACATTGACAATGAAGTAAGCCGAGTGATTCAGGACGCGGCCACGTTCGCGGTAGGCAATCCCCAGCCCGCCGTAAACACCGCTCTGGACCACGTTTTTTCTAACTAGAGACCGGACAGGGAAAAATGGGTGGAGTAAAGACTGCGTCCCAAGCTGAAGCCGGGCAAACAGCCGACCAACAGCGGTTGATCACGTACGCGGAAGCGGGAGTGGAAGCCGTTCGCGAAGAAATGCGGCGGGACCCTAGCATTTTCTACATGGGACAGGGCATCGGCCCGCGCGGGGGAAACTTCCAGCAGAGCCGCGGCTTGTGGGCTGAATTCGGCGGAGAGCGGGTCCGTGATACGCCGATCGCCGAGCGTGGCCAAACCGGTCTGGGCATTGGAGCTGCGCTCGCCGGCAGCCATCCCATTGTCGACATCGTCTTCCTCGATTTCGTCCTCGAAGCCATTTGCGAAATCATCCAGCAGGCTTCGACCATCCACTACATCTCGGACGGAAAATTCAAAGTTCCGGTGGTGGTGCGCGCCGCAGGAGGCGGCATACGGAGCACCGGCCCGCATCACTCCCACACTTTCTATTCTTTCTTCATGCACATCCCTGGGTTGAAGGTCGCGCTTCCGTCCACGCCCTACGACGTCAAAGGTCTGATGAAGACCACTCTGCGCGACGATAATCCCGTCATCTTCATCGAGCACAAAGCTCTCTACAACATCAAAGGCCATGTGCCCGAAGAAGAGTACTTGATTCCCTTTGGGCAAGCGGCGGTGCGAAAGCCGGGAGATCAAATCACTCTGGTCGCGATGGGTCAGATGGTGCACCGGGCCATGCAAGCCACAGTGCGTCTGGAACAGGAAGGCATCTCGGTTGAGATCATCGACCCGCGCACGCTGGCTCCGTTCGACAAGGACACCATTCTGACTTCCGTTGCGAAGACAGGCCGCCTGGTGATCGTAGACGAAGCCTACGCGGCCTGCGGCGTCTCCGCCGAGATCGCCGCGACTGTCGCGAGTGAAGCCTTATACGAACTCGACGCCCCGATACTCAGAATCTGCACTCTGCCGGCGCCGCATGCCTTTAGCCCGTCCCTGGACAACTACTTGGTTCCCTCGGTTGACCGAATCGTGAGCGAAGTGGCGGCCCTCGTCGGGAAAAAACTCTAGATCCCCGATTCCCCCTGGGCACGATCGGGAACGGATTTTCAGGAGAACAGTCGTATGAGTTTTGCGATCGTGATGCCTCAGCTCGGACTGACGATGGAGGAAGGCACCGTCAGCGGATGGCTAAAGAAGCCCGGCGACGTGGTAAAGAAGAATGAACCGCTCTTCAGTGTCTCGACTGACAAGGTGGAGATGGATGTAGAGTCCGCAGTTGACGGTACTCTGGGCAAGATCATCGTTCCCGTGGGCGAAACGGTGAAGGTGGGAACCGTACTGGCATATGTTAATGGCGGTGACGGAGAAGACATCACCGCCATCGGCAGTGAGCAGCCGTCGTCCGAGGACCTCGAGGAAAGCTCGGCGCCGCAGGAAGGCTCGATTCAGCCGACGTCGGCGCCGGCGCGGAGCGTCGTAGAGCAAACTTCCGACCGCGCTCGAAGTCGACAGTCGGTGTCGCCACGGGCCAGGAGACTGGCGAAGGAGTTGGGCGTAGATCTGGCGGCGGTACGCGGGAACGGTCTCGATGGACAGGTTACAGAGAAGGACATTCGCGGCGCATCCGCGGGCCCTCGGGACAGAGTCGCTTCTTCCGATGGTGCTCGCCGCCAACTGATCGCCGAGCGGCTGACTCAGAGCGTTCAGACTATCCCGACATTCTCCGTCGCAGCCGAAGTGAACGCCGAAAACTTTGTTGCCCTCCACGAGAGTCTGAAACAATCAATGGCTCAAGCTGGCGGAGCCAAACTGACCATCACGGATCTGTTGCTGACCGTATTCGCTCAAACCCTCAAAGGTAATTCGGAACTGAATGCCACATGGGAGGGCAACGCGGTTTCCCGTCGGACCTCCGTGGACCTTGGCTTGGCCGTGGCTACCCCAAAAGGAGTGTTGGCGCCGGTGATTCGGAACCTGGGCTCAACAAATCTTCAAGCTTTGGTGGCGCGCCGCATCGAACTGGTGGAGAAAGCTCGCGCGGGCCGACTGTCGCTGGCTGATCTGGAAGGCGGGGTTGGGACCTTGAGCAACCTCGGCATGTACCGAGTCGACCATTTTCAGGCGATCATTACGCCGGGTCAGAGCTCCATTCTCGCCGTGGGCCAAATCCGCAAGCGGCCGTGGGTCAGCGAAACTTTGAGTGTGAAACCGACTGTGATGCTGAACCTCACAGTGGACCACCGTGTCGCGGATGGCGCAATCGGCGCGGCGTTTCTGAGCAAGATGGTTGAGCTGATCGAGAATCCGCAAAATTTCTCCTGGCAATCCACCGCCTCTTCTGGCGATGGCGCAGGCCGGAGATCGAATGCCTAGCGTCGCAGAGAGAATTGCCCAGCTCCAAGTAAATGCCGGAGAGTTGGCGATTTACTGGCTTTGCCAGGCAGGGTTCGCGTTCAAGAGCAGCTCAGGCGAATTGGTGTACATCGACCCCTACTTCTCCGATGTGGTCGAGCGCCTGATCGGGTTCAAGCGCATGATGGCTTGCCCTGTGCCGGCAGAGGAAGCCAACGCTGACCTCATCGTTTGCACCCACGAACACCTCGACCACATGGACACCGATGCATTGCCGGTGTTGGCGGGAAATCCTCGAACCCAGTTTGTGGGGCCCATCGAATGTATTAAGGAATTCACCAAGCAGAGGATCCCGGCGGCGCGATGCCATCTGCTGGATGAAGGAGACAGCCTCACCCTGGGCGGCGTTGAGATCAACGCCGTATATGCCGACCATGGCGAACTCGCTCCGGATGCTTTGGGTATCGTGCTGAATTTCGGCGGCATCAAGGTCTATCACACCGGGGACACGGCGTATCGTCCGGAAGAATTCGCTCCCGCCATCAAGATGCGGCCCGATGTTTTGATTCCCTGCATCAACGGAGCTTTCGGTAACATGGACGCGGAGGAAGCGGCCCAACTGACCCGCCTGGTGAATCCGCAGGCTGTGATCCCCAGCCACTTCTGGATGTTCGTCGAGCAAAACGGGCAGCCCGCGGTTTTTCTCAATCGCTGCAAAGAACTCGCCCCACAAACCCAGGCCGTTCTGATGAAGCCCGGCGAGGAACTTCTGTTCAAAAAACCATGAAGCGCTCAGAGCTCATAGAAACCCTCGACGCCATAGGCAAGCCGACCGAAACCTGGGAAAGCAGCGACGGCACGAAGGCGCTAGTGCTGCCGTACGGCGGACGAATTCTCGGATTGTTCGCCCCGGGCGACGACGAAAGTTTTTTTTGGACCCACACCGCTCTTAGCGATGCCGCAACCGCCCGGGATTTTTACGAGGGGAAGCAATGGCACAACTCGGGAGGCGAGCGCACATGGCTGGCCCCGGAAGTGGACTTCTTCTTTCCGGAGTTTCCCGATCTAAAGACGTACTGGCAGCAGCGCGAACTTGATCCTGGACGTTACCAAGTCTCGAAAAAGAATGGCGGGTTCAGTTGGACCAACCGCGCGACTCTGACGCTGTCGCGTAGCAAACAGAAAGTCGAGATCGAGATTACCAAATCGCTGACGTCGGCTTTGAATCCTCTCCGTTACGACCGTGAACCGGCGGACACGACGGTGAAGTACGCGGGTTACACCCTGCACGGCGCGTTACAGCTGGGAGGTTCCGGCCCGGCTCCACAAGTCGGCCTGTGGCACCTCACGCAGTTGCCGCACGGTGGAGACATGCTGGTGCCGACGTTCTTCCGCAGCCAGCCTAAGATATACATGGGCACTATAGGCAGAGATGACCTTATTGTGGACGATCACCTGGTCCGTTATAAAATGCGGGCCGCCGGGGAGCACAAGCTCGGCGTGCGCGCCGCGGCAACGACTGGACGAGTTGGCTATCTTTACAACCTGGGCAACGAAGCCTCGCTCGTGGTAAGGAATTTCAGCGTAAATCCTTCGGGAGAGTACGTTGACGTGCCCTGGGCCGAGACCCAGAACTTCGGCTTCGCCTTTCAGGCTTGCAACGTGAACAGCGGACTGGGTGCGTTTAGCGAGTTGGAATATCACGTGCCTGCGGTCGGACCGCCGGAGGGTGGTTCGCGGTCGGAAGATCAGTCGCAATTGTGGGCATTCCGCGGACCTGAGGCAGCCATCCGATCGATTGCGAGACGGCTACTCGCAGCAGAAATTTAATAACTGACAAACTTCCACAGGAGCAAGGAATGCGGTTGCAGGGTAAGACAGCGATCATAACCGGCGCAGGGTCTGGGATCGGAGAAGCATCGGCCAGGATCTTTGCCGCGGAAGGAGCACAGGTCGCGGTTGTCGATCGGGACCAAGAAGGCGGGAAGAAAGTGGCGGAGGAGATTGGAGCGTCGAGTTTCTTTCTCGGCGCCGACGTCGCCAGTGCCGTGGACATGGAAGCCATGAGCCGGACTGTGCTGGAAAAGTTCGGTCGCATCGACATCCTCTTCAACAATGCCGGGGTTTCGTGCGTCGGCGCACTGCACGAAACTTCGGAAGAGGAATGGGACCGGGTGATGGCGATAAACATCAAGGGCATTTATCTCGCCTGCAAATACGTCGTGCCCATCATGCTCAAACAAAAATCGGGTTGCATCATCAACATGGCCTCGGGGGCAGCGGTGCTGGGGTTGGCGCAACGTGCCGCCTACACCGCCTCGAAAGGGGCGGTGTACTCGCTGACCCGGGCCATGCAGGCCGACTACTGCCGTTCCGGCATACGCGTGAATTCGCTGGTTCCCGGCACCATCTACACCCCGTTTGTCGAAGGTTATCTGAAGAAGCATTACGCTGACGATCCCGAGAAGGCGGTCGAGAATCTCAAGAAGCGCCAGCTTTCCGGAACTCTTGGCACTCCTGAGGACGTTGCCTATGCCGCCCTCTATCTGGCATCCGATGAAGCCAAGTACGTGTATGGCAGCGGCCTCATGGTGGACGGCGGTTTTGCGGCCGGAAAGATTTTTGATTAATCACGTACCGCCGTAGCACTACTACTGAGAACGAGGTTGTTCATGATTCTGTTGACCGCGAACACATCATCCGGGCCACGCCTAGCGATCAAGACATCCGCGGGAATTGTGGTTTTCGAAGACGCTCAAAAAAAGAAGGCAGAGATTCCCCTGACGCTCGAAGAAGCGCTGTTTGTGCCGCGCGGGCTCGATCGTGTTCGCCGTTTTGTTCGCGAGAATCTTAAAGACGCCTCCGTGTTGAGCAAGCTGGCGGCACCGGAAAAGAAAATCCGTCTCGGCCCACTCTTCCGCCCGCGCAATGTGCTTTGCATTGGCCTGAACTACAAGGACCATGCCGCCGAAGGCGGAGTCCCTCTGCCGGAGAAGCCAGTGGTATTCGCCAAACTGACCGGCTGCATCACCGGCCCGGGCGCGCCTATCGTGTTGCCCCCGGACACCAAAGAAGTGGACTACGAAGCGGAGCTGGCCGTCGTCATAGGCCGCAAGTGCCGCGGCGTTTCGAGCTCCGACGCATTGGATTATGTCGCCGGATATACCTGTCTCAATGACGTGAGCGCACGCGACTTCCAGCGGGGCGATGGCCAGTGGGTGCGCGCCAAGAGTCAGGACACCTTCGGACCGATGGGACCGTATCTCGTCACCAGCGAGGACATTCCGGATCCCCAGACTCTTCCGATCCGGTGCCGGGTCAACGGAACAACATTGCAGGACTCCAACACCGACAAAATGATCTTCGGGGTGCGAGAACTCATTGCCTTCATCTCGCGCGGAATCACGCTCGAACCCGGCGACGTGATCAGCACCGGGACGCCACACGGGGTGGGCTTTGCGCGTAAGCCCCCCATCTTCCTGAAAGCGGGAGATGAAGTCGTGGTGGAAATCGATGGCATAGGCCGGCTTACCAATCCGGTGAAGGCGTAGTCAGAAAAATCGGGACAAGCTTCAGATTGCGCGACCAGGCGACACATCAGCTTCATGAAAATCACAAAGCTTGAAACCATCTGGTTCGAGGCAGTGCCCGATGCCGTATGGCGTCAACGATCCCCTAATTCTCGCCAGGCCTTGCCCAACAACCTATGGGTGCGTATCTACACGGATGATGGACTGGTGGGCCTGGGTGAAACTTACTACCTGCCGCGCGCCGTCAGTTCAGTCATTCATGATCTCTTCGCGCCCCTTCTGATCGGTCGTGATGCGGTTGACATCGAAAACCACTGGAACAATCTGTTTTCACTGGTGAATTTCTGCGGCTTCGCGGGCGCGGAAATGCGCGCCATCTCCGCCATTGATGTTGCCTTGTGGGACTTGCTGGGCCAGCATACCGGACAACCCATCTACAACCTGCTGGGCGGCCGCAACCGCGAGAGTGTAGCCGTCTACAACACATGCGTGGGTTACGGAAAATATCCCGACTACAACCAGTGGACGGAGGGACGCGCCGGCGAACTGGCGCAGGATCTGCTGAAGCAAGGCATCAATGCCATGAAGATCTGGCCGTTCGATCAGTTCGGCACAACTCTTGCCGGGCCTTCGAATCCGCGTGGCAAGGTATACCTCTGGGGACAGGAAACTGCCGCGGGTACGTTGGGACACGTCATCGGCCATGAGCAACTGAAAGCTGGCCTGGCGATCCTGGAAGATATTGCACGGGCCACTGACGGGAAGATGACAGTCGCGATTGAGGGTCATGCGCGCTGGGACTTGCCCACCGCCACCCGGATTGCGCACGCGCTCGAGCCTTACAACGTGATGTGGCTGGAAGAAATCATGCCACCGGACAACGTCGAGGCCTTTGTCCGCCTCAAGGCGAGCACCCGGATTCCGATTTGCCAAAGCGAACGGGCGTTCACCCGCTTCCGGTTCCGCGAATTCATCGAGAAGCCCGCAGCTGACATCATTATGCCGGATCTCTCTTGGGGCGGCGGTTTCACCGAGACGCGGAAAATTTGCAGCCTGGCAGACACGTACTATTTGCCGGTCACTCTGCACGACACCATCGGCCCGGTCGCCTTGTGGGCCGCGGCGCACCTGATGCTGCATATCCCCAACGCGATGATTCAGGAGATCGTGCGGGGTTACGTGGACGGTTGGTACAACGATGTGCTGAACGAGCCTCTGACCATCACCGACGGACAGCTTCGCCTCAACGACAAACCTGGCCTGGGCGCCGCGCTAAGGGCGGACTTTACCACACGGCCCGGCGTCCATGTCGAAATCACCAATGAAGAAAAAGTGAGGGGTTGGTAGCGTATGCCTCCCTTCAAGCTGTTCTTCACCGGCGACTATCTGGATGAAACGGGGGCGGTCAAGTACGGCGACATCGGTCTCGAATCATTAGCCAAGTCCGGCTATGTAGAAACGGCATTTTTGTTGGATCAGGCGCCATCCCCAGGCGACAGCACCTATCTGGACCGAATCTATTCGCTCCAGATCACGCCCGAGCATGTTGCAAAGGCCAATGGAATCGTGATTTTTCGTCCCTGGGTGAAGGCCTCGGCTTTCGTAAATGGCGCTGAGAATCTGGTGGTTTTCGCCAGGGCAGGCGCAGGGTACGACAAAATCGACATTTCGGCGTGCACAGAAAATGACGTCGCGCTGTTTAATGCGCCGGACACGCTCACCCACTCGACCGCTTCGGCAGCGTTCACGCTGATGATCGCGTTGGCCAAGAAACTGCCGCAGCAAGAGAATCTGGTACGAACCGGAAGGTGGGACCTTCAAGCTGAATTTCTGGGCGACGACCTGATCGGTAAGACACTGGGCATCATCGGCCTGGGCAAAACCGGAGTGGAGCTGGCCCGGCTAGTGGCCCCCTTCCACATGAACTTGCTGGCGTACTCGCCCAGCGCGGATCCGCTTCAGGCGGAGGCGTTGGGAGTGGAACTGGTGGACCTCGATACCCTGCTGCGCACCAGCGACTTCGTCAGCCTGCACTGCCGGCTCGAGGAACGAACTCGAGGCATGCTTGGAGCCCGAGAATTAGGCCTGCTCAAGCCAAATGCCTATTTCATCAACGTCGCGCGCGGCGAACTGGTTCGTGAGGATGAGCTGATACGAATCCTGCGCGAAAACAAGATCGCGGGCGCCGGTCTGGATGTATTCGAAACCGAGCCGCTTCCGGTCAGCAGCCCTTTTCTCAAACTGGACAACGTAATTCTGACGCCGCACTGGTTGCCCAGCACCCACCGTGCGGCGCGTGCCACTCGCGACCTGATGGTCCAGAACGTGCTTCGCGTGGCGCAGGGACTGGTGCCGCAGAATGTGGTCAATCCGGAAGTGCTGCGGCAGCCCGGATTTCGCGCCAAGCTAGCGCGCTTTGCCGCCAACCAGCCGCAGAGTGGCGCGAGTCATTTCCGGTAACGGCGCCAGGTAACAACGCGAGGACAGTCCTCGGGGACGGGAATTAAAAGACCTTAATCGTTCGATCGCAGTAGGAGGAAACGGATGGTCATTCTCGCGGGCTTTGTCATTGTGTTTTTCGCCGGGTCCATTATGGGAACGAATCTGGTCCCGTTGAAGTGGATCCGCGTATGGAAGTGGGAGAACTTCTGGTTCGTCTACTCGATCATGTCTTTGCTGATCGTGCCAATCTGCATCGCGTTTCTGTTTGTTCCGCATCTCGCGGCGGTTTACGCCTCAATCCCCCTCAGCACGATGGCAAAACCATTCGCCTACGGCGTCCTCTGGGGAGTTGCTCAACTCGGGGCCGGGATTTCCGTGGACAAGATCGGCCTCGCCCTTACCGGTTCGATTTTGAACGGCCTCTGCGCTGCCCTGGGAACGCTCACCCCGCTCCTGTTGCTGCACTTTGAACTGGTTTCGAAGCCCAGCGGACAGCTGCTTCTAGCGGGAACCGCGGTCATGCTGCTGGGGGTTGCGCTCTGCGGATGGTCCGGCTACCAGAGGGAAAAGACGCAGCCCCTGCCACCCGGCGCTGTACGTTCGGGAAAAACTTACTTGCTGGTAATGATCCTATGCGTTGTCTCGGGGTTTCTTGCGGCCTTGCTCAACATAGCCCTCGCATTTGGAGGTGACATCGTCACACTGGCGAAGGCTCAGGGCGCCCCTGCACAGTGGGCGGTCTTCGCTGTTTGGCCGATCGCGTTGCTCGGCGGACTGGTAGTGAACCTGGGATATAGCGTCTACCTGCTGACCCGCAACAAGACCTGGGGAAACTTTCGGGCGAAGCCCGCAGAGATGTGGCCGGCTACCCTCGGCGGCTCCATCTGGATGATTGCGATTGCGATCTACAGCAGTGGGACTGTGTACCTGGGCATCTTGGGTGTGTCAGTGGGATGGGCGCTTTTCAACATCACCCTGATCCTCTCAGGAAATCTGGCAGGATTGTTGACCGGAGAGTGGAAATCTATCGCCCGTCGAATTTTTAACGTGAACGTGGCCGGCGTGGCGGTTCTTTTGGTCGCGACGATAATGATGGCGGCAGCAAACTACTCGGCGCGTTGACGATAGATCGTAAGGGCGACAAACGCCAGGAGGGTAACTCTATGACCGATGGGTTAAAACTACCGGGCAGGAAAG